>ERZ1034713.665-NODE-665-length-18910-cov-72.108088_pt1 | contig 18910 bp, 14 predicted proteins | sample MGYA00520692_ERZ1034713 | MGnify/ENA primary metagenome ERZ1034713 (study PRJEB33766, sample SAMN09781717) | gut metagenome | biome: gut microbiome | host: Homo sapiens | place: Madagascar | study: EMG produced TPA metagenomics assembly of the PRJNA485056 data... | reverse complement strand
CAAGTTCTCCCCATAAGCCAGGCGATAGATGCCTGAACTTATAGGGAGTTTTTTTGTTTGAAAGTTATTACAACCAATACGCCCTGAAAGGGCAGAAGCTCCTAGCCCAGGGCATCGCCCTGGGTAGTTATGTTTGCAAACCTGTCGCCCTGTAAGGGCAAAAGCTTCAAAGAACCAGATGATTACAAAGCTTTTGCCCTTACAGGGCGCATTGCTGATTGCCATTATCCCCAGGGCGATGCCCTGGGCTAGGAGCTTCTGCCCTTTTAGGGCGTGTATGCCTATGAATGAGGTGTTCTTTCAGGGCAAAAAAAAGTCGTGGAATCTTAGAAGGTGAGTCACCTCGGCAACTAAAACTCCAACGACCAGTCTAGTCTAGTCTTCGCAAATTTGTATAATAGTAAATGATAATAATGTCTTATAATAACTAAAATAAGGGGGAGGAAGTATTCCCAACTTCCTTCCCTCCTCTCTTACAGATATATGATTCTTAATTTTTGTATTTTGCTAACTATTTTTGTACCTTGATACAGCGGACAGAGCCGGTAGCATTCCACTTGTTAACATCCATTGTGAAGATGTTAGAACTATAAGTCCATGACTTTCTAAAGTTCGTGTTAGAGAATATTGTTCTACAGTAGGTGTTTGTAATCTTGTCTTTATCAACAAGAAACATTACTGATAATTCTCTTTGGTTTGGAACTCTCCATTTTTTGTCACCTTCCTCATAGTTGTTGTAACATTTAAATGTACCATCTACTACATGCTCCTGAGTTGGCGTTACTCCTGTCCAGTACCAGTTGTTGCCCCTATAGTATCCTTCTCCATAATATTTCTCATTTGAAATCTTGAACTTTTTGGCAGGTTTATTGAGTGCAGAACGTTCTGTGTGCGCATTCAATTCACCTTGTTCTCCTGATGTGTTCAATGCTTTTTCATCAACATTGTTCAGTGTTACCACAGAACTTTCGTACGTGTAGTACTTGTCTGGAGTTCGGTTGTATCCCACATCGTTTGATTTCAAATTGCGAAGGCAGCGTACCAATTTTGGAGGATAGGCAGAATTGTTATGATTGGTTGCCAAACCTTCTTCAGAGAAGTAAGTGTTCTCATTGTATGTTGAACTATAATACAACATACGACATCCAGGATCATTGCTAGTGCTGAGTGTAGATGTGGCTTTATTGAAGAGTTTAGACTCACCGCTCATAATCTCCTCACCAATCCAGATACCAATATACTGAGAAATTGTAGGGGCATACCAGCGGATTTCATCATCACTGATTTTGCCATCTCCATTCAGGTCTCGGTTTCTAGACATGCACGCTTTGATCAGAGACGTGTTGTTTTTGAGTGACTTCCAGGTGTCTGTTCTTGTATTTATGTCCGCAACCATATTGGCACGTCCATTCCATGTATCGGAACCAGCAGATTGATAGGTACTTCCACCACCATTAACACTAAACCCTTTACCCTCCTCGTCATTGATGGTTTCGCAACCGTAAGCAGTGATGCTTCCAGCCTTGCTTCTGTCATAGAAGGTCTGAATGTTATACTGGGTCAAACCATATTGAGTCTTGGCGTAAACGCTTCTGCCATCATTACTGGTCTCAACCTCATTGGCAACATAAAAGGCACGCTTATCAACATCATTCACATATTGATTCCATGTGAGATTCTTGTAATAGTTCTCACTGATAAAGCATGTTGCATCGACATAATATGATCCTTTATTATAGTCATATCCTCCAGTCCAGATACTAGTTGAATTTGCATTATCATAGAGATATTTCAAGAATTTATCTACAGTGTAGAGATCGTTGGCATTGGTGCCAGGATAACTGCAAGCTGTACCTCTGTTCGTTTTATCTTCGCTGTATGTACTGCTAGAACCGTCTCTTCGGCATTTGATTGCAAACTGAATCCAGCTTGTATCTACATCGTTCGTTTTACCAACAGTAGTTGCGCCCACGTTGATTACGTCGGTATGATTACCCAGGGCATAAACCTGATAGAAATAGCCTTTACCTGCAGCTTTCAGCGCCTGGATATCTTTCTGATAGAAGCGCATAACCATGTACTCGTAGTGACTATCGAGTGTCATATTCTTACCAGTAGCACCATATTCCAAAACCACACCTTCGGCACCTGGCTGATCTGCTCCTGATTCTTTCTTGGCTTCTACGATGATTTTATCTACACCTGCTACTGTGATTTTGTAGGTGTATTTGCAGTTACGCTCTACATCATAGTTGTTTTTATCTTTAGTACAGTCGCCCAGATGAACATAGTAGGTAACGTCGGCACTCTTGGTAGAACTACTTGTTGTTTCTTCATACTTACCTTTTAATACTACGTATGTACCCTTAGCAGGTGCATTAGTAAATTCTTTCGGAATACTCTGACTGTCATCCTCACGTGCTGCTTGGGTGGTTACGTTGTGAACTGCATCCTGAAGATTTTCAGGCAAATAGACTTCGAAGAACTGAGCATCGTTTTCCACATCGTTTGGTCGAACTGTGTTACCGATGTTGTTGTTTACGTTCGTTGTCTTGTTCCTGCTGTTTCCATCAATCTTTCCTACCAGCGATCCATCTACGGCAATGTTCATAATGTCGTAAGTTTCCAGCTTAAATGAACGGGTAACTCCTGTAGTATTGGCGGCTTTAATCGTAAACTTTACTTTTGATACGATGCGGCTTAATCGAATGGCATTGTCGCCATTGGCGATTGTACCAGCGGTTGTGATATTCACCAGATTTCCATCTTGTACCGCACCACTCATTAAGAATGCACTTGTAATATCAATGGAAGTATTGTTACGCTTGAATGTCAAAGCTTTCAACTGGTCGAGAGTGAAGTCATATCCGCCGGCACGGGCAGTTTCTTCATTCAAGTTAATTGGTAACTTGTTTGCTTCAACAGTACCGTTGCTGGTCTCAACTGGGTATATACCCGTAGAAATGTTGGCTACTGCATAGATGTATGATTCGCCACTTCTTGTCTTGATGCCAGTTATTTCTGCTTTGGTGGTGCTGCTGGTATTTTGATTCAGATTTACTTCACCTTCAATACCTTTATAGCCCTTCAAATTACCATTGCCATCAAATATATAGATGTAGAGGTTGTCGAGATGCCGCTCCTCTGCTTCTGTAGCTCGGGAGTTGACCACGATGTCTCTTGGGGAAACATCAGAATAGGCCAACGAAATGGTAACATCCTCGTTGCTCTCGCTGCCGCCCGGGAAGATGTCTTCCGAGCAACTGCTGAGTAAGAGTGCTACTCCCATGAGCAGGTATGCTAATTTCATTACTTTCTTCATATTATGATTCCTCCAATTGTTTAATTAAATGTGATATCTGTAGCAGCCTTCTCATTCCAGTTTGCTACGTAGTATTCTAAGTTGAGATCCAGTAATGCTTCTCCTGAGAAGTAGCCATATACAACCAATTCATGATTGCGATAGGCTTCTGGAATCTCAAAAACAACCGATCTTTCTGCAAGCGAAGCATTTGACTTGAAATGAATCTTACCAGTTATGGTCTTGTCTGTCTCACGTAGATAGCTTCTGCAACCTTCCTGTACACCAGTGCTGAGACGAGTCATATAATCCTGGGCTTTTTCTCCGGTATTTCGAATATATACCTTAGGATCGGCAACAGGGTTGATCTTAGCTGTTGCAATACCTCCGAATATCAAATTCTGGGTGAGGTAATTGAGACCATTGAAACTTCCTGTCAATCCTTTAGTATCCTTTTCGGCATTTGTTGCAGCTTCTGGGAATACCGGGCTTGCTGCTGTCAGGGTCTCTCCGTTTACTTCAATCTTGGTGACGGTTACGCTTTCTGTATCCTTGCCTGCCTTACGGGCAAAGAAGAAGTGGAGCTTGGAAACCGCTCTTACCAATGGAACACTTACAGGTCTGGCAGCAGCTGCGGCTGCATCGTCTGCAATGTTGTTTTTTACATTGATGTTTGTAATGACACGCGAGATTGGTAAACCAGTAGCAGGAACTTCTGTAGCCTGAGGGCTGCCATCTGTATTGATACCGAAGTTTGAGTTAAAAGTTGCAGCTTTCAATGCCTTGCGGGTCATTGTATTGCAATTGTTGCCATTCAAAACATCGATGCTTTCTGCATTGAGCAGAATATATAGGTCGATATTTTCCAGATTACCTGCCGCCTTGCGCAACAGTTTCATACTCACATTGTGTGAACCTGTGGCGTTGAGGCCGGTTTCTGCCTTGAATCCTATAGGCATCGCATTCTCATCTGTGCCGCTTTTGAAAGCCCAGACTCTGATACTGTATATTTTCTCCTCTTCTGTTGGAGTTGGGGAAGTTTCGTCTTGCCCGAGCGTTCCGCTGGTACCTGCTGTTGAACCAGCAGGAGCGTTGGCTCTGGCTTGAGCTGTAGGAGTTGATACATTCAGGTTGATGTAGGTATCACTCTCTCCAGCTGCTGTATCTGTGTAACCGTCCGACATACATGCTGTGACCATCAGGGTAAGCAGCAAGGTGGGTGCCAATGCTGCTATCCCCTTCATTATGCTAGTCAGTTGATTCGCACAGATTTTTCTTTTTGCGAAATCGAACATAACTTGTTTCTCCTATCTTTTACTTATACTTTTTACTGATACTTATCGTCTGCCTTTAGCAGTCTTACTGTTTTATAGTTCTATATCTCTAAGATTAAGAACCCATCCGTTCACCTTGATTCTAGCATCCATGTGGTAGTCGGAACCTGGACTTGGAACGTAGAATACGAGGGTGTAGTGATCCTGGCGGTCGAGGTATTCCTGATCCTCCCAGCCCTTGTCGGTGCGCTCGCCGCAGAGAGCGAGGAACCATGGCAGTGAGTGGTTGAAGATTACCTTGCCTGTGCGCTTGTCGGTGATTACGATTCGCTTGTCATCGTACTCCGTGCTTTCGGTGTTGCGGGTGCTTACATCGTCCTTGCGCTCGAACATTCTGGAAGAAGACAGGTCGTAAACCAGTGCCTTGTCGATTTCTTCACCTTCTACCTGTGTATTGCCGCTGGAGTTAACCACCAGTTTCTCGTTGTAAGGCACGTAGGTAATCGGCTTGTTCTGTTCTACGCCATTGGCATCCTTTACCTTGTCGCCCTTGTAGTCGAGGAGAGCAGCCGAACCCTTGATTCTTACGTCGAAGTTTTCTGCCACGAATCCCTGCTGGTCGTTATCGTAAGGAAGCATCACGATGCGGTAGGTCTTGGTACATTTCATCAGACTCAGTTTGCCGGATGTGTCCTTTTTGCCCTTGAAGTCGAGAGATGTCTGGGCGGTGTAGAGTGCGGTGAACTTCTTGTTGTTGACAGAAGCCGCTCCGTCTTTCTTTCCCATTTCCTCCTGCAGGTCGTTGATGGTAGAAACACCTGGTGTGAGTTGGGTGAAGCTGAACTCCATCTCGTCGTCACCGTCGGCTCTGCTACCTGTAGGTTTCTTGTCACGAGCCAGGCAGACGAAGGTGTATTTACCTTCCTGTAAGTCTGTGATGTCCATGCTGTGACCCGTTTCGAATTTGTCGGCTGACTGCGTATAGGTATCGAAGTATTTACCGTTTTTATCGAAAACATAGACGTTGAGGTTTTTCACTTCCTGGGAGAAGGCATCAGCGTTCTCAACATTATATGTATAATCGAACTTGAGCGACACCTTAGGTGCAGGACAATTCGTCAGATCGTCTTTCATGCATGATGAAAGCGAAGAGAGTGCGATGGCTGAGATACAAACCACTTTGCAACCGTTTTTGATGATGAAATGTTTCATATCGTTTGTGTTTTATTAATTCTTTTACTTATACTTATATCTAGTGTGCCGTAGGGCGTAAGAAGTGGGGTAGCCTGCGGCATCCTTTTTTTCTTGTTGAGTGGTGCTGATTCAGCACGATAGGGGTTCCCGCCATCTGTTGGCGGCAAATATCATCTTTTTCTTTTTTAATCTCCCGGAGGCGGGGTAGCCCCCGGGAGATTGAGAGTATTGTTGTTTCAAGAATTATCTTGAGATCGGGGGATGGGGTACATCCCGTTTTCACCTTTTCTTTCTAATTGAAGTTCTGATTACTTCAACTCGATTGGCTGTGCATTGAGAACCCAAGGGTTGATGCTAACTGTTACATTCATGTAGAAGTTAGGATTCTTGACTGGATCGTCTGGCTCTGGTCCATTAGGAACGTCCTTACCAATTTCGCTAACCTTTGTTACATTCAAGCGATAGATGCTGTTACGCAATACAGAATATGTATGAGTTGGATCACTTGCTACAAATGGCTTGTAAGCATTGTCAGAGATAGCCCAACGGTAGTACATTACACCCTGGCGGTAAACTTCAATCTTGTAGTCCTCACGGAATTTAGCCAATACAGTTTCGTCTGTGGTAAGCTTGCCATCTTTAGTGATCTTTGCCACTACGTTTGCAGGAGTAATGCTGCTTGTCTCAGTGAATGGGTTAGAAATAGCACCTGTTGCTGCATCATCGAAAATAGCCTGAATGCTGGTGTAAAGTCTTCCGTCATAACGATAGAATGTACCATCCTTGAAGTCTGATGCTGCCATTGCTGTCTCAGTCAAGGTAACCTTAACCTTGAAGTAAACTGCTGTAGCTTCGTCTGCGTTAGTTGTGGTATTCTCGAAAGCATACTTCCAGCTGACTGGTTTTTCTTTTGAGCTAAAGTTCTCAAGACCATCAGCATTGTATAATGTACCATAATCACTCTTTGGCAGATAATACTTAGGCTCTCCCCATTTCACATTCAATGTCTCGAACTTGGTATCCCAGTTCTGCATGACATAAGAGTTGTTGTTCAAGTTTGATACAGCAAATCCCTCGTAAGAAATGCCTGCTACAACATCTGCAACATTGATAGATGTCTTTGTATCGGTTGCAGGAGTTACGGTTGTTACTGTCTCGGCAAACGATGGGTTATCGATACGAGCAACTACACGATCCAATTTAATCTCGCCAGCTGCGGCTGGTGTAGCTTCAGACTTAGCTGCGTCAGTGAATGTAACGGTGCTATGAGCAGCCTCCTTTGTTCCATCATTCTGGTTGAACATAACAAAGTTGTTAGCTGTAGCATAATCTGCACCACCTGAAGTTGAGGCTGTAAAGCTTTTCCCTGCTGCTAATGGGTCAGTTACAGTTGTATTGTTTGCCAGGAAGTAAACATGGTACGCCTTGTTAGTCGTAATAGCTCCAGTTACAGCAACCTTGATAGGCTTTGTAACACCTGGAGTTGTCTGAGTAGGGGCAGTCTTGAACATGTCAGCGGTGATGACCTTGCGGAATACGCAGGTATTTCCATCATAGATATACATCATACCTTGGGTTATTGTACTCTCGTCTGTGTTACCATCCTCTGTGGTATTAGGGGTTGCGACACTAGTTCTGGTTCCATGACTGGTTGCACCAGAAATCTTCAATGTCATATAGACACCGTCAGCCTGTGACTGAGTTCCACCACCTGTCAAATCATCATTGTTACTGCAGCTTGAGAAAGATAACGCTGCTGCTGATACCAAGCTCATAACGAGCAAATTCATTTTCTTCATAATCTTTTACTTATTAAGTGTTATACAAAATTTTTAGTTTGAGTTGCGAAATGGACGGGTCTCTCAGACCTCATCACTGGCTTCGCCCGGGGGTAATCAAATACTATTCTTTCTTTTCTTGTTCTTAAATTAAATTTTTTAGTTTATATTCATATTATTGTTTATTCTTTTACTTATATATAAATTACATCAAGCGTTTATTAAGCTTTTGCCCTTTACCTTTCCCTTCGGCCGGTGACCGTTGGTTCAGGGCGCTTTGCTTGCGGTTTGTTTACCCAGGGCGTTGCCCTGGGCTAGGAGCTGTTGCCCTTTCAGGGCGTTTTGCTTACTCCACAACCTTGTTCAGCTTGTTGAGATTCTCCTGAGCTCCCTTTAAGCCTCCGGCTACAGCCTTCTGGAAGTACTGCTTGGCAGCTTCGTAATCCTCATTGAGAACGGCGAGGCAACCACGGGCATTATCTACTTCGGCACCGGTGCCAGCCTTCTTCAGGTACTTCTCTGCGCTTACCTTGTCACCTCTGTCGATGGCTGCAAGGGCAGCATTCAGATTGGCGAGCTTATCTTCTGGGAACATCTTGACTGCGGTATCGAATACATTGTTGTACTCTTCGCTTCCCTTCGGATAACTGTTAGCTACCATGTACATCTCCTGGAGAGAGAGCTTCTGCGGACGGGTGTTGATCACTCTGCGAGCCTCTTCGAGGTTGAATGCCTTCACGTCGTACTCGATGGTGTAATCTGTGCGGCGCAAGCCTGGCCAAACCTTGTCAACGAGGAATCGGAATGCTTCACCAGCCTTGGCTGCGAGCGTCTGTTCCTTCTGGTCAGGAGTCATATCGCTGTTGATGATCTTGAGAGCAGCTTCCTTCTGAGGGATGTTGTGACTCTTGATGTACTCCAGTGTTCCTTCCCAATCCTCAGCTGTAGATTCTACCTTGAAGAGCTTCTTGTCGATAGGGTAGGTCTTCAACAGATAGTTGTAGAGAGCCTGGGTACGGTTGCGGGAAAGCTTGTTGTTGTTGGCAGAGCTGCCGTCTGGAGAAGCATATCCGTGGAGGGTAATGGAAGTGATGGTTACATCAGGGTCGTTCTTCACGAGGTCGAGCGTCTGCTTGATGGTAGCCAACTCATTGGTATTGTTACCGAGATCCTTCACGATATCCCACTTGTTGATGCGGAAGTTGAGTCTAGCCGAACCGTTTTCCTGTCTGATCTTCACTGCCTCCGCCTTTGGCTGCTGATAAGCCTGATAGAGCTGCTGAGGAGTAACGAGCGCCTCGCCATTGTTGGTGAGCAGGTTTTCTGCCAGCAGTTTCTGGTTACATCCGCATGCATCATTGCTGATGGCGAAGTTGGAATTCTTCATCCAGTCCTGGTAAGGAGTAGAGTAAGCGTATCGGAGCGTCTGTGGCTCCTTGTTTTCACGCTTGGCAACGATGAGCGGGTTCTGGGTAGCGGTCTTCTTGGTACGCTGGTAGTAGATGTATCTCTTGTTACCCATCACCTCCACAGCCGGGAGTTTGAGCGTATCCTCACCCTTATATAAAATAGGTGTAAAGATGAGACCCTTGTTGCTTGCCAGTTTCACGTCATCGAGATTGAGGTCCATATAGACGTTCACCTTATTGCCTTTCTTCTTGATTTCCTTGTTGAGGACTTTCATATCCTTGGCAGCCTGTTCCTGAGCGATAGCGTTAGTGCTAAACAGAATGCTGAGGGCGACGGCTCCAAGTGTCTTGTTTAAAATCTTATATGTATTCATAATCTTCAGTTTTTACTTATTAATATAATAATGTATCATGAATTAGAAGACATACACCAGATTGAGTGCCGCCTTGGTAGGTCCTACGTAGTGATGCGCCTTGTCTTTCTCGAGTTTCTCACCACACTGTGGGCATTCATATTTATCCGATTTCGAATAAACGTATCCCACTCCGAGTTCAGCCTCGAAGTTCCAATGCTTGGAGAGAGCCCAGGTATAACCGTATGCTACACCTGCACCTACGAACCAACCTTCGTATCTGTAATCTTTCAATTTGGAGAAGTCGGTACCGAGGAACTTGAAGTCAAGATCTACGTTACCTATGTTATGAGAACCTCCCAGGGCGTGGAAGCCGATGAAGGAGCCCATCATCTTATTGCAGAACCAGTATCTAGCTTCTGGTTGAACAAGCCAGTGCTGCCACTTCTTGTTCTTGGAAAATGTCCACGGGTTGTAGTTGCCGGATACATCCAAGGTCCATTTTGGGGAAAGGCCAAATTCGAAGCCGAGGTTCATGGTGCTTGTAGCATCATAAAGGAGGTTCGTCTTCAAGGCCACCTTCTGAGCGACGGCTGGGCAGATGAAGCTGCCTACAGCCAGTAGCGCAATTAAAATCCTTCTGTTCATACTTAAAATCTTTTAATGATTTAAGAATGACAAATGGTCTCTCTAGAGAAACGCATCATCATCTTTTACTTATACTTATACTTATACTTTTTTCTTTTTCCTTAATTTCCTTTTCCTTCCATTCAATAGGCTTGAAACTAGACTTTATTTATTAAAGAATAGTAAGTCTATCATTTACTCTTCTTCTACTCATCATCATCTTTATCATCTACTCCGATGCCTGTTGGCAACTTTGGGGTTTGATTGGAAGCTCGAGCTTGAAACCGCGAACTTTGTTTTTACGATTGCAAAGATAGCGTCTTTTTCGATTGCTGCCAAGAAAAATGCGCCTAAAAATGCTGATACCGAATAAAAACCGCATAAATGAAACACTGAAAAACCCTGAAAAATGCTTTTTCTCATCTGTTTTTTGCTTTTTCCACCTCTTTTTAACCTACTTTCTTAGTGTTTTCCGATTTTTCGTTGTAATTTTGCAGCGGATAAGAATAAGTTAGTAAATCAACAATGAACTCAGGACTCTGAGGTCCTGAAAGGTATGCAAAGAGCCCCAAGCGGGCAAGACTTTGATGATATATAAGTATCAACGATTGTTTAAACTATAAGTAAATTGAAAGCAAGAAATGAAAGCTAAGAACAAACTTTGGGATTGGTGTTTGCGCTTGGAACATCATTTATGCCCTGACTATTGTGGAGTGGTGGATCGCCGAAGGGTAATCGCCTTTGTCCTTTTGACTCTGGTAGAGATACTCATTATTCCCTACCACTTCCTTTTGTTTTACATGATGAAAGCATGGGGGGGCATGTTCTATAATGTAGTCCATACCCTCGCACTGGCGCTGCTGATATATGTGGTGCTGAAGCGTAAGGTGGTATTCAAGACTGGCATCTCCCTGCTCTATATCCTCGTATTCGTCAAGCTGGCGATAGACAGTATGCTTTGTCTGCACTATCAAGGCGATCGGGACAACCTGAGCGTGATGAGCAATATCTTTATCATGTTTATACTCGCCATTACCGCCCAGAGCCAGCAGCTCAACCGAACCACTCTCGGCTTTGCCGTCGCTCTGCTGCCAGTGGTAGCGGTAGCCATCTCGCATATGCAGATCTCTACGCTGCTCTTCAGCATCAAGGCTGTTCTGGTTGGTTTCCTGATGATTCTGTATGTCTGGCTCTATAACTGGGAACCTGTCATCGTCAAGGAACTCAGACAGCCCAAGCAGATGAGGGAAGAAGAGAAGAAGGCACTGCACATGCTTGCCGACCTGAAGGATGAAGAGAAGGATATGGCGGTAAACCTGCTGAGCCGACTGAGCCCGGAGCTGCAGCAGAATATCCTGCAACGTGCCGCAGAACAGTTGAAGACCAGCGAACTGAGCAAGAAGGCATGGAATCTGGTATGTGCTGACCTTACCAACAGTGAGAGGGTAATCTGCCAGATGGTGCTGGAAGGTAAGATGCTGAAGGAAATCTGCATCGAACTGAACAAGAGTGAATCGAACATCACCAGTCAGCGCAGCCATATCCGCAAGAAGCTGAATATGGACCGCAAGGACGATCTGCGACGTGAACTGGAAAAGCGCTTCTATGAAGCCAGAAATTCACTGGAAGCCTAGTATAAACATAAGAATGCAGAAAGGGTGTGCTCACACGAGCACACCCTTTCTGCATTCTTATACTTTTCCAATCTTATTCTTCCATTCTGAGGAATGCCTTCGGCAGGTAATCGATGAGATCGCTGGCGATGAGGCTTTCCTTGCCCAGGTCCTTGACGGCGAGGTCGCCGGCAAGACCATGAAGGTACATACCGATGCGGGCGGCATCTACCTGCTTGTAGCCGCGAGCCAGAAGAGCGGTGATGATGCCTGTAAGCACATCGCCACTGCCCGCCGTAGCCATACCGCTGTTGCCCGTAGAGCAGAACTCCACCTTACCATCCGGATGACAGAGGGCTGAGAAATGTCCCTTCAGCAGGATGTAGCCGTGCAGACGGTCGGCAAGCTCGCATGCCTTGTAGAGGCGCTCGGTGCAGTTGCTGCTGGTGATGCCAGCCAGACGGTCAAGCTCCCTAGGATGTGGGGTGAAGATGAGGTTCTTAGGCAACTGCTGCATCCAGGCACGGTGACTGGCAAGGATGTTGAGTGCATCGGCATCCACCACTACCGGACAGGTGCATCTTCTGAGCTGGGCAATCAGGGCGATGGCTGTCGCCTCGCTGGTTCCCAGTCCCGGACCGATGCCCATGGCGTGGTAATCTTCCGTATCTACCGGTTCGCTGAAGATGGTTTCCTCCGTATCCATCTGCAGTACCGCCTCGGGCACGGAAATCTGCATGATTTCGTAGTTTCTCTTAGGCGTATGGGTAATCACTTTTCCCACACCCGTTCTGAGGCAGGCTCTGGTGGCAAGGACCGAAGCGCCCGACATGCCGTAGCTGCCTGCGATGAGGAGCGCCGTGCCCATGCTGCCCTTGTGGGCGAAGTCGCCGCGAGGCTTCAGGAGCTGGCGGATGTCCTTCTCCTCGAGGATGCTGCAACGGCTCTCGGTGCGCTGGATGAACTCTGGAGAGAGTCGGATATCAAGCACCTTGATTCTGCCCAGGTACTGCTGGTTGTCTGCCATCATCATCGACAGCTTCTTCTGCTGCAGGGTGAGGGTGAGGTCGGCACGGATGATGTTGGCGCTGATGTTGTAGGAATTGTCCTCGCTCATCAGACCGGAAGGCAGGTCGATGCTCACGATCTTTGCCGCACTCTGGTTGATGTATTTCACCATGGCAGCGAATCCGCCCGCCAGCGGCTTGTTGAGTCCGCTGCCGAAGAGGCCATCCACCACGAGCATTCCCGCCTCGAGCTGAGGAGGGTCGAAGTTGACGGTGACCTCTGTAAACTGCTTGACGCGCTTACCCTCGATGAGTCGTTTCTTGTTGGTGGCACAGTCGGCAGAAAGCTTGTTGTGCACATTGAACAGGAATACACTCACCTCATAGCCGTCTTCGCTGAGAAGGCGTGCCACGGCAAGTGCATCACCACCATTGTTTCCCGGACCGGCGAAAACCACGACCGGCGTTCTGTTAGACCATTCCTGCTCGATGGCACGGGTGAGCGCCTTTGCCGCCCTTTCCATCAGGTTGAGCGATGTGATTGGCTCATGCTCAATGGTGTATTTATCCAGCTCATGTATCTGAGCACTAGTGAATATTTTCATATATTAATGTATGTTATGTCCGATTATCTGATTATTTTAATGCAAAAGTACTAAAAAAAGTCGATGAATGGATGAAGTTTCACGATTTTTTCGTAATTTTGCAGAAAATATTATATCATCAAGACTATGGGCATAGTAAAAATCAAGGATAAGACCTTCAAGACCTCCATTCCAGAGGCAGAGATTCTGAAGAAGGTACAGGTCGTTGCCGACCGATTGAACCAGGATTATGCGGACAAGACTCCGGTGTTCCTGGCTGTGTTGAATGGTTCGTTTATCTTCGCTGCCGATCTGATGCGAATGATTACGGTACCAAGCGAGATTTCTTTTGTGAAGTATGCTTCCTACGAGGGCACCAGTTCTACCGGCAGCATGAAGACCCTGATGGGTCTGAACCAGGATCTTACCGGTCGCCACGTGGTGATCGTGGAGGACATCGTGGATTCCGGCTTTACCATGGCTCACATGATCGAGGATCTGAAGAAGAAGAATCCAGCCAGCATCGAGATCTGCTCGCTCCTCGTGAAGCCGGGCAATCTGAAGGTGGATCTGGACATCAACTATGCCGTAATGGAAATCCCTAACGATTTCATCGTGGGATATGGATTAGATTATGACCAAGAAGGCAGAAACCTCCGCGACATCTACACGATTGTAGAAGAATAGGGGGTGAAGCATGTGGGAGACACAACATAAAACAATTTATATATATTAAGGTAAAATGAAAAATATCGTAATTTTCGGCGCTCCAGGTGCTGGTAAGGGTACACAGAGCGACAAGATGATTGAGAAGTATGGTCTCGGTCACATTTCAACAGGTGACGTTCTTCGTAACGAAATCAAGAATGGTACAGAGCTCGGCAAGACTGCCAAGGGCTATATTGACAATGGTCAGTTGATTCCAGACGAGTTGATGATCGACATCCTCGCTAGCGTATATGACAGCTTCGGCAAGGATCACGCAGGTGTCATCTTCGACGGTTTCCCACGTACCACTCCACAGGCTGAGGCTTTGAAGAAGATGCTCTCTGAGCGTGGTCACAAGATTGCTGCCATGATTGAGCTTGCCGTTCCAGAGGATGAGTTGATGGCTCGTCTGCTCAACCGCGGTAAGTTGAGTGGCCGTTCTGATGACAACGAGGAGACTATCAAGAAGCGTCTCAACGTATATCATACACAGACTGCTCCTCTCATCGACTGGTATGAGAAGGAGGGTATCCACCACCACATCGAGGGTCTCGGAACTGTAGATGAGATCTTTGCTCGTGTTTGCAATGTGATCGACAACTTGTAATCAAGATATAATAATCTTCCCCGCAAGGCTGCGGGGAAGATTTATTCATTAAAAAAAGAAGAATCTTCCGTTCAAAAAGAGAAGATTCAACGTTCAAATTAAAAAGAAAAATCAATGGCTGAATCCAATTTCGTAGATTATGTAAAGATCAACTGCCGCTCTGGTAAGGGTGGTAAAGGCTCCATGCACCTGCGCCACGTGAAGTACCAACCGAATGGTGGACCTGACGGTGGCGATGGCGGACGTGGAGGAAGCATCTATCTTCGCGGCAACCACAACTACTGGACCTTGCTGCATCTGAAGTATCAGCGCCACTTCTTCGCCGAGCATGGTGGCAATGGAGGACGTGACAAGTGCCACGGCACTGATGGTAAGGACATCTATATCGATGTGCCTTGCGGTACCGTGGTGTATAATGCCGAAACCGGTAAGTTCGTCTGCGACGTGGCTTACGACGGTCAGGAAGTACTGCTCCTGAAGGGCGGACGCGGCGGACTGGGCAACTTCCAGTTCCGTACCTCTACCAACCAGGCTCCACGCTATGCGCAGCCAGGTGAGCCGATGCAGGAGATGACCATCATTATGGAGCTGAAGCTCCTTGCCGATGTGGGTCTTGTGGGTTTCCCTAATGCCGGAAAGTCAACCCTGCTCTCTGCCGTATCCAGTGCCCGTCCAAAGATAGCCAACTATCCGTTTACCACCCTTGAGCCATCGCTGGGTATCGTGGATTACCGCGACCATCAGAGTTTCGTGATGGCAGATATCCCGGGTATCATCGAGGGAGCGAGCGAAGGAAAGGGCTTGGGACTGCGATTCCTGCGACACATCGAGCGCAACTCGCTGCTCCTCTTCATGGTTCCAGGCGATACCGACGACATCAAGAAGGAATACGAGGTGCTGCTGGGCGAGTTGAAGAACTTCAACCCAGAGATGCTCGACAAGCATCGCGTGCTCGCCATCACCAAGTGTGACCTGCTGGACGAGGAGCTCATCGAGATGCTGAAGGAGACCCTGCCAACCGATCTTCCGGTGGTATTCATCTCATCAGTTACCGGACAGGGCATCCAGGAACTCAAGGATGTGCTCTGGAAGGAGTTGAATTCAGAGAGCAACAAGCTGCAGGAGATTACTTCAGAAGATACCCTCGTTCACCGTGACAAGGATATGAGCCGCTTCCAGCAGGAACTCGAGGCTGAGGGCGAGGACATCGTGGAGTATATCGACGAGGATGAAATCGAGGATGTAGATGACTTAGATGATTTCGAATATGAATAAGGAATATCATATCGCTGAGGGCGTCACTGCTTTCTCTACCACCCGAAAGGGAGGAGTAAGCCAGGGTAACTACAGCGAATTCAATATCAATGACTATTGCGGCGACTGCGCCGAACACGTGGCAGAGAACCGCAGGAAGCTGGCGGATGAGCTGGGCCTCAGCACCGACCACATCATCCTGCCGCATCAGGTGCATGGAGTAGAGGTCCGTCAGGTGGCAGGAGATTATTTCTCAATGCCTGAGAACATCCGCAAGATGATTCTCGAGGGCGTAGATGCCGTGATGACCAATGAGAAGGGTGTATGCATAGGCGTTTCCACCGCCGATTGCATCCCAATCCTGCTCTATGACGAGGATCACCATGCAGTGGCAGCCATCCATGCCGGATGGCGAGGCACGCTGGCACGCATCGTCCACAAGACCATCCAGGAGATGGCTTTCGCCTATCATACGGAGCCAAAGAAGCTGAAGGCAGTGATTGGTCCGGGTATCTCGCTGGAGCATTTCGAGGTAGGCGATGAGGTGTATGAGGCCTTCGAGCAGGCAGCCTTCCCGATGGAAGAGATTGCCGAGCAGCGCCCCAATGCCGCCTTCTCGGTAGATATTGCCGAGCGTGAGCGCCTGGCTGCAGAAGGAAACATCGTGCAGCCGCTGAAGTGGCACATCAACCTGCCGCTCTGCAACAAGCAGATCCTGCTGCATTGCGGTGTGGCTGAGGAGAATATCCAGGATTGCGGCATCTGTACCTTTGCCCATAGCGACGAGTTCTTCTCGGCAAGAAAGTTGGGCATAGAGAGTGGCAGAATCTATACCGGCATTCTGATGAAGTAAGTTTTCAAGATAACATCCATTTTTCTCTTTTCTATGAACGAAGAGGGAAAAATGGATGTTTTTATGTTTTAAGATTTAATGGTTAAATTAAAAAAATGAATCTAAAAGAATAGAGAATGATTGTAAACAGAAGATTAAGAAGAAGAATCGGGCTGGCTGCCGTCTCGGGAATGCTGATGCTTTCGCTGAGTAGTTTCATGCCCGCCAAGAATGAGTTTACTGCCGCCGAGCAACAGCAGGTGAGCATCGCAACGCCAGGTCTCTTTGCCCAGAGTCAAGCCTTCAATGTTGACTTTGAGATATTCCGTGCCAAGGAATATTCATTCCCGCTTCCTGTGGGCAAGGCTAGCCTTATCAATGGCAACAGCGTGATGCGCATCTCTACTGCCAAGGGCGATGCAGTGAAGGCGATGTTTGATGGTTATGTGCGTCTCTCGCGCAAGACCGAATCGATGGGCAACGTGATCGTGATCCGCCACGACAACGGTCTGGAAACCGTGTATGCCAACAATGCCGAGAACCTGGTGAAGGTGGGACAGTCGATAGAGGCCGGACAGACCATCGCCATCGTGGGCTCCCGAGACGGAGAGACCTATTGCGATTTCTCCATCATGGTGAACGGTGCACGCATCAACCCGGAGACCATCATCGAACTGAAGAGCCATAAGCTCCGCCGACAGACCGTGCAGTTCCGCAAGGAGGGCAACCGCATCGGCATCAAGGTGATTGGTGGCAAGGACTCCTCCGTTTCCAAGAACGATAAGAATGATAGAAACAATAAGGAAACAAATAAGAAATCGGGAAGCAGCCGTAGCGATCACGCCATGACCCTCGACCCCGACGAGGTGTACGACCCGTTTACCATCACTAACACCTTCCGTCTCGATCTGGAGAAGATAGAAGAGAAGGCATGGGCATATCCATTGCCTGATGCCCGTGTCATCAGTCCATACGGAGGTGCCCGCCGTCACTCGGGTGTGGATTTGAAGACCAAGCCTAACGACGAGATTTATGCCGCCTTCGATGGCGTGGTGGTTGCCTCGGGACCTTACTACGGCTATGGCAACTGCATCCGCATCAAGCATGCCTACGGCTTGGAAACGCTCTATAGCCATCAGAGTAAGAACATGGTGAAGAAGGGTGATAAGGTGAAGGCAGGTCAGGTAATCGGTCTTACGGGCCGCACTGGCAGGGCCACCACAGAGCATCTCCATTTCGAGGTGTCTTTCGGCGGCAAGCGCCTGGATCCAGCCATCATCTTCGACCACAGCAATCACAAGCTCAAGGCTGCCACCCTGCATCTTACCAAGGGCAAGGGCGTAAAGAGCGTGAAGAACTAGAAATAGCGAAAATTACTCCTGTTAATCGAAAAAATCCACCCGTTTGGATGATTAAAAGCCGGTAACTGCAAGTTTTTACGAATTGCACCATGGGTTTTTATCATCTGAACGGGTTTGTATTTAAAAAAATGCTATCTTTGCAGCATCACTTAAAATATAAATGATAATATGAAGAAATATCTTATCACACTTGCACTCTGCGTGCTTACCCTTACGGCAAGTGCACAGGTCTTTACAGCCGAACAGATTGAGAGATACGCCAAGGACAAGTATGGCGATAACTGGACAGAGGCTGCAGGAAACCTGAGCAAGGAAGTAGCCCTGGACAACAAGAACCGCCTGAACTATCAGGAGGTCATCGCCTGCGCTGGTCAGTCGAAGGCAGAAATCTTCAAGAAAGCCCTCGAATGGTTCAACCGCGCATTTAAAAGTAAGGATACCCACGGCGTGATTAGAGAGCAGAATGCTGAACAGGGACTGATCATTACCCAGGCTTATATCGAGAATATCGCCCGACAGAATGCCGGAGTCAACCATTATCAGGTGGATATGATGCCGTATATCCGTGTGGACGTGAAGGAGGAGAAGGCAAGGGTGAGCGTCTATATGGACAGCTACGAAGTGACCGTAAAATCGGGCGGCGGATGGACAAGTGCCATCGCCAGTGTGCTCGCCGCGGCTGCTACCGGTGAGGCGGATGATGACGAGGTGGTGAGCAAGGATGAGGTGTGGAACATCAGTTCCTGCTATCCTTATGTAGAAAAGGACAAACACAAGCTGGCGTCGAGCAAGGCTTTCGTGATGGCTTCGGCTTTCCAGAACTCCATTATCGACATTCTGAAAGAGGCGCTTCTTGCTGATTCTTCCGACGGATTCTCGGACGACTGGTAAATGGGAAGTTAGAGAGAAGTTAAAGGAAGTTAGAGAGAAGTTAAGGGAAATCTATCAAACTCTATATATGAGCCCACTTTAAAAAGGGGCATATTTTGAATCCAGTCTGACCAGTGT
>ERZ1034713.660-NODE-660-length-18977-cov-5.141106_pt1 | contig 18977 bp, 17 predicted proteins | sample MGYA00520692_ERZ1034713 | MGnify/ENA primary metagenome ERZ1034713 (study PRJEB33766, sample SAMN09781717) | gut metagenome | biome: gut microbiome | host: Homo sapiens | place: Madagascar | study: EMG produced TPA metagenomics assembly of the PRJNA485056 data set... | reverse complement strand
TTTTTTAACATTTGTAAAATCATTCATGCCCTAAAAGTAGCATAATCCATTTACAAATGCAACTCCTTTCAGAATTTAAAAGCATTCACTAGCTGTTACACTAATGAATGCTGGTTACTTAATGACGGATTCTTCGCCGAGAACCTCTAATTGCTGTGACACACTTAGAGGTTAATACATCATGGTGAATGAAGATTCATTTATCCTCAGCTTGATTGATGATGGCTCCAGTGAAGATGAAGCTGAAATGATAGCTCAGGATTGGATTGATCAAGAAGATGATTTCCAAGATTAATCTCGAACAACAGGTACTACAGCGCACCTTAAGTCGCGGTCAATAAATTGTTAAATGAAAGAAAATTGATTATGAATAAATACCACTTAAGGACCTGTATTTGATTTACCGCCGAGGCGATGTAAATTCAAGTACAGGCTTTTTTCATTTAAATCATTAACCTTTGGTTTCTTCTTCACCGAGAACCTTTAATTGCTGTAACACAATTAAAGGTTGAATTTGCAAAAAAGTCATGAAAAAATCAATAAAAATTTTCGCAGCAGCATCGGCTATAGTACTAACACAAGTTCTGTACGGTGTTGCTGCTACGTACCTAGTCCGTATTATGGATTGGTTTATTTAAGGTGGTAATTACCACCTTTATTTTTTTGCAAATCGAAAAATACTCGGCAGCTTTTACACTACCGAGCACTGAATTACTTAGTTTTTGTTATTTTCAGGTCATAACCTACAAAATTGTAAGCACACTCTGAATCCTCATTGTAATCAGCAGAAGAACTTCTTGCTGTCAATACAACTGACTGACCTTTTTTCAAAGTAACATAACCTGTAATAGTTTTCATTTCAGATGAAACTTCTTTTACAGCGTAGTCACCAAGAGAACCAGTCTTTGGCAAGTAGGCGCAACCTTTAGAAGCCAAAAGGATAAGTGATGATTTGCCATTGGTTACATAACCACTACCATTTTTGTAATTAACCTTTGCAAGTACAGGATGATCAATGTTAGCATTACGATTACCAATTACGACGCTGCCACCAGCAACATTCTCTTTTACGCTAAATGTGAATTTGTAAGTACCTGTCTTTGGTGCTACGAACTTAACTGTACCCTCATCTTTTTTAGCGGATTTACCACCAACAACGATAGAGTATTTACCAGTCTTTTTGAATGTTTTTGTTGCACCATTGAGAACTGTGTAGATCTTGTAACCGTTCTCCTGATAGCAACCATCAAGAGATGCTACATAGTTCATCCAACCCTTGTTGTCAAAAGTTCTCTCTTCTCTATTAAGGAAAGAAGCTCCAACTTCGTTAAACTCTTTAGCTGTAACAACCTTCTTCTCAGCTGCAGATGCTGTAACTGGTGTTAATGCCATTGTAGCTGCCATTACTAAAGTCATAACCTTTACAATAAAATTCTTTTTCATAATAAAGCCCTCCATTCTTAGACTTTTCTTTGTTTTTCTTTTACACTATTTTATAAAAACGCTGTGTGCTTTCTACGGTTTTGAAATTCCGGAAAACCTAGTACTTTTACTGCAAAACACGCTATTTTCTCAAGAAAGCGATAATACACACTGTTTCACCAATAGGCACAGTACCGACACTAAATGTTCAACTTAGCCGGATTATTGCTATTTAATTGCTTAATTGTATCATAAACAAATTGCCTTGTAAGTTTTACGGCATCTGCAGAGTTCTCAATATCTTCAGCGTCCGCAAAAAAAGCATCATCACCAGGATATCTGGTCGAAAAATAATATCCGTCAATAATTCGCATAGACGCTTCTACATCTTTTGGAATTTTAATTTTCATTTCATTCTTCAAAAAACGTATCAATTTTACAAGACTATGCACTTTTAAAATATTCTCTTTTTGTAAAGCCTCTATCTCATCCTCAGGCTGCACAAAGGTATCAATTAGGTGTTTTAAATATTTTTCACAAATATTTTGTGCAATTGATGCCAAAGGCCCAAAAGTCGTACAATGCTCATAAGCATCCATAAAGAACAAATAATCATTTTCTGCAAAGTCTAAATAAGATTTCATGCTTTCGAATCCCATATATCAATACCATCCCTTCGCACACCTGCATAATAAGCATCTGTGCTATGTCTCAATGTATCCTCAAGAGAAATTTTTAAATCAACGTCTGGATCTGACAAGTTCTCAGGTTTTACATTTCCCTTTAACAAGAGGATTTCTTTCTTTAATTCTTTGCTCGGAAAATCATTTTGTAACACAACCAATAAATCCACATCACTGTTATAGCTCTGCTCATTTCTGGCAGAACTCCCATAATGAATCACACTGCAAATATATGGTGCAATTTTGGATTGTTTAAGTATCTGTAATGCATGCTTCAATGTTTTTTGTGTGCGTGCATTATAAGTAAACCGAACAGCAGAATTATTTCTATCTGCAATAATCATAGCAAATACCTCCACAAATAGTGTAACATGTAAATTTAAACAATACAAGGAGTGCTATTACAACCGTGTATACTAACCCAAACTTTATATTCTCTTTTTCAGTATGTACTTCATAACATAGTTTACAATGATCGCCACAATACTTCCGATTGCAATTCCGGCAAACACATCCGTCGGAAAATGCACGAAGTTATACAGGCGTGAAAATGCGATCAGCGTTGCAACTGCAATTGCTGCTGCCCCCGCCTTTTTGTGATAGAACCATATGGTTACTGCTGCCGTGAAACTATTCATGGAATGCCCGGACGGGAATGAATAATCACTCGGATTCTTGACAAGCAGTGTTACGGTCGGATCAATCCAGCAGGGACGCTGTCTGCAAACGAGGTTCTTTAAGATTCCGTTTCCGATCACCAGTACGACAAGCATGGAAATGATCATCTGTACACCACATCTTCGCGTCTCTTTTTTTATCAGGCAAATGACCGATATGATAATCCACAGGATTCCTGCATTTCCCAAAGCGGATAATCCTACCATGATCGGGTCAAGAACCGGATTATGAATCTGCTGCAGCGCATAAAGCCAGTCAAACTCCCAATTCATCTATCAGTGTCCTTTCGTTTTACTATTCCAGGGTACCATTTATTCAAAGTATCTATCGTAAGTTTCAAAGAAACTGTCTGTTGTAAAGGACTGCATATCATCTAATTTGACCTCATCCCACAAGCTGTCATTTAACTGGAACGATGCGGAATCTACAAATTTCTGATATGCATCTTCGAACTGTTCTTTCTCCCGCTTTGTCCGAATCGTATCTTTGTTCTTTTCGGTTAGTTCTTTTTCCATCTTGTTGAGACACTTGATAAAATAATAGCCTCCATCTACCTTTATCATATCAGAGCATTCATCATTATTAAGATTGAACGCAATATCTTCCACTGCTTTTGGATACTCCCCTCTTGCTACAGTCCGGTCAACTTCGCCGGAATGGTTGTAGTCCTGTGCCACAGTGGCGAATTCCGTTCCTTTCTTTAATAAGTCCTGCACTGTGCGCGCTGACTCCTCATCTGTCACAAAAATCTGCTGCACATGAATTACTCTGGCTTCGTCATCGCTCACTTCCTCGTCCACACCTTCCGTCAGTGTCTTATAGAGTTTTTCTGCAAGCGCATAATGTTCATATGCCGTAACAATATCTTTCTCTTTGACATCCATGTAAGACTTTTCTTCATCGGAAAGCGAATCATAATAGGATTCTGCCGCAGATTTTACCAGCTTTTCTTCTTCATCGGTCAGACTCATCTTCTTCTGCTGCGCAATCATATCCATACAGTAGATTCTTGCCAGTTCCTGTAATGTCACATCCTTGACATAATCCTCCAAAGAATCACTGCCGAAATCATATGGTTCTAAATCCATGCCATAAGCACGTCCGTACAGATTCCGGTAATTGCACATATACAGCTTGGCATATTTTAATTCGCATTTGTTATTATTGATCTGAAATACTGTTTTATGGCTGTGCAACTGTATGGTTTCCAATCGAATCTGTGTGTTTCCTACCGTACATCCACCCAGTGTGGATGACAGCAATCCCACAATTGCCAGTACACAAATCGCCTTACTTTTCTTCATATGCCTTCATCTATCCTTCTACGATCAGGAATCTTCCACTCGGAAGTGCAAATACTTCACTAGCCTCAAGGATTTCGTCATCGCTCATTCCTGCGATATCCATTCCTGCCTCATCAAAATAATCTTTAACATCTTTGAGGTTGTCGCATACGACTGCCATACAATCCTCTAAAAAATTCTCAGCCTCTTCCAATGTATCTGCTACATTCTCCGGAAAAAGCTGCTGCTGATTCTCTAAAAAATAATTTAATACCTCATCATCATATTCATACATAATGTTGCCCTCCTGTTTTGATATTTCTTTTATTTTTCAGAACTTGCGAATCGTTCCCCTGTATTCGTATTATACCTGACAACGGTTTCTCCTACAACCGTAATTTCATGATTAAAAGGGAAAGGTACCATTTCACTCTATCGGTATTCCCAGATGCTGACTCCGAGCTTTTGCAGTTCCTGGTACAAACGCGCCACCGGAAGTCCTACCACATTGTTATAATCGCCCCGTATCTCCTTAATATGGATAGCAAAACACCCTTGTATTCCATAGCTTCCCGCTTTATCCATCGGATCACCGCTTTGAATATACCGGTCAATCTCCTCTTCTTTTAATGGATACATGCAGACATCTGTCTTTTCAAAAAAGCAATGCTCTCCGGTTCGACCTTCTTTATCAATGAACACAAATGTCACACCCGTATAGACACTATGCGTTTTTCCGGATAACATCGTAAGCATCCGTCTTGCATCTTCCTCGTCCTTTGGTTTTCCAAGTATCTGATTTTCATAAGCAACTACCGTATCTGCTCCGATCACAAGGATATCCTGCGGGGTTGCCAGATCTGCATGCTGTTCATTGTAAGTGAGTACTCCGGAAGCTACTTCCTCTGCTTTTTGCCGGGATAATTCCATCACAACCGCTGACGGTTCCGTCTCTGTGATCACTTCTGCTCCCTTTGCCGGACAGATTACAAACTCTGCCCCGACCTGTTCTAATAATTCTTTTCGCCGCGGTGATGCCGACGCCAAAATCATCTGACTCATATACGTACTACCTCCTGTAAATGGAAAGAATAGAGTAAACATTCCTCCGCTTTTTTATGCACCGTTTCATTGGAAAAAACACGGCTTAATGCATCCGCGTACAGGCGCAACTGTGTCTCATAACGCATGACAAGTTCTTCGCCCTTTTTGATGCGGTCTGTTTTATAATCCAGCAAAATGATATTGTCTTCTTCCATCCAGAACACATCAATGATTCCCTGTACGAGCACATCCTCATGTTGCATAACGAACGGTTTTTCCCGATACAGTTCCCCTTTGCACGCTGCTTTTGCCATACGCATGGCAACCGGGCTTTTTACAAAGCCTTCAATCGTTGCAGGAACAATCAGGTTATAATATTCTTCCATCAGCTCACCGGATGCTTTCATCCGATCCAGCTGTTCTGCCACAAACTGCTGCACTGCTTTTGAATCCGTTTGATTGATTTTGGCCAAAGCCATAAAATCCAGACACTCCATCACACGATGCACTGCCGTTCCACGAAGTGCACCCGGATTCACCAGCGATACGGTAGTCTCTTTTTCGTCCCCTTCTCTGGCAAAATCCGGCACATAAGATTCATGTTCTTCCAGCAGGAATTCCGGCACCTGCGCTTCCCCCTCTGTCTGATCGTACTGTAATACCATGGAAGCATGCTTTAATTCCGAAACCGAATATTTGCTTTTGCGTCCTGCCTGACTTTTATAAGGATATTCGTAGGAAAACAGTTCCTCATACTTTTGCACATCCCGAAGATCAGCATTCTGTATATGCGCCATAAGCTCCTGATAATCCATCTGCTTTTCTGCAGCTTCTTTTACGGTCTCCCAGACAATCTCCCTTGGATCCGTCCATGTAATCGTGTACTTATCCGGATAAGACAGCATTGCCGGCAGCACCCAGTCCAGATAACTGGCAGCGCCCACACGCTCCCGATAACCGATCGGTTTCTTCGGAATTGTGTTTCCAGTGTATTTACCTATCGTCTTTTCCCCATCCTTAATTACGCCTGTGAGGATCAGTTTTTCCTTTGCACGGGTCAGTGCAACATACAGGACACGAAGTTCCTCTCCGAGATTTTCCCTGCGCAGATTATCTGCAATTGCCGAACGGAAAAGACAGTTTTTCTTTACCTTTGGCTTACCGGAAATCTCACAGATTCCCATGCCAAGATCGGGATGCACCACCAGCTTGTCATTGGTATCCATCTGATTGAAATGTTTTGCCATGCCCGATACAAATACAACCGGAAACTCCAGACCTTTACTTTTGTGAATCGTCATAATACGGACAACATCTGCATTCTCTCCGGTCGTATCTGCCTCACCATAATCAATCTCGTATTTCTGCAACTGATCGATATACCGCACAAAATGAAACAGTCCGCGATAACTCGTCTTTTCATAGTCCACCGCTTTTTCAATCAGCATCTGCAGATTGGCACCCCTGCGATCTCCGGCAGGCATCGCCTGTGCATAATTGCCGTATCCGGTCACCGCCAGGATTTTTTGTATCAGCTCATGAATCGGCAAATCCCGTTCTTTGCGCAGTCTGGAATAATTCTCATAGAATTCTGCCAATGGTCCTTCTGTGGCTTCCTCCATCTGTTTTAATGCAGCTGCTGCAAACGAAACCGTCGGATCACTGACACGAAGCTGTGCCAGCTCTTCCTCATCCAATCCCACAATTGGAGATTTCAGTACAGCTGCCATCGGAATATCCTGATACGGATTATCCAGAATTCTTAAATAACTTAATATCGTCTGCACTTCCAATGCAGAAAAATAGCCTGTGGAAGATTCTACATGTGCCGGGATACCATGCTCCCCTAACACAGACACAAAATCCGTTCCCCAGTTCTTCAGACTACGAAACAGAATCACGATGTCTCCATATCGTATTGGTCGAAGCTGTCCACTCGCTTTGTCCACGACTTTCTGGTACTTCATCAGCCATTGGATTTTCGTAGCTACCATGTGCGCTTCCATCTGCTTTTTGTCCAGATTCTCCTGCTCCTTAAGCATGTCATCCGCCTCGTCGAGAAGCAAAAGTTCCGCCTGCATATCGGCATTGGCCGGATAGGACGCTCCGCAGTAAAGTGCCGCATCGTCATCATACGTTACACGTCCCAGATCCGGGCTCATGATTTTATAAAAAATGTCATTGCAGAAATCCACAACTTCCTGCCTGCTTCGGAAATTCTGATGCAGATCAATGCGCTGCTGTCTGGCTTCCTCTGTCGAAAAAAGCGCATACTTTCCCATAAACAGTTCCGGACGGGCCAGTCGGAAGCGGTAAATGCTCTGTTTGACATCTCCAACCATAAACATGTTGTGACCGCCCTCTTCATGTCTGGAGATTGCCGTCATAATTTCTTCCTGTACCTGGTTACTGTCCTGATATTCATCAATCATGATTTCTTCAAAATGTCTCCGGAATTCCTCTGCCGTATGCCGACACTTTTTTGTCTTATCATCCACAAGAATCTGCAACGCAAAATGCTCAATATCCGAGAAATCCACGATACGCTTTTTACGCTTTCCCGCAGCCATTGCTTTGGCATACAAAAGAGAAAGCTCCACCAGTTCTCCGGCAATCGGCTCCAAACGGGTTACCTGCTCTAACAGCAAGTTCAGATTCATGCCAAAATACTTTGTTTTTATGGTTTCAATCTCTTTTTTAATCGCATTGCGCGTTGTCTGAACGGTTTCCTTCTTGATCGGATCCCCTGTAAATTTCCGGATAGCAGACAGATTGCCAAATTTCAGTCCAGTAAAAAAAGTCTGCATCTGCTCATAATCCGCACAGGCATCCACCTCTTCCACCAATTTGATATCCTGCTCAATGGTTGTCGCATATGCAGACGGACCATCCTCTGCCAATGCCAGATGCATCAGATGTTCCAACTGCATCTTCATATCCGAAACCAGCTGTCTGACATGCGTTACGATTTCCTGTATCATCTGTGTCTGTTGCAGTTCTTCTTTATTTTTCACCTGATACGGTGCAACAAGTCCTTCCATCCATTCCAACGGCCACGGACTGCTCAGTGAAATATGATAAATCTTACTTACCATATCCCTTACCGCCTGATCACTCCTCTTACCGGCATAAGCATCGATCAGATGCAAAAAGCTTTCCGCCTGATTGGCATACTGTCCCTCAAACACTTCCTGCATAACATCCTGTTCTAAGAGTTTCATTTCCCCCTCATCCGCAATGCGAAAATTCGGGTCTAAATTAATCTCCTCAAAATGATTCCGCACAACAAACAGGCAGAAACTGTCAATCGTTGTAATCATGGCATTGTGTAATAGTGCAGACTGGCGGCGCAGGTGCATGTCTTCCGGATACTGCTCGCACTGTGCCTCTATGGCGGCTCCGATTCTCTCCCGCATCTCCGCTGCCGCTGCTTTCGTAAATGTCACAACAAGCAGACGGTCAATATCTACCGGATGCTTCTTATCGGTAATTCTTTGAATGATTCGCTCGACCAGCACGGCCGTCTTTCCCGAACCGGCGGCAGCAGATACGAGAATATCACGGTCACGCAGATCAATTACTTTTTGTTGTTCGGTTGTCCACTTCATGATTTCCTCCTACTCCTGTCTCGCCAGATCTGTTTCCATATGGTCGAATACATCATCCTTTGACAGATTTTCCATGTGACGGTATCCATATCCCGGAATCTTTCCACCGATACCACACACACTGGCATACGGACAGTAATTGCAGCTGCACTCCGTCCCGTTCTGATATGGATTTACACTTACATCGCCCGCATAGATCTGCTGTCCCTGTCTTTTTATTTCCGCTGTGACATACCGCTGGATCAACGCAAATTCGTCCGTCGTTGCCACATGGGAACGTGCCATGGAAATTTCTCCTGACTTCTTTAATTCTACCGGAATTACTTCTGATTTACCTTCAAAATCAGCATCCATGCCACGGTAAATCGTTTCATCAGCATTTACCAGTCCATCCGGTCGAAGCGCCATAAGAAGCGCATGTTCCGCCTCGCTCTCGCTGATGTTTTCCTCAGTTTCAAGCACCGGATCATCAATGTGGTAATACAAAATGCCACCCGGAAGAATTTCTTTCTTAGGATGCTTTTTATCTGCCAGCTCCATCGCGGCATTCATATATACGACCAGCTGCAACTGCAGACCCTGGTAAATTTTGATCAGATCAAATCTGGTGTTGCCTGATTTATAGTCAATGACTTTCACGCAGAGTTTCTGTTCGTCTTCGTATGTGTCCAACCGGTCAATCCGTCCGGTCAGACGCATCTGCACGTCGTTTGCCAGCTCATATTCCAATGCGGCAGATTGTTCCAGCTCAGAAAACCGGATTTCAAAATCCGTCGGCACAAACGCTCCCGCCCGCACCTGCTTTGTCAGTGCCCATACCGTCTGATCAAAAATATCCTTCATGCGCTTTGTCTGATGCATATTCTGTGCAGAATCAGAAAGACTTGCATTTGGATATCCTTCCAAAGCCTCATCCATCGCTTCTGCCGCCATAAGACTTCTCGCTTCATCCAGCACGCCGAACCAGTCATACTCCGATGCCTCTAACTTCCGGCTGTACCTCTCCAAAGCCTCATGGTAAAGATTACCCATGTCCACGCTCTCAAATCCAGCTGTCTCCCGCTCACGAAGCTGCAAGCCATACTGCAGATAATGCGCATAGGCACAGGCTGCAAAACGTTCTAACCGGGTCACACTTCCTTCGAGTCTCCTGCCGTACAGAGCGCGCGCCACCGCCTGACTGATTGGTGTATTTTTATAACAGCAGTATGCTGCTGTCAAAAGCCCGGTAATCTTTTCATTTTCCGTCTCATCCGTATCCATGAACCACTTCGCCAGAGCAAACCATGCCTCGTCTTTCTTTCCATGAATCAGATAATCTGCTGCCGCCTCTTTTGTATAGAAATCATCTGCCGCCTCAATCTCCTCATATTCCTTAAGTTCCAGCTTCGGAAAGATTCTTCGTATGACCGCCACAAGATACGATGGGCGCAGTGCTTTTCCTTCCCTGTCAATTCTTGCATAACTCATATACAGCTGCCGGGATGGTTTTGTCAGATTGCGGTACAGATAAAACCGCTGGATAAACGCCTGCTCACGCGCCCCGGGTGCAAGCTCGATATCGCTCTCTAAAAGCATCTCTCTTTCATATTCGGAGATAATGCCGCCGTGATTGCTGCTTTTTGGAATAAGCCCGTCGTTCACACCTACAAAAAACAGAATCTTTACATGATTCAATCGTGTTCGTTCAATATCACCAATCGTGACACTATCATATCCAGGCGGAATCACTGCAACGGAAGCAGCCGATAATCCTGCATCAAGAACTTCTGTAAACGATTCTGCATCCAAAGGTTCCTGCCCCAGCAGCAGATTATATTTTTCCAAAAGGTGCATGACAATTTCAAAAATCTGTCCGTACTCTTTCGATTTCGTCTGCTCATCTGTTTCCAGGAGCTCCTGCTCTCTCTGCCATAACTGTTTCTCCACATCCAGTCTTACCAGTAACTTGTATAATGCTAGAACGCCATCCGATACGCAGGCATCCTCTCTGGAAAATACTTCATACACTGGTTCTAATACATCTGCGATCGTTTCCCGGATTTCGTTGAGCTTTTCAAGGTCGTACATGGATTTCTGCCGCGGCATGCGAAGCCAGCGCTTGTTCCATGCCCCATGCCCACGGATTCCCGTAGCCACCAGATAATTGTCGCAGGCATCCAGGTCCTCCTGTGTAATCGCACAGAAGCCACACCGCAAAAAGCGCATCATCGCTTCATAGCTGTAATTGCCTGTGATAATCTCAAGCGTTGCGCGAATAAACTCAATAAATGGATGAAACAACACTTCCTTTGTGGTATCCATAAAATACGGAATCTCATATTTGGTAAACAGCGGGTCGATATAACTCTGATACGTCTCCACCGAACCCGTCACAACCGCGATCTCACGGTAGCGGTATCCCTGCCGCACCAGACGGTTGATTTCCCTTGCAACAAGCGTAAGCTCATCCTTCGGGGTACGCACCGCTGCAAGGTGTATCTCTTCAACTTCTTTGTCCATTTTTTCGTATGGAGTTCGAAAAAGATTCTTTTCAAGAAATGCCAGTGCCGGCGCGTCACAAAATCGTTTTTTGTCACTGTCCGCCAATACGATTGGTTCTAAAACCGGAATATGTAATCCATCCGCCATTTTGGAAAGCACATGAATGGTCTTCTTCGACATATCGAACAACTCTTCACTTCCCATACTGTGGTAAAAATCTTCTCTGGCATCCATGGTAAGTGTAATAAGAATACGATCTGTCACCTGAAGAAGTTCCTGCATGAGCTGATTCTGCACCGGCGTAAATCCGGTAAATTCATCAAATACCAGAACACTGTCGCTTAAAATTTCAGAGTCTTTTGCCATTGAAGCAAGTACCGACAAAATCTCTTCATCCGTAATATAACTTCCCTGCATAAAAGTCTCAAACGCACGGTACATTACGGAAATATCACGCAGCTTTGCCGAAAGGACCGGAGAAATTCCAGCTTTTTGCGTAATTTTTTCCAGCTGTTCCCAGGTAATGTTGTACTGCATAAATTCTGAGATCAATGATTTGACCTCTCCAATATATCCCATGCGGTTCATATTCGGACGCAAAACTGTCAGATTTTCTTCCTGCTCACTCGCCAGCTTGCGAAGCACAAGATTCTTTCCCGTCTCTTCGAGCACCTGAATATCGGTTCTTCCCATCTCATCAAACACACGATATGCCAGTCTTTTAAAACTGAGGACATCGATATTCATAATGGCATGGTTCGGCGCAAGTTCGACCAGTTTCTGCTGCGTCTGCATCGTAAACTGTTCCGGAACGATCACGAGATAATTTTTCTTCGGATGCTCCCCCGCCTGTGCCACAATCTGGCTGTATACATATTCGGTTTTTCCGCTTCCGGAACTCCCCAATACAAATTGTAACGACATTTTTCTTCTCCTTTATGTCCGCTTTTTGCCGTATTTAATAAATCTGGGCAAAAATAATGGAAACTACTACCGTAAGTAAACCGGATACCGCTATGGAAAGGCTGCTCATTGCGCCTTCGATTTCCCCCATCTCCATAGCCTTGGCGGTACCCATCGCATGGGATGCCGAACCGATTCCGATACCTTTCGCAACCGGATCTGTAATATGGAACAATTTGCAGATCGACTCAGCAAACATGTTCCCGATCACACCTGTCACAACGATGACCGCAACGGTAATGGTCACAATACCCCCAAGTTCCTCCGAAAGTCCCATACCGATTGCTGTAGTGATGGACTTTGGTAAAAGTGTAACATACTGTTTATGATCTAACTGGAAAATCAATGCAACCGCAAGCACACATAATGCAGATGTCAGCGCACCAGACAAAATTCCCGCAACAATGGCTTTCCAGTTCTTCTTAAGCGGCTCGATCTGTTCATAAAGCGGCACCGCAAGTGCTACAGTCGCCGGTGTCAGAAAATACGATAAATACTGTGCACCGCTCTCATATACATTATATTTAATATGAAAAGCAAGAAGAAATACGATGATCAACGCGATAGAAATCAAAAGCGGATTAAAGATTGCCAGCTTTAATTTCTTTTTAATTAAGACACCGATTTCATAAGTTATGATACTGATAAATACACCAAAAAATACTGAATTTTCTAAAAAATTGCTCATGACTGTTTCTTTGATTCCTTTCGTTTACTTCTTTGAATAATTCCCTGTGTCACTTTTCCGGAAACTCCCATAACCAAAATGGTAGATGCCACCAGAAGGAGCAGAACCGGGACAAGAATTGATTTCAGATTTCCCCAGCTCTCTAACAGACCAACGCCTGCCGGAATAAACATCAGCGGCATAATCTCAATGAGATACTTTGCCGCTTCTTTTACCTGTGGAAGCTGAATAAGGCCAGTCAAAAGTGCTATAAATAGCAACACAAGTCCATAAATGCTTGCCGGAACCTGTATTGGGATCAGGCTGTGCAATATCTCTCCAATAAAAGAGAAAATAAGAATAATTAGTAATTGTCTCAAGTACTTCATTTTTGTCACTCCTCGAAGTAATTTATTTGTGTTTTTTCACATATTTCGCTCACTCTTTTTGAAAGAGTTCTTTTTATTTTAGCATGTTTCCATAAATATGGGGCGCTATTTCGTGTTTTTTACAAAGTACAAGAAATCTTATTAAACTTGTATAAATTCATGTCATTTTTTTAATGATCATGGTATAATATTACCACATAGGTTGATGTAATCAACCAAATAATCATTGGGGCAGCCGCTTCGGCGGCAGATTGGAGGAGCTATGGCAAGATTTACATTACCACGTGACCTGTATCATGGAAAAGGAGCTTTGGAAGCACTCAAAACATTCGAAGGAAAACGCGCTATTATCTGTGTTGGCGGTGGATCTATGAAACGTTTCGGTTTCCTTGACCGCGCAAAACAGTACCTGGAAGAAGCTGGTATGGAAGTTCAATTATTTGAAGGTATTGAGCCAGATCCCTCGGTTGAGACTGTTATGAAAGGTGCTGCTGCAATGGAAGCATTCCAACCGGACTGGATCGTTGCAATCGGCGGCGGATCTCCGATTGATGCAGCAAAAGCCATGTGGATCAAATACGAATATCCGGATATCACATTTGAAGATATGTGCAAAGTGTTCGGCATTCCGAAACTTCGTCAGAAAGCACACTTCTGCGCAATTTCATCTACATCCGGTACCGCAACAGAAGTGACCGCATTTTCGATCATCACGGATTATGAAAAAGGCATCAAATATCCGATTGCTGACTTTGAAATCACACCGGACGTTGCCATCGTAGATCCCGAACTTGCAGAGACCATGCCACAGAAACTGGTCGCACATACCGGAATGGATGCAATGACCCATGCAATCGAAGCATATGTTTCCACTGCAAACTGTGACTTTACCGATCCTCTCGCACTTCATGCGATCAAGATGATCCAACGTGATCTGGTCGGTTCTTACAATGGAGATATGGAAAAGCGTGATTCCATGCATAACGCACAGTGTCTTGCCGGTATGGCATTCTCCAACGCATTACTTGGAATCGTTCACTCCATGGCACATAAGACAGGTGCTGCCTTTGCAGACTATGGTGCTCATATTATCCACGGTGCTGCCAATGCGATGTACCTTCCAAAAGTCATCGCCTTTAACGCCAAGGATGAGACAGCAAAGAAACGTTATGGTGAGATTGCAGATTTCATGGGATTAGGCGGAAATTCTCTCGATGAGAAAGTTGAGCTGCTGATTACTTATCTTCGCGGTATGAATGATGAATTGAATATTCCACACTGCATCAAAAACTATGGTCCGGACAGCTACCCGACTGAGCAGGGATTCGTTCCGGAAGAAGTATTCTTAGATCGTCTTCACGATATCGCAGCCAATGCGATCCTTGATGCCTGCACCGGTTCCAATCCAAGACAGCCAAGTCAGGAGGAAATGGAGAAACTTCTGAAATGCTGCTACTATGACACCGAAGTAGATTTCTAAGTTTACCAGATTTCAACAAGTACATCTTATATAGAAAACGCCTGTTTTATGGACTTCCCACGAAACAGGCGTTTTCTTAATATAAAGGTATTCAGTCCTTTTAATCTAATCCTCCCATGGACGAATACGATATGTCACTCCAAGCGAATCACAGATCTGCTGACACTGTTTTTCCTCTTCTTTTGTCAGTGTCGTATCGACGGTTGTAAGCACCACATGTGGTACATACTTTGTTGCTTCTTTTGCAAATGCAAGCATCGCGTCAAAAGATTTCTCACCGAATCTGCTGCGTACCAGTTCATGATAACGCTGTGCATTCGACGTATTCAGGCTGATCGATACCGTATCAATCAGACCTTTCAATTCCGGTGTCACATCTTTCTCCCAGATGAGATTAGCAAGCCCATTTGTATTGATACGTATTGGCTTATGAAAATGTTCCTTTACATATTTTGCAACGGAAAGAAGCACATCCAGTCGCTCTGTCGGTTCCCCGTATCCACAGAATACAACCTCATCATAAACAGACATATCAAATTTATCAAATTCCGCAATCACTTCTTCGACTTCCGGTTCATGCTCTAACCATAAAGTCGCATCATCTGCTGCTACAGAATCCATCGTCTGTCTTAAACAGAATGTACAGGCGCAGGGACAGCGATTCGTCAGATTCACATAAAGATTATTGTGTACCTGGTATAAAATGTTCATTCCTTTATTCATAGTCGATTTGCTCCTTTATTATAAATACTCTCTCAAATTTTCACTATCATACTTATGCCCGCAATGTATAAAGCAGTTCTTCGAAACAAACACCATCCGCAAGCGGCAAATCCATCTCTACCGACTTTTGAATGCATTTCTGGATAAACTTGGATGCCTTTCTTACCGATGCGGTAAATTCCACACCGTTTACTGCATCCGCCGCAATAATTGAGGAAAAAATATCCCCGGTTCCTGCACGGGAATTTCCTACTTTATGGGTACGTATCATCTCATATCCTTTCTCTTTTTCATAACAAAAATTCGATACATAGGTCTTCTGCGGAATTCCCGTAATAACTACCTTTTCCGGTCCAATTGCTGAAATCTTTTCTGCCAGAACGATCAGTTCTCGCGTTGTCCAGCGCTCTTTGTATGGCGTATCGGTCAAAACACAGGCTTCCGTCACATTCGGAACTACGATATCCGCGTAACGCACCAGCTCTACCATTTTTTTGCACATTTCATCCGTATAGGTAGGATAAGGCTTTCCATAATCTCCCATCACCGGATCAATGATCACAATTGAATCGTTCTCTTTAAACTGCCGGATAAAATCACTTACAATCTGAATCTGTTTCGCAGATCCCAGAAAACCAGTACAAATTCCTTTAAACTGCAGGTCCAGTCGTTTCCACTCCTGCATATAAGCATTCATATTGTCTGTATAGTCGGTATAGAAAAAATGCTCATATCCGGTATGATTCGAGAAAATAGAAGTTGGAAGCGGACAACACTGCACTTTCATCATCGAAATAATTGGAAGCTGTACGGCTATGGAGCACCGTCCAAATCCGGTAAAATCATTGATCAGTGCAATTTTTTTCTGATGATTATGATTGTTCATTGTATCCTGTCTTTATCTCCTCGCTGATTTCTTTCAGACAATCGATCAAAATCGGATTAAACTGTCCGCATTCACCGTCTAAGATCATCTGCAGAGCCTTTTCATGCGAAAAAGCTTTCTTATAAACACGTTCACTTACCAAAGCGTCATAAACATCTGCCACAGATACCACCTGTGCAGAAATTGGAATCTCGTCCGCTTTCAATCCATCCGGATAGCCTTTTCCATCGAATCGCTCGTGGTGCCAGCGACAGATTTCGTGCGCCACTTTGACCATCGGCTCATCCTGATAGTTTTCCAAATGATCAAGTATTGCTGCACCGATAATCGTATGCGTCTTCATGATTTCAAACTCTTCTTTCGTCAGTTTGCCCGGTTTATTTAAAATCTTCTCATCCACACCTATTTTTCCGATGTCATGAAGAGAAGATGCCGTCGCAATCATAGCAACCATCTGACCATCCAGCTGATACTGGTCTGTCTTTTGAATCAGACGATCCAAAAGCATCTCGGTCAATTTGTTGATATGAAGTACATGACTTCCGCTCTCTCCATTACGAAATTCAACGATCTGACTTAAAATGCGGATCATCATCTGGTTATTTTTTTCTTTTTCATTGATCTGATCCTTAATAAGAGAAATCAGGCGTCGCTGCTTTGCATATAATTTTATGGTATTTGTCACACGCTGGTAAACAATTTTCGCATCGTATGGGCGGTTGATATAGTCAACAGATCCAAGTTCATATGCATGACGAATCGCCGTCTCTGTATGCTCACTCGAAATCATAATGACCGGAATGTCTTCAATCCACTGTCTGCGGTTCATATAGGAAAGCACTTCAAATCCATCCATTCCCGGCAGGATAATATCCAGGAGTACAAGTGCAATTTCTCTGCCATGTTGCTCGAGCATCTGTATTCCATGTTCCCCATCTTCTGCATGAAGAATCTGATACTCTTTCTCTAACATCTGCGCAAGCAAATCTCTGTTGATTTCGGAATCATCTATAATAAGAATCTGTGGTTTCATGCGGTTTTTCTGCTCCAATGGGCTGATTTCCCCCTCATGATTCACCTTGTTTTTCTCCGTAACCACCATATTCTTTTCTGTCTTTGCCTGATACATCAGTTTATCCGCACGGCTGACCGCACTCTCAATCGATTCATTGCAGGATACGACTCCACCAATACTAACAGACAACTGTAGTTTTGAATATCCCGGAACACTCGCATGCTGAATGGCATGCTGTACCCGCTGCAGTTTGCGAATCAATATATCTTCATTGACATCCGGCAAAACCAAAATAAATTCATCACCGCCGTACCGCACCAGAATATCTGTTTTGCGGATACATTTCTTAATTGCATTCGCAACTGTAACAAGTGCCATATCTCCGGTGAGATGTCCGTAAGTATCGTTATATAGCTTAAAATCATCCACATCGATCAGTGCCACACCGGATGTCTGCATCCGCTTTTTTACATCTTCCTCATAATAGAGGCGGTTATATGCTCCTGTCAAAGCATCTTTATACAATTTGTTATTATAAACGGTAAGTTTTTCTACGAGCTTTTCTCTTCCTATGGAATCAACAAAAGTTTCTTCCTCCATGCGGTTCAGTAACTCCATAACATACGGCTCTCCATCGATTTCCATATATTTTGCAATTACTTCAAACACTTCATTGTCCAGAAATTCCAGCTTTGTTTTTTGTGTTTTCTCATGCAGTGCTTTTATGGAAATGCAGTTGTCACACAGATGTTGTTTTTTCCAGAAACTGTAGCACTGACATGAAGTATCTACTCCCTCCATGCCGTCTGTTTTCTGTTTTTGTGTTTCCTCTATTTCTTCCCCTTTAAGCAGACGCACAACGGAAAATATTTCTTTGTAAGTGTCGATTTTTTTCTCTGCTTCCTGCATTGTCATCTTCTTTTGTTCCATCTTTATTTCCAATCTTTCGTTTGTCTGAAATGTCTTGCCCTTGCAACTTCTGCACTTAGTGTTCTCTCAATTTGTACAATATTTACCGACTTACTCAAATGTGCATTCATGCCTGCATTCTTTGATGCCTCGCGATCGTCATCAAAAGCATTTGCTGTATTTTCTCCTGATAGGATATTTTCCCGCCTTCCGGTGTAAATTTCACTGCATTCGAGAGAATATTTTCAAGGTCAATAACGCTGATTCTAAAATACGCATCTTTCAGTGACGCAACTACCTTCTCATAATAATTATTTATCTTCTCTTTCATCCCGTGTTTTCCGTGTCAAACTCTTTAGTAACCTAACTACTATATAGTATAAACGTACCAAAACAAAAGGTCAAACGCGTTTCCTATATTTAGGCAAAAAAATTCCGGCAGCTTGCTGTCTGCCGGAACTTTTTCTGTTATTCATAAACATGTTTCTTTTTATCCTTGGCTTTCGCCTGTTTTTTCTTTAATGGATGTTTTGGGTTTTTGTCTGCCATCTTCATACGCCTCTTTTCTACCGTCATCTGATTGATGGCTTCTATTTATCACTTATTATTGTGACATTTCTTTGTCTGAGTATGTTATAGCACCATCAGTTAGCACTGTCAATGGTTGAGTGCTAATTATTTTGTGAAAATTTTGTGAAGCCTTGATTTTACGGGCTTCACAGGGATTTTTCACTTGCTTTCGC
>ERZ1034713.658-NODE-658-length-19020-cov-7.156446_pt1 | contig 19020 bp, 19 predicted proteins | sample MGYA00520692_ERZ1034713 | MGnify/ENA primary metagenome ERZ1034713 (study PRJEB33766, sample SAMN09781717) | gut metagenome | biome: gut microbiome | host: Homo sapiens | place: Madagascar | study: EMG produced TPA metagenomics assembly of the PRJNA485056 data set... | reverse complement strand
GTGTTAATAATCTAAAAATATCTTTCTGTAGCGAATTCACAAAGTTTTTATTTTATAAATGACGAAATTAAATCCTGTAATTTATGTAAATTCTCCAGTAATTTAGGTGTACCATTAGCTAAAGTAATTATTGGCGCTAATAAGGTTAGACAATTCCTTAGTCTTGATTGTTGTGGAGTTTGCTTCGTCAACTCTGTTTTTGCCATATCTACAACATCCTCTAGTTGACTTGCAGTTTCTTTTTCTAATGTATACATATCACCCATAATCTCATTAATAATACTTTCTAATTCAGAATGTATATTATTATCTGAATTATATTGATTGACATATAATGTCGACATATCTCTACTTATATTAAGTTGTCCTCCATTAACCGTAATGTTCATATCATTTTCTCTATTCATTTGCTTCCTCCCTTCCCTCTTTAATAGAATGTAGTTTTGATAATAATATACTTGATTCTATTTCTTTTGTTGACTTATAAAAATATTAATTTTCTGAAGCACATTTTTCACACAAACCATAGAAGCAGACTGAACCCGCCTCGATTTTGCCCGGAAAATGTGATGCCACATTAGCCCCGAGATTTTCAAGGATTTCATTATCAGATGGATTGGTGATATCAATTAAACATTTGCACTTTCTGCACTGAAAATGCAGATGCGGTGCAGTGTTGGCATCATAATGCACAAATCCGTCCTCACATGGAACAGTGACGGCTTCGCCATGCTCCACAAGAAAAGAAAGGTTTCTATAAACTGTGCCAAGACTTATGCTTGGAAAATCATTTTTGACAAATGTGTATACAACATCGGCAGTTGGGTGGTCTTTGCGTGACATAAGAAATGTTTTGATAGCGTCACGCTGACGGCTATGTTTAACAGCGCCCATAAAATCACCTCCGGATTATTATTTACTATTATCTTTAATTAAATTCATAATTTTGTCAATAGAATCCTGCTGCTCACTTTTTTCCATATTAATGATGTACTGGTGTCTGTCAGCGTAAAGCTTGCGGACAGCGGCAAGTAAAGTATCTTTATTCATATCCTCTTCTGTAAGAACCATAGAATAGCCATGCTCCTTGAAAGAATTGGCATTAAGAATCTGGTCGCCACGGCTTGCATTAGCAGAAAGCGGAATCAGAAGATTAGGCTTCTTGAGAGCAAGCAGTTCGCATATGGCATTGGCACCCGCACGCGAGATAACGATAGAACTGATTGCGAAAAGGTCGCGCATCTGCTCGCTTATGTACTCGAACTGGACATAGCCGGGAGTTCCATTGAGTGATTCGTCCATCTTGCCTTTTCCACATAGGTGAACAACCTGAAAATCCTTAAGAAGCTCAGGTAAAATGCTTCTTACAGCCTCATTTACATGGACAGCGCCAGTACTTCCGCCGACAACAAGAATAATAGGTTTGTCAGTTGTGAAGTTGCAAAGGTCAAGTCCGGCAGCTTTGTTGCCAAGCAAAAGCTCCTGTCTGATAGGAGAACCTGTAAGAACTGCTTTTCCTTCAGGAAGATACTTGAGAGTTTCTGGGAAATTGCAACATATTTTAGTTGCTTTTCTCATAGCAATCTTGTTGGCAAGTCCTGGTGTCATATCGGATTCGTGGATAATCACTGGAATATGACGGCTTCCGGCGGCAAGAACAACAGGTACAGACACGAAGCCTCCCTTAGAAAATACGATATCAGGTTTGATTTTTTTCATAAGTCTCTTAGCCTGAAAAAGTCCATGAAGCACACGGAATGGATCAGACAGATTCTTAAGACTTCTGTATCTTCTTAATTTGCCGGATGAAATACCATAATAAGGAATTCCAAGATCTTCAATAAGAGTTTTCTCAATACCGGTATAAGAGCCGATATAGAAAACTTCATAGCCGGCTTCCTTAAGGCTTGGAAGCAGGGCAATATTAGGCGTTACATGTCCGGCAGTACCACCACCGGTAAGTACTATTTTTTTCATAGGTCATTCTCCTGAAAATATAATAAAATGTCCGATTTGTTCAAATGTATCATTACATTTTATGAGCAAATCTTTCTTTAAAGCTGCAATGCATACAGAGCGGTTCGACCGCAGTCTTTTTCTTGAATCCCTCCATAAATGCAACGCTTCGTGGGCGTGAAAGGATTTCCTCAAGTGTTGAATCAAGAATATTGCCAAGAGCCATCACTCCATTACCGTCAAGACAGCATGGAACGACAGTTCCGTCACACAGAATAGCCATATGCTGGCGGAGTCCCTGACAGAATCCGCGCTCATTGCAATAAGTGCTGTTCACATCAGGCCATTCAAACGGCGACTGAACATTAACATAAAGATGTCTCTTGATTGTGCAGTTCTTCTCACCAAACAGAAAAGGCTCTTTCTTAGTATTCCAGAGCCTTAGTGAAATCTCAGTGTCAGTCTTATTAAGAAGCGTCTCGCAGGATTCAAAAAGATTATGAATATAAGAATCCATGTCAATGCAGTCGTTATCATCAGCACTGTGAAGAGACACATTAATCTGGTGTACAGGATACTCCAGTAAAACAGGAAGCTTCTCTTTAATAAGCGTGGCATTGGTAGTAAGATTTACTGTCATATCAGCATCCTGACATATCTTAAGAATTTCACCAAGCTGTGGGTGAAGAAGCGGCTCACCTTTAACATGAAGATAAATATAATTAGTATAATGTCCGATTCTTTCAATCACTGTGCGGAATTCGTCCACACTCATAAAATGTGGCTTTCTTAGAGTTTCCTGACAGAAAGAACAGTGCAGGTTGCAGCTGCTTGTTATCTCGACATAAACTCTTTTAAATCGCGCGACACTATTCATTATCTTTCTTATATTCCTTTAAGGCTTTAGCAAGCTGGTCAGGACATGATGTGTCCTTATAGCCGCATTTGATACCGTCCATTCTTCTGATGGCTTCGTCAATGTCCATGCCCTCGATAAGAGCAGCAACACCCTGAGTATTGCCGGCACATCCGCCAGTGAAATGCACATTAACAACCTTTCCATCAACAACATCAAAATCTATCGCGCGTGAACATACGCCAGAAGTTTTAAATTTCATAAAAATCTCCTTACTTATCTTTTTTTACAGTATAACACTTTTACATGATATGAAAAAGCATAAGTTGTTTTATTGCAAATGTTCAATTATAATGTATGCAGTTTGAAATGGATATATTAAGGAGGCTAAAATCCTCTCCTCGCAAAGGGGCTCGGATTTTGCTTCGCAAAACAAGGAGGATTTATGATAGGTATTATTGGTGCAATGGACGAAGAAGTAGAGCAGCTTGTTGAGGTAATGGAGATTACCCGCGAGGAAACTAAGGCATGCATGACATTTAAAGCAGGAAAGCTTGCCGGGAAAGATGTTGTTATTGTAAGAAGCGGAATCGGTAAGGTTAATGCAGCGGCATGCACACAGATTCTTGTCGATGACTTCAAAGCAGACTACATTATTAATACAGGAATCGCTGGTTCACTTAAGGCAGAGATTGATATTGCAGATGTTGTTATTTCATCAGATGTTCTTCATCATGACATGGATGCGACAGGATTTGGATATCCTTTAGGACAGATTCCAAGAATGGACACACTTTCATTTGCAGCAGATGAAAGACTTATTAAACTTGCTGGCGAGGCTTGTAAAAATGCGGTTCCAGAAATCGGAGTTCATGTTGGCAGAGTTGTAAGCGGTGACCAGTTTATATCAGACAAGGCTGTTAAGGAAAGAATCAGCAGTAATTTCGATGGCTTCTGTACAGAGATGGAGGGAGCAGCGATAGCACAGGTTTCTTACCTTAATAAAGTTCCATTTGTAATATTAAGAACTATATCAGATAAGGCTGACGATAGCGCAACAATGGATTACCCTGCATTTGAAAAGCTCGCAATTGCTAACAATGTCAAGGTTATGAAGGAACTTGTTGCAAATATTTAATCAGACGGTGGTTCGACAATATCTGCTTTAATTAAGATGTATAATGCGGTAGTATTCAATGTCTTTTGGGAGGTTTGTATGCAGACTGTATTAATAGCAATCAGAAATTATGCAGATGATGACAGCGACAATGTCGATATACATAGCAGGCTGACTGTAAAACCATTTAAGAAAATGAAAGGCGCAGGACGACTTTTTTTACTAAAAAATGTAGACAGGGAGCTTGTGAAACTAAATAAACAGTACAGGGAAATTATTAAAAATGTACGATAATTATGCAAAAATGTGCAGAAACGGAGGATTATTATGAAGATACTTATGTTGGAAACTATGACATACGGAGATGATATTTCGCTTGAGCAGTTTAACAGGCTTGGCGAAGTTGTGACATACAGCTTAAGTTCTTATGAGGAAGCTGTTGCAAGAATGAAAGAGCATAATCCTGATGTCGTTATTATTAATAAAACTAACATGAACGCAGAGTGCATGGCAGCCGCGCCTAATCTTAAGATGGTGGCAGAGGCAGCTACAGGCTACAACAATATTGATATAGAATATGCCAAAGCGCATGGAATAAGGGTTGCCAATGTTGCCGGATATTCAACACAGTCAGTTATACAGCACACATTTGCACTTGCATTTTATCTTATCGAGAAGATGAGATATTATGATGACTTCGTAAAGAGCGGTGAGTATGTCGAGTGGCCTTGCTTCTCACATTTTGCAAATGTGTTCCACGAACTGGCAGGAAAGACATGGGGAATTGTCGGACTTGGCAATATAGGAAGAGGCGTTGCTAAGATTGCGGCAGACTTTGGCTGTAATGTAATATACTATTCAGCAAGCGGTCACAGCTATGATGTGCCATACGAAAGATATGAGCTTGATGAATTTTTGAAGAAATCGGACATTATGTCAATTCATGCACCGCTTAACAAATATACAGAAAATCTGTTTAATTATGAGACGCTTAAGAAGATGAAGAGCAGCGCAGTTCTTCTGAATCTTGGACGTGGTCCGATTGTTAATGACGCAGACCTTGTAAAAGCGCTTAACGAAGGCGTGATTGCTGCAGCAGGACTTGATGTAATAACCACTGAGCCGGTTGCTAAGGACAATCCTCTTCTTACAATCAAGGACAGCAACAAGCTTATCGTTACTCCTCATGTTGCATGGGCGACATACGAGGCGAGAACCCGCCTGATGGACGAGATATATCTTAATATCAAGGCATTTATGGCTGGGGAAGAGCGAAATGTTATTGTTTAATGTATGGTAATAAAATATATATGAGATGGATGCGGATTCCGGGTGGAGTCCGCATTTTCATTATAATTAGATGTTAAAAAGAAGAATGCTTTTTTAAAACGCAATATATCAAATAAGATTGATATTCTTCGTACTAAAATTGATATATTGCGGATGGAAGTTGATATTCTTCGCGCAAAAAGTCGATATGTTTCTAATCTTCCTCAATAACCTCAATTTCCATATAAGCAAATTCGATATCTTCAACAAAGTTATCTTTAGTGAAGCGCACTTTCGAGTGGCGCTGGAATTCTGAAACATTGGAATCAAGCCAGATTGGTTCGGCAAGGTCGAATTCATAGCATGCGTCGTGAATAGCAGCAAATATTTTGCGGGTTCTGTTTAAATCAGGATCCGCATTTTTAATAACAGTGTCCTTGATAAGATGCCCTCTGTCGTCAAAGAGCTTACACCACATTCTAAACATATCAGAAATCCTCACTATCTATCAGTATTGTAAATGGTCCGTCGTTTTCAAGGCTGACCTTCATATCAGCACCGAATCTGCCGGTTTCAACTTTAGGAACACGTTCACGGCACATTGCCACAAATTTTTCATAAAGGGCGTTAGCCATATCAGGCGCGCCGGCATTAGTAAAGCTTGGGCGGTTGCCTTTGCGGCAGTCCGCATAAAGTGTAAACTGGCTTACGATAAGCAGCTCGCCACCGACATCTGCCAGCGACAGATTAGTTTTGCCATTCTCGTCTTCAAAAATACGCATTTTGCATATCTTGTCTACATATTTTGGAAGCATTTCTTCTGTGTCGTCCTGACCAGCCCCGAAAAGAATCAGAAGACCATGTCCGATATTTCCAACAACTTCGCCGTCTATCTTAACATTTGCATGATTAACACGCTGTATAACAAATCTCATCTTAAACTCCTTAAATGTGTGAATAACTGAATATTATACGCTTAGGAGGGATGTGTCAACTTGTTATGAAATATTGTTATCATGTTGCAATCAATAATCCGCAGGTGATACAATCTAAGCAACAGCAACAAGGTATAGGAGGCATGAGTATGTTAAAGAATATTCTGGTAGGTCAGTCAGGCGGACCGACAGCGGTTATTAATTCATCATTATATGGAGTGATTGAGGAAGGACTTAGAAATAAGGAAAAGATTGGCACTGTGTATGGCATGGTGCATGGAATTGAGGGATTTCTGGCAGGCAATTTCATTAATCTTTCTGAAGTGGCAGATAATGAGCCGATTGATAGATTAAAGATAACACCGGCTTCTTTTCTTGGAAGCTGCAGGTATATGCTTCCAGAAGATTTAGGGGATAAGGTGTATGATAAATTGTTTGATATATTTGCACAGATGAACATTGGATATGTGTTCTATATTGGTGGCAATGATTCAATGGATACAGTGTCAAAATTATCAAGAGTGGCATTATTGAAGAAATCGGACATAAGATTTATAGGTGTACCTAAGACAATTGATAATGATCTTGTAATGACAGATCATACTCCAGGGTATGGTTCAACTGCAAAATATGTTGCTTCAACATTAAAAGAAATTATACTTGACGCAACATGTTATGCACATCCGTCTGTGACAATTGTTGAACTTATGGGAAGGCATGCAGGCTGGGTTACAGCGGCATCAGTACTTGCTAGAACAGAGTATAGCAGAAATCCTTATCTTATATATATGCCAGAGCATGCATTTGATATGGAAGAATTCAAGAAGTCACTTAAGGCGGCACTTGAACAGGAAACTGCAGTTGTTGTGTGCGTATCAGAAGGAATTGCGGACAAAGACGGCAGATTCATATGTGAATATGCAGATGCAGCATCGGTTGATGGTTTTGGACATAAGATGCTTACAGGCTGTGGAAAGTATCTTGAAAATTATGTGAAAGCAGAATTTGGAATCAAATGCAGAAGTATTGAGCTTAATCTTCCACAGAGATGTTCATCACTTCTTGCTTCAGCAACAGATATTGATGAAGCCGAAAAAGCAGGAAAAGCAGCGGTTGTAGCAGCTCTTGACGGTGAAACTGGAAAAATGATTACATTTGTAAGAGATGATACTAACGGATATGAGATTAATTACGGACTTGCAGATGTGAACGATATATGCAATAAGGAAAAGAAGTTCCCAGCAGAGTGGATAACCGCAGATGGAACAGATATTTCTGATGAGTATATTAAGTATGTAAGACCACTTATTCAGGGAACTAATATTGCGGAGTATTCAGATGGGGTGCCGGTTCATCTGAAGCCTGCTTATTACAGATAACATTAAATATTAAATAAAAATAAAAATGACAGCACGCTATTGACAGCGTGCTGTCATTTTTGTAATATATCAAAGCTACTTGAGAATTTTATTAAAAGAATGGCAGGTTCGGATGCCGTTTTGTTACGAAGGGAGCAGATATGCAGCGAGAGTCACTCCATTGCGGAGAGCTTATAAAGCGTCTTAATGATATTCTTGGAAGATGTGCCAATGAGAAGTTAAGAGCAGATGACATGACATCTTCACAGGTTAAGATGCTTATGATAATTAATGAAACTAAAGATGAATGTATTACGCTTAAGGAGCTTGAGAAGCACTTTGGCGTAGCCCAGGCGACAATAGCGGGAACAGCAGCGAGACTTGAAAAGAAGGGAATGATAGAAAGCTTCTATGACCCTTCAGATAAGAGAGTCAAGCATGTGAGAATAACAGACAAGGGCAGAGCCATGTGCGTTCATGCAGGCAAGGCAATGCTTGAGAAAGAGAAATGGTTTTTGTCAGCACTTTCCGCTGATGAAAAAGAAGAATTACATCGTCTGTTACAAAAAGTGTACGATGATGTGAATAACTGTGAAAGGAAGTGTAAGAAATGTTAAAAACTTTATCAGCATATATTGGTGAGTATAAAAAAGTCTCGATAAAAACGCCAATATATATAATTGTTGAAGTGCTTATGGAAATACTTATTCCGTTTGTTACGGCAAGTATTATCGATAAGGGTATTCAGGCGGGAGACATGAGCAAGGTGTTGATGTACGGTGGACTTATGCTTGTGCTTGCATTTATAAGTCTGTTTGCTGGAATTCAGGCAGGAAAATATGCGGCTTTGGCCTCTACCGGCTTTGCATGTAATTTAAGAGAGGGAATCTATTCAAATATCCAGAATTTCGCATTCTCTAATATAGACAAATACAGCACAGCAGGTCTTATTACCCGTATGACTACTGATGTTACAAATGTGCAGAATGCATATCAGATGATTCTTAGAATTGCGGTAAGAGCACCACTTATGATGATATGCAGTATGGTTATGTGTTTTATTATCAATCCTACATTAAGTCTTATATTCTTAGGTGCGCTTATTCTTCTTGGATTTGTACTCTTCTTTATTATATATAAGGTAACTCCAATATTCACAGAAGGTTTTGCTAAATATGATGATTTAAATGCGAGTGTTCAGGAGAATGTCACAGGAATCAGAGTTGTCAAAGCATTTGTAAGAGAAGACCATGAGAATAAGAAATTCAGTAAGGCTGCCGGGAATCTTTACAAAACATTTGTTAAGGCGGAATCATGGCTTGCATTCAACAATCCTATTATGATGTTTGTTATATACGGAAGTATTATTGCACTTTCATGGTTTGCAGCACATTTTATTACTGATGGAACTATGACAACGGGTAACCTGACATCAATGTTTTGCTATGTAATGAGCATGATGATGTCACTAATGATGCTTTCTATGATATTTGTTATGGTTTCAATGAGTGCAGCGAGTGCAAGACGAATTGCTGAGGTTCTTAATGAGAAGGCTGATATTACTAATCCGGAGAATCCGGTTATGGAAGTACCTGATGGAAGAATTGATTTCAACCATGTGAACTTCACATACAAGAAAGACAGCGACAAGGAAGCCCTTGAAGACATAGATATCCATATAAATGCGGGCGAAACAATCGGTATTATAGGCGGAACGGGTTGCGGAAAGTCAAGCTTCGTTAATCTGATAAGCCGTCTGTATGATGTTAAGGATGGTTCTGTATGCGTAGGCGGAATTGATGTAAGAGACTACGACCTTGAAACTCTTCGTAATGAGGTTTCAGTTGTTCTTCAGAAAAATGTGCTTTTCTCAGGAACTATTCTTGATAATTTGAGATGGGGCGATGAAAATGCGTCTGAGGAGGATTGCATAGAAGCCTGCCGTCAGGCCTGTGCAGATGAATTTATTGAAAGAATGCCTGATAAATACAATACATGGATTGAGCAGGGTGGAAGCAATGTTTCCGGTGGTCAGAGACAGAGACTCTGTATCGCAAGAGCGCTGCTTAAACGCCCTAAGGTTCTTATTCTTGATGATTCAACAAGTGCTGTTGATACAGCCACAGACGCTAAGATTAAGAAAGCATTTGCAACAAAGATACCTGGAACTACCAAGATTATCGTATCGCAGAGAATTTCAAGTATTCAGGACGCAGACAGAATATTAGTGCTTGAGAATGGCTGTGTGAGTGGTTTTGATACTCATGAAAATCTTGTAGAGAACAATAAGGTTTACCGAGAAATCTACGAGGTCCAGACACAGGGCGGCGGAGATTTTGACGAGGCAGGAGAATAGGAGGCAAAGTATGGATAAGAATACTGATATGAAGAATAAGAAGAATAAAGAAAATCCGCTTCCTCTTATGAAGAGGCTGCTTGGATATATTTTAAATAATTACAGGTTTTCGTGTATAGCAGTGCTTGTGTGCATTCTTGTTTCAGCGCTTACAACACTGACAGCAACATTGTTTATCCAGAAGCTTATTGACAGTTATATTATTCCGCTGACACAGTCAGCAGTACATGATTATGCACCGCTTGCAGGCGCACTTATCAAGCTTGCTGCGGTTCTTATGGTCGGCGTATTATGTTCATATGGATACAACAGAATTATGGTAAATGTTGGTCAGGGAACTTTAAAGAAGTTGAGATTAGAGCTGTTTACTAACATGGAATCTCTTCCTATTAAGTATTTTGATACTCATGCACACGGCGATATCATGTCAGTATATACTAACGATATCGACACATTAAGACAGCTTATAAGCCAGAGTATTCCTCAGGTTATCAATTCATGCATTACACTTGTATCTACATTTGTAAGTATGATTGTACTCGATATTCCGCTTACAATCGTGTCGGTTGTAATGGTTGTTATCATGCTTTATGTTACTTCAAAGCTCAGTGCACTTTCTGGAAAATATTTCGTTGAGCAGCAGAAGGATATCGGTAAGGTTAATGCTTATATCGAGGAAATGATGGAGGGACAGAAGGTTGTAAAGGTGTTCTGTCACGAGGATAAAAGTATTGAGCAGTTTAAGGAGATTAACGATAAGCTGCGTGAGAGTGCCAATAACGCTAACAAGATTGCTAATGTCACAATGCCTGTTAATGGTAATATAGGTAATATCAGTTATGTGTTATGTGCGATTGTTGGAGGTGTCTTAGCTCTCAGTGGTTTCTCAGGACTTACGATTGGTACACTTGTTGCTTTCTTAAGCTTAAATAAGAGCTTCACACAGCCTGTAACACAGATAAGCCAGCAGGTGAGCAGTATTGTTATGGCTATGGCTGGTGCCGGAAGAGTATTTGAATTATGTGACGAGAAGCCGGAAATTGATGAAGGTTTCGTTGAGCTTGTAAATGTAAGATACAATAAGAACAATGAGCTTATTGAGACTAAAGAAAATACTGAGATGTGGGCATGGAAGATGCCGGCAAAGGACGGCAGTAGTGCAGAGTACACAAGACTTGCTGGTGATGTAACATTTGACGGAGTTGACTTTGGATACAATCCTGACAAGATGGTGCTTCACGATATTAAAATGTATGCAACTCCTGGACAGAAGATTGCATTTGTTGGAAGTACAGGTGCCGGAAAGACTACAATTACTAATCTTATCAACAGATTCTATGATATTCAGGATGGTAAGATAAGATATGACGGAATTAATATCAACAATATTAAGAAGGATGATTTAAGACGAAGCCTTGGTATTGTTCTTCAGGATACTAACCTCTTTACAGGAACTATCATGGATAATATAAGATATGGAAGACTTGAGGCGAGTGATGAGGAATGTATCGCAGCAGCAAGACTTGCTAATGCTGATGGATTCATAAAGAGACTTCCTGATGGCTATAACACTGTACTTCATGGCGGAGGTGCTAATTTAAGCCAGGGACAGAGACAGCTTCTTGCAATTGCAAGAGCAGCTGTAGCAGACCCTCCTGTACTTATTCTTGATGAAGCTACTTCATCTATTGATACAAGAACAGAGCGTCTTGTCCAGAAGGGTATGGATGCGCTTATGGCAGGAAGAACGTCATTTGTTATTGCACACAGACTTTCTACAGTCCGTAATGCAGACTGTATTATGGTTATGGAGCAGGGAAGAATTATCGAGCGTGGAACACACGACCAGCTCATGGAAGAGAAGGGCAGATATTATCAGTTGTATACTGGAAAGAGCATATCAGCGTAGAGAGCATATGGAGTTAGAAATGGCTGGGAGTAAGAATAGCTGATTAGGCTGCTTTGATGGCTGACGCATCCTGAATGGATTTCAAGGGAGCTATCCGGGGTTGTAAAGTCCAAAATGTTGGGCTGAATGGCCATCTGGAATCCTACATCTATACCGTGTCAGTTCCATATCAGGTATATGAATCCTATGAGGTGGAAGTAGAGTATGAGTATAAGATACTGAATACGACACTTACCAATAATGGCATATCCGCAGCGGTCGGGGCATCAGGTCTTACGCAGGAACAGATGGAGAAATATAACCTTCTTCTGGAAACGAGAGGTAATAAACCGGATATCTTCGGAGATAATGTGTATGCCAATCCGGGAGTATCAGAGGAATATGAAAGATATGCTGTGCCGGGAGAATATCTGACGGATCAGCAGTTTTCCAATATGCTCCGTGAAGCAGAGAAATATCTGGGATATCCTTATGTATGGGGAGGTTCCTCAACGAGCACAAGTTTTGACTGTTCGGGATTTGTAAGCTATGTCATCAATAACAGTGGCAACGGCTGGAATTATGGCAGACTTACAGCAAATGGCTGGAAGAACGAAACCGCGAGGGTGGCAGCTTCTGATGTAAAGCCGGGGAATCTGGTATTTTTCCAGGAAACCTATAACACAGCTGGAGCTTCATATGTGGGTATCGTGGTAGATCCGGTCAATAAGATCATGATTCATTGTGGTAATCCAGTATGCATCCTATGATACAGCATACTGGCGGGCACATGCCTGTTGCTATGGAAGAATACAGTAAAAATGCAGTAAAAGTCACCGGAAGGTGGCTTTTTTGCTGCTATGAAGAAAGGAGAGATTCTATGTATGCAAAGTTAGACAAGCTCCGTGCAGATCTGAAAAAGGCAGTAGCCAAGAGAGATGCAGCGGATGCCAAAGTAAAGCAGCTCGAAGCAAAGCTGAAAGAAGAGGAAAATTTACAGAGCGTCAGTGATGTGGTGTCCTACAACTTATAACCGGAACAGTTGGCACAGTTTTTGCAGCTTGCCAATGGTGGGAGATTACAGGACATGTTAAGTGGTTAGGCACCAATGCCGGCGGCAACTGCATCCGATAAGGAGACAGATGCAGAGGAAGAAAATGAACAGGAAACAGATAACGAAGAGGAGGATTTTTAGATAAAGAGAATGATTAAGGTAAAAAATGTGATCGCAACAAAGATTATGGGAGGCATGGTCGCATGTCTGGCGGCACTTGCTGGAATGGCGCCAGTGACAGCCTTTGCACAGAGTCAGGAAATGACCTGTATCTGAGAGGAAAATGCAGTGAGGGAGCAGTCAAGGGAAGCATGCTTTTATCGTGGCAACCCATGTGGCCCGGGCACATATTCATAATCATATCATTTTCAATTCCACCAATCTGGACTGTGACCGGAAGTTTCGTGATTTCTGGTTTTCAGGAATTGCATTGCAGCGACTCAGCGACATTATCTGTCTGGAACATGGACTTTCCATCATTCCGAAGGTAAAACCGAGTGAGAGACAGCGGAGAACAAAGTACCCGGAACGAACCAGTATGAGGGATATCATCCGGGAAGATATTCTGGAATGTTTGGAGCAGAAGCCTGTAGATTTTGAAGAACTTCTGAAACTTTTACAGCAGGAAGGGTATGAGATTAAACGTGGAAAGCATACTGCAATATGTGGAAAAGAGCAGAAGCGTTTTATCAGATTCCGTTCTCTGGGAGAAGATTATACGGAAGAAAATCTGAAAAAATAATTGTCGGAGAGAAAGAATTACCTGAGAAGAATGAGAAAGAATCTGATCAGAAAGCTGTAAAATCAGAAAAACGTAAGTTTAATCTGGTGGTGGATATTCAGGAGAAGATGGCACAGGGAAAGAATGGCGGTTATGTCCGCTGGGCGAAAAAATATAATGTAAAACAATTTGCTGAGTCAATTCTGTTTTTGCAGCAGCACGATATTCACGATAAGGAAACTTTGGTTGCCTTGGTGGATGGAAGCTCGGCCAGATATCATGAACTAATGAAAATCATCAAAGATGCTGAGGAAAAGATGGCGCAGAACAAAGTTCTTAAAACTCATATTATCAATTATGCAAATACCAGAGATACATACATTGCGTATCGTAAATCCGGTTACAGCAAAAAATTCTATGAGGCGCATCGTGATGAAATCATTCTTCACAAAGCAGCAAAGGAAGCATTTTCAAAACTGCCGGATGGAAAAATACCGAGGGTAAAAGATCTGAATGAAGAATTTGCAAGGCTGTTATCTGAGAAGAAAGCAGCTTACAGTGAATAAAAAAAATAAAAAAAGAGATGCGGGATTATCAGATAGCGAAGCAAAATGTGGAATCCTTCTATGCTTCACAGCAGACATGGAATCAGGAGGAAGACCTGAAAAAAAGCGACAGCAGCAGAGATAAACTTACGGGCAGTCATCAAAATGAGAATTGGTGGCTGCTCGCTTTTTTGGCAATTCCGGCAAAGCAGGAATGTATCAGCACTCACAAAGTGAGGGCGCAGCTTGGCATCGAAGATGACATTCTAAGGGGATTGGGGATGTGCCTCCAACAAGCAAAATGCTCCGCGTGTACACAGGGGCACTGCTTGCTAACTTGCGAAGCAACAACGATTGCGGCCTTAGTGCGCCGCTATTTTAAGAAAAGGAGAACAAGGTGGAAGAGAAGATTTTAGAAGAAAAACCAGAGGAGAAGATAAGCATAACAGCAGAAGAGGTGACGGATATCAGGCTCACCCAGGCAGGATATTACTGGGAAGCAGGATATAACGAATTTGATTTTTTATGCAAGATAGAAGGAGTAGAAGACAAGATTCATATGGTACAGCAGAGGCATGATGAAGGATATGGTCTGGTAATCCGGTCAGAAAAGGATGATATCTGGAATCGAATTTCAGGAAGTGAAGCATTCAAGCTAGAAGAAAAGCTGTTGGATGAAGTGCAGTACAGGACCTATCACGACAGAATAGAGAAATTGACTTCACTATCGAACTGCCGGGAGATGTATTATGAGCTTATGGAAAATGATAACCATAACCTTCGGAATGTGATTGGTAATCTATGGATGGAGCTTAGGGAAAAAGAAGATCAGCTTGCTGTAGGTGTGATTTCAGATTTTAGAAATAAAACAACGGAGCAGTTTCACGCAGTAGACGGAATGAGTGCCGGAGAGATTGAAGAAATGATTTCATATTATGTGCAGGCAAAGATTATAGAAAATAATCTGGGTGCGCAGGTGGAAAATGTGATTTTGTCAGGCAGAAGATGCCGAGGAATTGAGAAATTCGGTTCAGATTTGGATGTGGTGGTGGACTATAAAGGTAATATCAGGGAAGATGATTTTTTCAATATACTGCATGAGGATGGATTTGCGATTGCAGGAATTGCAGTAGACATCAATCCTATCACATAAGATAAGACAGGACTACTTGCAGAGTATCTGGAATCCGTAGAGCAGTACCTGAAAGAGAAGGCACAGGAAAGAAAACTGGAAAAGTCATCTGTGAGAGAAAAGATAAAACAGGCAAAGCAGATCACGCAGGAAAAGAAAAAAGTGAATACGGAAAAGTCGAAAAATGCTGAAAGATAGCAGAAGGATTGTTGATGGCGGTTGGTACATGAGAGTGTACTGACTGCAGCTTTTTTGATTACGCCTCTTTAGTAATATATGCTTTTATGATAAGATAAAATTGATGAAATGTGGAAATAAAAAGTAAAACATTTTATACTTTGGGAGGTTGCCCATGAAATTATTATATTCAAATATTTTACCATTATCAGTCGGTGACGAAGAAGAAACAATTATTGATGCATTCAATTCACAAGCAGAAAAAGCAGATAGGATTGATATTGCTGTTGGTTATGTATCGAGAGCTGCATTGGATGAACTAAACGAACTGATCGAAAAGAACGGAATAAGTGAAATAAGCCTCAATATTGGAATGTACTATATTGAGGGAATGCCAGAAGGATCTTATCATACAGCACTTAGATTAAATCAGAAATGGCAGGAGAGTGGCAAAGGTGAAATTCGCCTTATAAAAACATTTAAGTATCATGGTAAAGTCTATGTGTTTTATAAAAATGGAATACCTTTTTCTGCAATTATAGGTTCTGCAAATTTGGGAGTATTAAAACTAGAAGCGAATAATCGCAGACAGTATGAACTTTCAGCTATTACAGATAGTGAACAGGAAGTATTAGAAATTGCAGAGCATGTTAATAAATTAAAAGCAGCTAATATATCTGCTAATATTAAGGATATAGTTGATGTACCTCTTATACAGGAAACAAATACAGCTTTATCAGGTATTGATCTTGTAACGGAAGTACCAACTACGAATGTGGAATTTTATAAAAGGTGTGCTTCGTATGCGTCTTTTCTTTTACCACTTAAAGTACCATCGTATAATGAGAGACATATGGATGATGGAAAACATTATACAAAGTCAAATGTAAATGTGTGTTATGCGGCACCACGAAGTAAGAGAAAATCAAGAGATTGGTATGAGACACAGTTAACGGTTGCTAAGGAAATAACACATTTGGAAGGGTATCCGAAAAAAAATGTTCCATTTTACATTGTAACTGATGATGGATATTGGTTTAAGGCTCATACGACAAGCGACGGAAACAAACAGTTCAGTGCTGTTGGAGATGAACTTATTATGGGAAGATGGTTGAAAGGCCGTCTTGCAGCGGCAGGTTTGGTTAATCCTGTTAATGATACTCAGACAGATATCGATCGTACAGGCATGATAACACGCGAGATGTTGAAGGAGTATGGGTGCGAAAATTTATATCTAAAGAAAACCGGTCAGACCGCAATGGATGAAGAGGGAAATCCTTTGGATGTGTGGATGCTTTCTTTCAAACCAACTGATGACACAGAGGAAGGGGATGAATAAAAGTGCAGTATTTAAAAACTTACTTGAATAAGATTATTGCACGAGGCAATGAAAAACTGGCGGAGTCTATATCCAAAACTGCGGAAGAAGTAGGAGATAAATACATTAAAAATTTTTCGTTCACGAGCCACGAGGTTGGACTTTTATTTGGTAATGTTCAGTCTGGAAAAACAGGTCAGATGTTTGGCATTATTTCAAAAGCAACAGATTTAGGATTTCCTGTTTTTCTACTTTTGACAACAGATAATGTTGTGTTGCAACAACAGACACTCGACAGAGTAAAGGCAGATTTAGAAGGATATTGTATTTGTGGAGAAAATGATGCAAGAGTATTTACTGATAACAGTTTATTGCAACCTACAATAGTTGTATTAAAAAAGAATGTAAGAATGCTTAAATTGTGGGCTAATATATTTAATTCAACTGGATTTATGAAAGGCAATCCACTTTTTATAGTAGATGATGAAGCAGATGCGGCGTCATTAAACACATTAGTAAATATAGATAAGCAGTCATCTATCAATAAATATTTGGACTCGATAAAAAATGGTTCATCCAGCAGTATATATTTACAGGTGACTGGAACGCCACAGGCTATCCTGTTACAGACAATGGCTTCCGGATGGCATCCATATTTTACATATTATTTTCAACCAGGAGAAAGTTATTTGGGAGGAGATTTCTTTTTCCCAGTGTCAGGAAAAGGTAGTAGTATAAAATATCTGGATGAAGTTGAAAATCCGGCTAAGGCTGTTGTTTTAAGACATATTGCAGTTTCAGCGCAGATTCTTGCATCGGGTAAAAAAGTATCTAACTGTCTGATTCATCCAAGTGTACGCCAATCGCTTCATCAGAAGTATGCGGATAATATTACGCATGAGTTGGCTTGGTGCATAGAACATAGGAATGATGATTTTACAGAAGATATAAAACAGGAATATGAAAATATATCACCTTCAAAGACAGAAAAAGTCAGTTTAGATGTTTTTATTCAAAAGGCATACGAACTTTTGGATAAGAAGGAAATCAAGGTTCTGGTTATGAACGGTAAAACGGATATAGATAGCGATGAATATGCGATGGGATGTAATTTTGTCATCGGAGGAAATACATTAGGACGTGGAGTAACGTTTCCGGGATTGCAGACAATTTATTATACGAGAACAAGTAAGAAACCACAGGCAGATACAATGTGGCAGCATAGCCGTATGTTTGGGTATGACCGTGATCCTGGAATGATGCAAGTCTTTATAGATGAGCATTTGTACAAATTATTTTCAGATATAAATGCTACTAATAATTCTATCATTGCACAGGTAGAGCGTGGAATTGAGGATATCAAGATATATTATCCGAATGGTTTAAATCCTACACGAAAAAATGTCCTTGATAATGATCATGTTGAAATGATTTCGGGAGGCACTAACTATTATCCTTTTTATCCGGATAATGATTCAATAGAAGATATATCAAAAATGTTGGAACCATTTGACAGTAGCGAGGCTTATTATCAGGTGAGCTTACGAGTAATAAAAGAAATCCTAAATCATATAATTCCAAGCCAAGACTTTAAGCTGTCAGCATTTACATCAGTTATTGATACTATGCTTGCAGAACAGCCTGCTGGACAAGGGATTCTAATAGTTCGTAGAAACAGAGATGTAGCACAAGGTACGGGAGCATTACTTTCTCCTAATGATTGGAAACTTGGAGAAGAGTTTCCATCTAAAATTGTGTTGACAATGTATCAAGTTACTGGAAAAAAGGGATGGGGTGGAAAATTTTTATGGATTCCAAATATTAGGTTGCCAGAAAATACGGTATATTATGAACTTTTGGACTAATAAATGATTTTTACAGAATGGAGAAAATAATGCTATTAGGAAAGTATTTTGTTCAAATAAAAGATGCACATATTCATTGGGGAGAGAGACGAAAGACAAAAACAAGGAAAATTCGTAAGAAAGAATCATATATTGCGATACCAGCTAGTTATGCGTATGAATATAATATTAGAAAAGGTGAGGTGTATAAATGTACAACTGATAATGGACAGGTATATGAATTGAAGGCTGCAGGATCTCAAAGTAAAAGGGATTTTGCAAAGCAGTTTGAAGGCAATGGGTCTTTAAAAGTATTGTATGACTGGTATGAGTTTAATAATGCAAAAGAGGGAGATTATGTTGTTGTTAGCATATATGATGATAGGAACATAAAAATTGAATTTATTTCTGGTACAGATGTTAATAAATTAAACGAAAATAATATTTCGGGGGAAAAAGGGAAAATCCAAAAAATAGATGGGATAGAGATGGAT
>ERZ1034713.657-NODE-657-length-19032-cov-4.726880_pt1 | contig 19032 bp, 18 predicted proteins | sample MGYA00520692_ERZ1034713 | MGnify/ENA primary metagenome ERZ1034713 (study PRJEB33766, sample SAMN09781717) | gut metagenome | biome: gut microbiome | host: Homo sapiens | place: Madagascar | study: EMG produced TPA metagenomics assembly of the PRJNA485056 data set... | reverse complement strand
GAGAAGATTCATGGCCTGATCCAGAAGGGAATGGAAAATATCACAACGGATGATGAAGAACTGGTTGCTCAGGTTGAACCAGAATTTTGCGTGGTAGAACTTTATTCACTTACAGATGATGTATGGGTGGTATCATTGATCTTTGATTCTCAAAATGATGCTTATCTATTAGATCTCGTGGCATCTCTTGATAAATACAGAGAAATGCTCATGAATGAAAGAATGAAAGGAATGGAAAAGGAAGACTATGTGCCGAAAGCAGTACCGGTATATAAGATTTCGTTTTTTCCATATAGTCTTGGCGGACTTGCTGTCGGAACATTCAGTGATCCGATTGATTATTATCGCACGCTTGAAGATGACAACAAGTGTGGTCTGCACATTTTATTTTCAAATGACACGATGGATTTTGAACAGATCGAAGTTACTGAAGATGAAATCGCAGATATTCAGGCGGATGTCATTCGAGAAGAAAACGAAAAAGACAACATGACATATCGTTCCAGCATCTAGTTCTCGAAAATAGATTTTTATTTCATATTCCATATGTAAACATTAAATTTATTTTCTTGAAAGGAGAAAAGATATGGAACAGACAGGATATAAAATTTTCAAAGAGGATAATCGCCTTACACTGGTTATCGATAATCCAACTTCTGAAACAGTTGCACTGATCATGCAGTTGTTCGGAGCAGGAATAAAGGATCTTACCGGACTCGATCCGGTCAAGCAGGAACCGATGACTGTACCGAGTGAGAAATCTGTTTCTGAAAAAGAGGTTGCAGAACCTGTAACAGAACAGGAAACAAAAGAAACCGCAACGGAATCACAGCAGGTTTCGGAAACAACGCCTGTGTTAGAAGCTGATGAAACTGTTGTGAAGGAAGAAAGTGCAACAGAAGATGAACAGTCAGAATCAGAAGAGGAGAAAAAGAAGCAGATTTCTGGATATTCTTATCAGGAAATCTGTGATATCGTGAAGAGTAACAAGAAAATTGTTGAACTCGGACCGATAAAGATAGCAGTTGCCATCCATCCGTATCTGACGGAAGAGGAAATCAAAAAAATCCTCATTACCTGCGGAAAAACAGAGGAAGAGTTAAGCACTGAAGAGGGGTACAAACTCGCTCTCAGTGAGGTTGTTAACTCAAAAAAAACAGTCGCAATTCTCGCAAACGGATATGTAAGAACGATTCGCGGTCGGGAAAAAGAAAAGTAAAACCAAAAACAGGTACCGAAAGGTGCCTGTTTTTTATGTCTGAAAAAACATCATTTCATATTAATAATAGTGGTATCAGTAAGGTGGTACTTCAAAAGAAGCTGTCAATACAAAAAAATACAGAAAGGAACTTTTCGATGGAAATTAAGAATTTTGCAACGAGATCTGAATGGAAAAGGATTGAAAATCCAAGAAAAGAAGGAAAACATATCATTGGTCTTGACCTTGGATATTCCGGTTCCAAAGGATTTTATGAAAGTGGATATTTCTGCATTCCAAATTATTCTACACAGATCACTGAAGAATTATTTGGGGCACCACATGAAGATGATATTGTGTATGAAGACTTGAAAACAAAGAAGAAATACTTTGTTGGAAAAGCTGCTATTGAATCATTAAATTCAAGCAGTGTAACGGATGAAACGAAATTATTCAGCCAGTATCATTATTTAAGCCCGGAATTTCTTATCCTGGCCAGAGTATCTCTTGGAATGGCTTTATGGGATGTAAAGACCGAAGGAAATGATGTGGTCGTACAGACAGGACTTCCACCAGCATATTTAAACGAAGATGAAGAATACATCCGATCAGTCCTTGAAGGAGAGCATATTTTCAAGCTCTCAGTTGGAAATGAAAGCAGAAGATTTCATTTTACACTCCGCCATGATAATGTTGATGTCATGAAACAGCCAATGGGTACTTATTATTCCGTGGTGTTTGGACCTGATGGAAAGCCAACTAAAAGACTTTCCCAGTTCATGAATTCCAATATCATCATTTTTGATGGAGGTTTTGGAACTCTTGATAAGTTCGTGATCAAAAATCACGGCCGTCAGAGTTTTTCGGATACACAGCCTCAGCTTGGCATGAAAAGAGTGTTTAGTGAAGCAAGAAATCTGATTGCTAAAGATTTTAATATCAATATCTCTATTCCTGCAATGCAGAACTGCCTTGAAACAGGGGTGATCAGCAAATTTGATCGTATCGCTTTAAAAACAAAGGAATATCCGATCGGCAAGTATTTCGAGCAGGCAAATGCAATGATCAGAGAAGAAGCCTTTGATTACATCAGAACAGAACTGGCAGATGCGCAGTTTCTGATCATGTCAGGAGGAACCGGAGCTGCATGGTACGATTATTTCTGTGAAAAGACAAAGCTTATTGATACGCTGACAGTCTTAGAGGGAAATTATGAATCCGGACTCCCTGGAATCTACTCTAATGCAAGAGGCTATTATATGGCACAACTTCATGACGTTAATTAGAGACTTATATTTGGAAAGGAGGACCGCCTAACGGCGGTAGTGAATCTTACCAGCCACCTACAGGTGGCGGTACATTTCACTGTAATTTTGATGGATACAAAGAAAAAGATATCCCCAATGCAAGTCACTGTGCGTCTGTACCGGCAGCATGATATGGATCTTGTAGGATTGTACCGGACAAAAAATTTTAAATTTCAGATGCATATGAAAAATGCATTACGAGCGTATGCACAAAATAAAACTTATCGCATTGATCATCCTGGTGATGAAGATATCCGAAAAGGGTATGTGCCAAAAATCGTACAGATACATATTTACCTGAATCCCAGAAAAGACGGCGACTCGATTTCTATGTTAAAAACGATCCGCACAGGATACCGCGGAGCATTTTTGAAAGCGTTATTCCGAAAATACCTTAATGATGAGTCTCTCGACGCATACAAAGATAGAAAAGATCTGATCTTTAATGCTGAAGAAGATTATCTTGAACCAAAAGAAAATGCAGAAAATTCCCAGAACAGCAGAGATAATAAGAAGAAATCCGGCGATAATACAAATAATCAAAAAATTAAGAACCAGCAGGATAAAAAGACATCTGGGAATAACTGGCAAGCTGATAAGCAGAAAGCCGGCAACCGACCGCATAACGAAGATCCGGCAACACAAAAACAGCATAATCAGCAGAAACCGTATGGAAATAAGCAGGAGAATATTTCTGATAAATCAAGACCTGAAAATCGTGATTCTCAGAACAGACAAAACGGATCAAATGAAAATAAGCGAGGTAATCAAAATAATAATTACAAGCGCGAACCTGTAGTTTTCAATAATGGAAATATGCAAAAAAAAGGTGAATTTCAAGAAAACCTTCAGACAAAGTCTAAAAATGAGGATATAATAAGCAGGACAGACACACATTCCGAAAACAGACAGAATAGCAATTATCAAGGCTATGAACATAAGCAGGCAAAGGAACCGACTGATGAAGGATACAGTTTCTTTGACCGATCTGCAGCTGATGAGGATATTGTGTGGAAAGAAAATGAAACAAAGCAGCATAATGAACCGGCAAGATCCACGGAAGCGGACAGCCAGATTCCTTCGTCCTTCTTTGATAATCCGGATGATGACGATACAAATGATTTCTTAGCTCAGATGCGTAATCTGGCACATTAAACATAACGAGCAGCTCCAATACTGGAGAATGCACAAAAAGGAGAAAAGTTTATGAGTAATGACGTAAAATCACTGATGTCTCAGCTTAGAGAAATCTGTTTTGCTGAGAGGCTGCCGCTTGCTATTTTTGTAGCAGATGAGAAAGATAAGAAAACAGAATATGAATCCTGTATTCTTACTCCAATGCATTTGCAGAGACCGCTGTCAAATGACAAAATCACACCACTTGTTACTTTACTGAACGATAACTTCCGTATTGAATTCTCGAACGAGCAGAAGCCGGAAGATATTGAGGGAGCAATTTTTGAACAGCTGCGGGATGAAATGGAAAACGAAGATCCATTCTCTGAAGAATAAAAGATATCAGGAAAGAGAGCGTAAAGCTCTCTTTTTTTTAGAATTTCTAAAGTTTGGTTGAGTTTGTTGTTTTTTTTGGAATAATAGAACTAAAGGGACTTCCAGAAGCAAAGCTTTTTATGATAAAATTAGAAAGTACTAAGAAGTGTTATTCCAAGCATTATTATTTGATAATATTCAATTTGAAGATGGCAATATGTATGCAAATACACAATTTTGTTGATTGAACAAAACGTAGTAGAAGTTTATTGTGAGGAGGAGAGATTCAATGTATTCATATGATAAAAAAAATGAAGTGTATTTTTTTACAGATGATTTAGCTGAATATTTGTTGAAATATGGTATAAGCGAAGAACATATTAATGAAATGAAAAGTAAATTTTTAGAACAAGATAGGGATGTATATCAAATATTTCCATCGTTAGATTCTTCTGAAAGAGATTATATAGATTTAGTCCCACTAGAAAAAGTTATAGGTACATCTAGGGGAACACCTGGTAAGAGTGTCTTTGAGAACGTTAGAACAATGAATAGGGGTGATAGAGAACCGTATCGTTTTGAAAATTGTTTAAGCTTTTTAGAAAAAATGTCATTGGAAGAATTACGAAAATCATATGAAAAATTATCTTCTCCAGTAACAATGGTGTACTATGTAGATGATGATAAATATTTCTTGTCTATTGATGGAAATCATAGAACCCTCACCGCAATGCTAGTGGGAGCAAAATATATCCGTGCAAAGGTAACAAATGGACATTGCGATGTCATAAAAAAGAAAAAATATCTTTGTAGTAAAGAGTTTAAATCGAAATATAATATAGTGAATATTATGAGCTTTGGTAATATATATGATATTCTATTTAAAGATGATCAGGGAATTTATAAAATAAGTGGGTATCCAGCTCCTAGAAATGATGAAGATTTCTTTTCTTTTTTAAACCGAATATCCAAAATGATTGATGAGGATATTGAAAAAGTAAATTGTATAAAGAAAAAGCCAATAATTATTCAAAAGATGATTTTGTACCATGAACAAAATTACCGAATTGATCAGTATATAAATAAAAAGTATTTATCTAAAGACGATAGTTATTTCTGGAGAGGTGGACGTTCAGTTTTATTATACGATTTATGATTAGCTGGGGGGATATGTGATATACATATTAAATGATAAAAACACAATATCGTAAGGACAGTTATAGACCGTAAAGGTTGGTGGCTGTCCTTTTTGTATTTACAGATTTTTTTGTTTGCAAAAAGGGGGTCTCATATTTAAAGTATAGGAAAATAAGGAGGAACTTTTATGTATGACACTTTAAGGCTTGGAGCAACTACGGAAAAACAGTCTGGAAATGCATTATTCTTAGGCACTGCAGGAAGTGGAAAATGGAATTTCTTTGCAGAGAATATAAAGAACCAGGAACATGCAAATATGGTCATTGTTGATGTTGATAATACATTTTACAAAAAGACGAAAAAATCGCTTAAGGAAAAAGGGTACTATATCCAGAGAGTATGTGCGTTAGAAGGAACATATAATCCGTTCGATTATATGAATTCTGATGAAAGCATTATAAGCTTTGCAGGTATTATTGCAAGACAGCTGGTAGAAAACCAGGATGCAGATCCATTCTGGTATGCTACAACAAAAAACGTGATCACGGATTTATTGAAAGAATTCAGACAGAATCATGATCTGTCAGAGCTGAACATGAAACAGTTTTATGACATGTGTGCGACGCCTGAAAAATTTTCAAAGAATGTGAGCGACAAGACAGCCTCATCGATTGCTATCAGTCTTGCTCCGGCTTTGGAATCCTATCAGATTATTGATGATAAAAAGCAGGAAACAGTGGATCTGTCATTATTGTTTACAGGAAAGAGACAGGCAGTTTTCCTTGAACTGGATGTGAGCAGTGATCTGCCAAATATGATCTATGTGATTCTTCTCAGTCAGTTAATGAATCAGGTAACTGCCGGCAATCAAAAATTAAAGAACAAGATTTTGTTCTTCTTAAACGAAGCAACAAATCTGCCAGTGCTCGATATTCCACATTTTAAGAGACTTGTGAGAGAAGGAAAGGATTACGGAATGCAGGTGATCCTCGAAGCCCAAAATGTACATAATCCGTTTATGGATATGGTTGATTACATCGTGTATAGTGGTGGAAATACTGATGCAGAAGCTGCGGAATATCTTAGCCAGAAAATGGAAGAAATCTTATCTACGGCAGAACCGACAGATTCAACATCAGGGCAGACCAGCAGAAGAGTGTTTACGGATTCTGAGATCCTTAGAATGATGGCAAATGAAGAATTAATTCTAATCGCAGATGAAGGATGCATTTTGGATAAGAAAATCGTGCCTTCTGCAGAATAAGAAAGGATAAGATGATGTTAGAAGAAAAATGGTGTGAAAATTTTTCCAAACCGCTTGCAATTTTTAATAAAGCATTTATCAGAAGAGTTGGGAAAGGGCTTCATCCGTACATTCTTATGGCTGGAAATGAAGACGAATGCAGATATTGTGCGAAAATGGAAGCAAAGCTGTTCTTTGAAAATGGAATTTATGAATCAGATGAAGTATATGATCTAAAAACAGATATAACAATAAGAGGTGTATACCTGGAAATGGCATGGGACCCTGATCACGAAAAGCAATATCAATCTATCGCAGAAAATGGATCTATTCTGATCTTTATGAGTGGAGATGTAAAGAGGGCAAACCATTATGATATTGCAGGTTGTATGAAGTATTCATTCAAAGAACAGTTTCTTAGCTTTGTTGGAATGCAATGTGAAGAAGATCTGTTTGATATTATCCTGGATAAATATCCGGATATTGTAACGATGGATATTGAAACGGTAGCAAACAATACAGTTCTTTGTCATTATGAAAATAGCGACGATGATGTGATTTTGGTGAAAGATTTTGACTGGCTTTGTAGGGAAGATGAGCAAGATGCAGACGAAGTTCCAAAGTTAAAAGCTGAAGAACAAGCAAAAGAGAAGAAAACAGCAGAAAAAACTACCGAATCCGATGAAAGACAACCGAAAACGGAGAAAAAGGAAGATTCTACTCCTGTTGCTGCAATAGAGAAAGTTCCGAAAAAGCAGGAGAAAGTGGTTGATAAAAAACTATCAGATATGACGGTTCCTGTTACACCGCCACGAAGACCCGCAACAAAGCCGGTAAAGAAAAAAAGAAATCAGTATGGACTGACAGAGGAAGATGAAAGATATAATGCCGAGCTGCTTACAGAAGTAAGAGCAGAATATGAGTCGTTACTTGAATATATCAAGTCGCTTAAAGCTTCTATCTGGAAACCGGTTGAAAGGCTTGTGCAGAGTTCTCTTGAAACAAACGAATATGATGAATCCATTATTCTGAAATATCTGGAGATCTCGCAGGATGTCACAACAGATCTATATGAACGGTTATATGAAAAAACAGAACCGGTCAGAAGAAAACTGCTTGATGAAGTAAAAAGAAAATATAAGAATCTTGTATGCTATAACTGCAGTTCCAAATGGAAAGTGGATATTACTTTCATGGATAAAGAACATGATGAGTCTGAGTGTCCAACCTGCGGAGCCTCTGTAGGATACGATAAAAATTAACAAGAAAAAAGCGCTGTGGAATTAGCCACAGCGCTTTAATTGTCACCTCTTTTCTTAAATTTCAACAGAAACTACAGGGCCACGGTCGTCAGAGATCTCTGACTTGATCGTGCAGATCTCGTAGTTCTTGTTGCCGAGTACAAAAGTGAGAACATTGTTCTCTGTCTTGCACTCGAGCAGGTAATCATATCCGTTGGTTTCCTTCACCTCCGGAGCATTCATCACCTTACGACGACCTTTGTCGTTCGTATAGTAGATGATGTCACCTGCTTTGATCAGAAGAGAACGATCGTCTGACTCTGTGATAGAGTCAACGAAGGGTGCACCCTTAAGAGTGAAACTTCCTTTGCGCTCGATGTACATATCCCCAGCTCCATAAGAAGAGAGGAAGAATCGAACGATTCGAGGATCGCTTACATTTGTAATTGCGATTGTTTCATCTTCCTCAGACACATATTCAAGTGCCATCTTAGTCGAGTAAACAATCTGTGCAGTCAGAACCTCATTCTCATCCTTTGGCTCGTGAACAGCAATGAATTCCGGCTGCTCATTTACCAAAGCCTCACTATTGGACGTATCAATGTACGTTGCAATAGCATTAGCCTTTGCTGAGAAAACGTTCAGTCTTGCTCCGGTAAGAGCTTTGACTGTATCCTTAACCTTTCCTTCTTCATCCTTCAGTTCGTAATCTTTTGTACGAATTGTAGGGAAGATGATAAGATCGTCTGTCAGTTTTGTACTGATCAGACCAATCTCGTCATCTACCGCACCTGTGAGCTTTTTAAACTCATCGGTTGAAGGAGAGTAGGAAAAGATCTCTACTGATCCTTCCTGCTTGTTGGCAGGAACTGCCTTTACAAGAAGGTGGCCAGGAACCGTTGTAAGAATTCCAGCAAGAACTAATCCGCCCTGCTGAGTTGCAGGTGAGCCATCCTTCAGAAGGGTACCATCAACAACCGAATATCCCTGAGGAATATCAGTGTCCATTCCCTCTTTAAGTACGGTGTAGAAGATTTCGTCCTGAAGATGGACCTTAGATCCATCCTCCTTGACAGCCATACCGTTTCCGACACAGGTTAATACCTCCTGTGTCATCTTGTTTCTAACGATTGCTCCGTTTAATAAATTTTTCTTTGCCATAATTTTTTCTCCTTTCATATTTAAAATTTTTGTTATGACAACTTAAATATGTAATAGAAAAAAGTTTGCGACGAAAAAGAGCCAGAGAGAATCATCTCCACTGGCTCATGAAAGGTTTTCTTATTTAAGCTGCCCCGTTTTCTTCTTTTGTGTCATCGAGAATATTCTTGATATATTCCGGCATTCCGATTTTAATCTGTAAAAGCTTACCGCACATTACACGTAAAAAGCCGAGCGCATTGGCAAATTCCGGACGATGCGGAATATAGATGCCATTTCCAAATACATCGATGACCTGATCTGAAAGGATAGTAGAAGTACCGCCGATAAAATACAGGCTCATGTAATCTACCGGCCACTCTGCAAGATCACAAGCACGGCGAATGTCTTTAACATGCTTTAAAAGCTCTTCATTGATAATTTCACGGCTTCTGTTTTCTACGGATTCATCATGACGGTTACTGTGAAGGAATCGCTCATCCTTCGGTCCTGCAAGAAGACGGATAACAGTGTCTTCATCACAATAGGTAAATTCTTTCGTAAGAGCTCTTGCAATGTTTGCGGAAAGACGGCCACCGCCAAGATTACCTGTAATACTGTACTTATGCTGAAGTTCTCCTTCTTCCCAGATCGTACAGTTATTGTTCTTATGTCCAAGATCAATAACTCCGACCTTCCCAAGCTTAGTCTCTTCATCAATAAAGAGAGCACCCTGTGTTTCCGGATATACGTGAGTAGAAGCAATAGTGAATACTTTTTCTACAACAGGAGAATCCGAAGAAATTTTGAGTTTTACATGTACCTCTCCCTTAGGGAAGATATAATCCTTGAATGCAACACGCTTTGCAACGTTTTCCCATTCATTAACAGGCATTCCAATTGCAGCATGGACAACTTCTTTTTCTTTTGAAGAGCAGCACATAGCGATAGAAGCGATAGCACATAAACGGTGAATATCGTCCTGCTTTGTGGTTTCCTGTGTAGCTTCTCTTGTAGCACCGTTTCCGATTTTGTAAGTAACACCTTCATATTCCATCAGAATGGTATGCTGTTCTAATGCATCATCTCTGAAATCACCAGCACTGACTTTCGTACGAAACAAAACGGCTTTGGCAGATTTACATCCCTGAGCGTAATAAGCAATTTTTGTAGAACCTTTACCTGCATCTACTGCGATATATTTTTCCATAATATTTTCTCCTTTTTAATCATCAATTTTGTTGATTATCCGAAAGAACGGATCTTCCTGGTCTGCGGGTTTCTTAGTTGAATTGATCGTGTTTTTCTTCGGTTCACCTGTTTTTGCAGGACTTGATTGAACAGAAGGGACAGGATCATGATTTTCCGGGACAGAATATGCCGGTGGCTGATCACGAAACGGATCAAAAACAGCACCGGGATTCGCCTGTACTGGTTGCAAACTGCTTTGCATAGCATATGGTTCACTGTAAGACGACATTTGAACCGGAGGAACAGAACTGCAATCAACAGAACTTCCAGATGGCTGAAGCTCAAATATTGCTTCCTTTCTTATTGCAACATAATCGGGAATACTGATTCCTGCTGACTGCCCAAGAATCATATAATCTCCGATAATTTCCTTTGTTTTCTGAAAGAGGGCTACATTATTCATCAGAACCACCTTTCTGTCCATCTGATCCATGATCAGGAATTACCTTTCTTCTTCTGCCTGTACTTTTTGGAGCATGGATATTGATATAACGCTGTGCCTGGGAATTGCTTCCCTGAAATTTCATAAAATAACAGGTACCATTGCTATGCAGACATTTCTCTGAACGTTTTATCTTGCCCGCAAATGGAATGATCTGTCCCTGGCCCCCGTTAACAGCCGTTTCGAGATGCTTTAAGGCGCGGATGTCAATATCATGCTTGGAAGTAACAAGAGCGCCCTGTGTGCTGACTTCCATAAGCACGGCATCATGATCTGTAATAAATTTCCCGTCATTGAATGTAAAAGTAGCAGAACATTTCTGCCTTACAATGACTTGATTGACTTTCTTCTTTTTTGTCTCATCTGACATTTATCCTACCTCTCTTTCTTTTTCCTGAGATGATTTGTAACTCTGGTAGTAAAGTCTGACAACGTCTTCCATGCTTTTTGCATGACACTTGGTAAGAATCTCTTTTGCAAGAGCATCCATATCAACTGTATCGAAATAACCAGGAGTGTCTTCAATAAAGAAATAATTGTTAGAATCGATATGTACATCACCATGGTCAGTGTTGAAATAAATACCTCTGCAGGCATTTGATTTTTCCCAATAAGAAGATTTTGTAACAATAGCTTTCTCTTCACCGGTAATACACTGAGGATAAAGCTTATTGAAAATTTCAATGTATCCAAAAACATCATCCATAGCATCATGAGAGTTTGCAGGTCTTGAAGAATCTGCATTAACCCTTACTCCACATTCATAGCTGATAGTCTTGAATTTGTAATTCATACCGGAACGTGTAACTGGGATAACAGATCTTGCGATATCCATAAGATTAATAGAAGCACACGGATACACCATGAAACCTGTCATAAATCCTGCATGCATCAAGAACTTTGATACAAAATCGGATGCTGTCCAGCTTAAAATAACAGGATCATTACCAAAAAAATCTCTTACTTCCGGCATTACCTCATCAAGTGTTCTCTGTGATGCATAAAAAGCATCATCTCTTCCAACGAAATGCTTTGTAAAATTAGAAAGTTCCGTCTCCGGGTTGATATAGATATTTAAGTTTTCTTCTGGAATCAGAGCAGTGCCATTCAAAGAGCACTTTGAAGCCGCGATCTGAATAATCTTGTCATTTACAGGGTTCAGGCCGGTTGTTTCAATATTACAGACATAAACCGGACGGTTCTGCTCGTTAATCTTTTTTGTAATTTCCTTTAATTCAGGATAAGCACTGAAATATTTTCTCATAACGAATCTCCTTTCTTTAAAAATCAATATTCAAAATAGTTTTAGTATTCGTCTTTCACTATATATATAGCGGCAAATGAAAAAACGTCAAAGAAATTAAAGAAAAAACTGGAAATTTTTCGTATGAAAACGAAAAAACCGGTATCTGATATTGGAAAAATAAGGCTGTAAAAACAGGGTTACATACTTCTAATAGAACAAAAGAGAGGGGAAAATGCATGCTAGTAAAAGACCGAATACGTTTATGGGCACGAGTGAAATTTCTTCCGTGGGTAAAGAAAAATAAGATTCCACTTATTGTTATCGCAATATGCCTGATTTTTATCACGGTTACCCTGATACGGAGAGGACGCCCACCAACGAAGCCAAAACCGGATCTTCCAACAGAGGTAACAGAGAATGGAATCACCGGGGCAGATGTAAAAAAAGAACTCCTTGCATGGAATAAAGAAAACCCATATGCCTTTATTATCACGGAGAAGAGTGATTTTGCTAAAGGCTATGACAAAGAAAAAGATCCCTACAAGATTATCTACACTTCAAAAGGAAGCGAAAGCACATACCTTTTTGGAAAAAACGATGAACCGTTGTGGGGCGTTAATTATGGATCCGTCCTTGCAGATGAAGTGATATCAAGAGAATTTGGCGTCGACTTCTGTGCAATCAGCGGACTGCAAAGAAAAACAGAAAAAGAAAAAGTGATCATTGGAGACACGGACAAGAAAAAAACAATCATCATCCGTAAAAAAAATAATCCATATACTGCGGAAAGTGGAATTGATATTCCGGATGAAGAAATTTTCTTAAGATATGCGCTGAACGACCTTAATGGAAATGAGATCGGATGTGTCTATATCACCACAGAATATTCCATCGATCATTAAAAGGAGAAAATTATGTTTAAAAAGATAAAGAAAGCAGAAACAGAAAATAACAATGTCAGTAAGAAGGTAAACAGCAGAAAGCCTGCCAGGGAAAAGAAGGAAAAGACAAAAGATAAGTCAAAGAGGGAAAAGATCGTGAGAAACATTTTTCTTGGCATGGCAGGAGTATTCATTGTTGCAGGAGCAGTATTCGGAATCCATGAATGGAAAAACATAAACAGTCTGGCAAAGCGCACCTCTTTTTCGGAAAATGAGGCCGCAAAAATCAATGGAGAGAGCGTCAGCATGGCAGAATTCATGCTTTATTCCATTGATGTAAAGAATGGATATGAGGCACAGTATGGGACTTCCATCTGGACTCAGACTACTACCGATGCTAACGGAGATGAAGATACTTTTGAAAATGTTGCAAAAGAAAGCACATTTGAACAGATCCGGTTCGTCTGGGCTCTTGTAAAAGAAGGAGAAAAGCAGGGAATCAAGATGACGGACGAGGAAACAAAAGCGATGGATTCCACTGCGGAAGAGTATTTCAAAACTTTAACCGATGCCGGTATTTCAACAGATATCGTAACAGTTGATGATATCAAGAAGTTTTACTCAGAAAATTATCTTGCACAGAAAGTGTATTACAAACTGACTGGTATCAGTGCAAACGGATTAACAGAAGCTGAGGTAGGAACAGAATCAACGGAGTCTGCCAAGACTGCTGATTCAACAGAAGAAGATACACAGCTGACTACAGAGGAAATGCAGGCATTATGGGAAAAACTGATTGATAAATACTATCCAGAGTTTGATTACGATCTGGATATCAACTGGACACTTATCAACGAAGTTTCATTTGCTTCAGAAGAAAGTATCCAGTCAACAGAAAGTGTAGACAGTACCAAAGGCACGGAAGCTTATTACGAGACACAGGGTACTGAAAATATAGATAGCACAGAAGAAAGTTAAAAGAAAACGGAGGAAATAACAAATGTATGAGAGTAATTTTAAACGCTGGCTTCCATATATGATCATTGGAGTGCTGGTTGTTGCACTTGGAGTCACAATGTTCGCATTCCGGACAAAATCAAAAAAACAACAGGCACAGATTGATTCATTAAATCAGGAAGTGGAAGACCTGCAGAACAATATGGAAGAGGTGTATGTGACATCAAAAGATGTTAAATCCGGAAGCACCGTAGAACTTGATTCGGTGACAACGACCTTACTTCCAAGTGATTCGATTCCTGAAAATGCCGTTACGACAGAGGAAGATCTGACAGATAAGATTTATAAAATCGGTTTAAAGGCTGGATCTTATATCACAACTGACATGATCAGTGACTACAAGATCCATAAGAACATGCGAGAACTTGATGTGGTTATGGATGAGATTCCGGTTGGATTGGAAGAAGGAGATTATGTTGATATCCGTATTTCGTTCCCACTTGGACAGGATTATATCGCTATGTCCCATAAGAAGGTATTAAGCATTACAGGAAATACGGTAAAACTTATCGTTATTGAGCATGATTTCTACAGATATGAGTCCATGAAGACAGATATTGCTACTTACCAGTCAACAAAAATCTATGCTGTTAAGTACGTAGAGGCAGGACTTCAGCCAAATGGTAAGGTTTATTACCCTCCAACACTCGAGATTATCAAGCAGAGTATTCTGGATCCAAACATGAATTCAAAAGATTTCATGACCATGATCAATTCAAGAGAGCTTCTTGAGGATCAGCTTGCAGCGTCCAAGAAGGTGGATAAGAACCAGACGGTTACAGAAACACGTAACGAAAGCAGCGGCTGCAGCGGCTGACGCATCAAGCGAAGAATAAAGAAAGGAGACAAGCAGTGGCTGCCATCTGGCAGCCGGTCTGCTTTTAAAAGATATGAAGAAAATTCTGATTACAGGGAAAGCAGATAAGAGGATTATCAGCTATCCACTTATGCATATCTGCAATTATGCCGGAAAAACATGTCTTATTACAGATGATGTGAATTACAAGAGGCTTTATGGCGGATACAACATGCAGGGGGATATTGACAATGTACATATTGAAATCATCCCTCCGGTTGATACGAATGCGGATTTATCAGATCTGTTTACGGCAAAGGAAGAGTATGGATACGACATTCTGATCCTAGTTCTTGATTCTTATATAACAGATGGAATGGATGGCATTTATATTGTTGGCAATCAGATTCGCACGTTTTTGGATATTGAGATTGAGGAAGTAATGGATGAACATCCAAACACAACGGCATTTGCTGTATCTCTTGTTAAACGGTCGGTGCCTTCAGGAGTAATTCCTTTTGTATGGAATATGGATGATTTCTTCTACCTTTGCACGGTAGAGGAGACAAGAAAACTGCAGGCTCCGAAAAACAAAAAGATGGTTGAATTGTTACAGCGGAGTATCTGTTCAGCAACCGGAACACCAATGTCGACATATACAGGTCTGACAGCCGGTGTAAAGAAGAAAAAGAAAAGATAAGGAAAGGAGTGAAACTGCACAATTACCGGTGCAGGAGAAGAATATATGATTATAGCAGTTATTTCTCCACAAAAAAGAACAACAGGTGTCACTTCGATTGCTGCACTTACCGCTGCAGAGCTGGCAAAGCAGTCGAGAAAGACGCTGCTTCTTAATACAGCAGCGCACTCACAAAGCCTTAATTTGTATTTTGGCATAGGAAATAGCGATGATGCGCCTGCAACCCAGCTGACCAACCTTGTAAAAATGGGAGGAGCAAACAAGGACAGTATTCCGGATTATTGCTTTTCTGTAAATCCTTTCCTTGATGTTTTTTCAATCGAGGATAGTAACAAGGACAAGCCGGCAATCAATGATGTTCACGATTATCTGATGAGTGTAGCACCACACAATTATATCGTGTGTGATGTAGATACTGACATGGAAGATACAAGAACGAAAAAAGTCTTAGAGCTTGCGGATTGTGTCGTGCTTGTACTGACTCCGTCCATTAAAAATATGATGAAGTTCATGGAAACGAAGCCGGTATTTGCAAAGATGATCAGACATAAGCCAATCATTACGGTATTAAACAACTTTGATCCGGAAGTCTGCAGCAAGGAAGCAGCGGCATCTGCAGTTGGAATCACAAAAAAGAATGTAGTTGCAAGATGGCAGACAGTCCATGTAAACAAGTACATCCCATATTGTGAAAATCGCGGAAAGCTTTCTCTTTTGATCGAGCAGATGGGAAAAAGAACGTCGCAGGCTATCATGCTTGATACAGATATCGGAAGCATTGCAAAACAGATCATGCATATTCAGGCAGAAATCAGCAAGCAGAGAATTTCCGGAAAACGGACAAACATGAAGATTGAAGAATAATGGAGGATTTTTGCAATGACAGATTATCTGATTGCGGCGGCTATTGTCGCTGCATCGGTTACTGGTGGATATGCCGGACTGATGCATAAAAAGGCGAGTAATGTTGAAGTAGAAACAGAACAATACCATACATTCGCAGATGTAATGGAAGGAGTAAAACTCTATATCGTTGAGCAGACCAAAGATGACAGCATTTCTGCTGATATGTCGGATGCTGAAATGGAAAAAAGAAGACAGCGAAAAGTTGCTCTTAAAAACCATCTGAAAATGGCTCCGAATGGAGTAAGGGAGTCGAAGCTTGTAGTAAAGGATCTTATCCGTAAATGGATTCTCGGAAATCTTCCTATTGCAAAAGTGTATGAATTTATTGGCATGAATGGAGAAAGCGAACCATCTGATAATATCATGTTTGAAATCATGATGTATAAATATCAGCAGGAGTACGGAGTGAATGCATTCAATCATTGGATGGACAAGTATAAGCTTTACAAGCCGAAACATCCAGTTGGAATCGCCAGAGAAGGAGCAGATGCGTATTATGTAACGCCTGCAGAGTTTGAAGCTACATATCATCAGGAAAATTTCAGTCTGACAGATGATGAAGCCGTTGATATTTTTTCAACACTCATTTACGAAAGATACACAGGATGGGGAATTCTTGATACTTTGGCAGAAATGGATATCAACGGATATAACATTGGTGTATCCGGATCTCTTATGGGAAGCGCAAGACAGGATAATGAGGCAAACCCGGATTCAGTATCAACATCCACAAATTCACTCTGGGTATATTTCAGATCGAACTATATCCATATGCAGTTTCTTGATTTTGGATCGTTGGAAGAAATCAGGCGTGTTACACAGCTTATGATCCGTTGGGGAAATCCTGGACCACTGACTGCAAAGAAAGGATACATGGTTAACACCATGCATGATAAATCCCGTATCCTTGCAATCAGACCAAACGCCGGTGAAGCATGGGGAGTATTCGTCCGTAAGTTTTCCCTTGATATCAAATCGCCTGAGGAACTTATCATTAAAAAAGGAGTAACCGGTGGCGAGATCTGTGCGAAACTGATTGAGTTTCTTATGATCGGACAGGTTACCATTGCTGTTACCGGACGTCAGGGTTCTGGTAAAACAACTCTGATGAAAGCGATCATGGGTTATCTTCCAGCAGACTGGAATATCCGTGTGCTCGAGATGGCACCAGAGTTGTATTTAAGAGAGACTTATCCAAACCGTGAAATCTACTCTGTACAGGAAACACAGTATACTTCAATGGAAGAATTACAGGATGCATTCAAAAAAGCAGATGCAACAGTAACAGTTATCGGTGAGGTTGCTACGGATCCTGTAGCGGCGCGTATGATCCAGCTGGCCATGACCGGTTCCCTGATGACTATTTTCTCACATCATGCAAATACGGCGAAAGACCTCGTGCTTACATTGCGTAACTCACTTGTAAACGCGGGTGGATTCTCAAACATGACAACAGCAGAGCGCCAGGTAACAGATGCTTTAAAGATCAATATTCATCTTGGATTTGAAGATGGAAAGCGTTTCATCAAGAGAATCACAGAGATCAGACAGTTTGATGAAGGTATTCCATATCCGGAATACAATCCTGAAGATCCGGACAGATCAAGATATGAACTTGACAAAGAATACTATAACAGACAGACTGACCGAATTTCGTTCTCGACACATGATATCCTCTGGTATGACAAGGATACAGATACATATAAAGTTGGAGAAAAACTGTCAACTTACATGTACAACCGTTTGTATGAAGCTATGTCGCCAAGAGACAAGCAGGCGTTTAAGGCGTTTTATTCTTATTACTGGGCAGGTACATCCGTAAATGGATACAAAGGAGTAGAAGCCTTTACCGGAGATAAGCTTGGAATTAATCAGAAGGTTGATGCAATGGTCAATACAAAAGAAGATGCAGAGCATTTCCTTGATTCTCTTTCTGATTATGCATTAGCGTAATCAAAAGGGGAGGTGAATAATATTGGAACAAATTAAAACGTTTATCGCCGGTATGGACACGACAGACTGGATTATTGTTGGAACAATCGTTCTTCTTGTTGTAGTTGTTATCGGATATTTCGTTTATTCAAAGAATCACAAGGTAATAAAAGCGGATGCAGAGCTTCAAAAGAAGCGAAAAAGAAAATACTGGAACAATATGTATCAGATTATGCTTAACAGCAGGATCTTCAAAGGACATATTGAAAAGCTGACGAAGCGATTAAAACAGATGTCGGTATACCGTATCGAAGAAATACGAGTCGGAGCAGCAAAATTTACAGCAAAGCTGGCATTATATGTGGTGATTGCTTTCGTGGCAAGCTGTTTCTTATTTGACAATCCAATCTCTATCGGCTTAATCGTAGCTGCAGCATATGTTATCTACCAGTCACAGGTTGAAAAAAGTATTCAGGCATCCGTGCTTAGAGTGTACAGAGAGTTAAAAGCCGGTATCGCTTCTGTACGCCTGGAATACCGAAAATCGAGAGATGTATTAGTTGCTCTTGAAAACGCAACCTATGGAAACCGTGTTGCTGGAATTTTCGCAGATATTAAAAGTGTAGTATCAAGCACAAATGGTCAGCAGGCACTTGAAAATTATTACGAGAAAGTACCTTTTAAGGAAGTCCAGACTTTTGCAATGATCTGCTATAACATCAACGATACAGGTGATGAATTTTCTGGCGATACCTCAACGTTTGACCAGGCGCTGCTTGTTATGAATTCGGATATCAACCAGAAAATTGAGCAATATGATTACGAAGCAATGCGCTATGGAAAAGTGGAATGGCTGTCAATGGCTGGAATTGTAATGACAATCATCCTTAGATATCTGCTTTCCTACATGATGCCATCGGTTGCGGTATTATATAATTCCATTGCCGGAGCACTTATCCAGAATGGAGTTATCGCATATTCCATTTATGCATACTGGACAGTGGCACATGCGCATATCCGAGCTTTCATGGACACTGATGACAGACCGGATATCGTTAAATGGTTCATGAAAAAGAAATGGTTTGTAAATATCGCAAAAAGAAC
>ERZ1034713.652-NODE-652-length-19105-cov-4.720577_pt1 | contig 19105 bp, 14 predicted proteins | sample MGYA00520692_ERZ1034713 | MGnify/ENA primary metagenome ERZ1034713 (study PRJEB33766, sample SAMN09781717) | gut metagenome | biome: gut microbiome | host: Homo sapiens | place: Madagascar | study: EMG produced TPA metagenomics assembly of the PRJNA485056 data set... | reverse complement strand
GCAAATAATTCTTTGTACTTTTTCTCGAGCTCTTCTTTTTCTTTCTGTTTTGCAAGTCGGGCTGCTTCTCTGTTTTCTTTGTATGCAGCAATTTTCTCTTTTGCTGCTTCGGTCGATTCAGCAAATCTCTCTCTTGCATTTTCTGCAGACTCTGCAATTCTTTCTTTTCTTTCCTCCGCAGAGAGTACTATTTTTTCTCTGGTGGATGATTTTGTCTCCGCCAGTTTCATCCTTGTTGACTCAGCAGATTCTTCGATCCTTGCTTTCGCATTCGCTGGAATCTCTTTTATATTTTCTTTTTTGTCTGAAATTTTTGTAAGAAGTTCTTCATGTGTTTCCTGGAACTCCTCCGATCTTTCTACTGCGGTTGTCACATTCTCGTAGATATTTTCGCCGATCTCATCAGATAGTTTATGTATTTTAGCAGCCATTTCATCCATTACTTTCAGCCGCTTGTTAAACTTCAAAATTGTAGTAACAGTAACACCACAGTCAACAGCAAAAACCGCCATGACAATGCTGAGCATCACAACCCCCAGAATGTGAGGGATCATGGTGATGCCCTTGTAAATGATCGGATGAATCACATCCATAATGAATGTACATGCAAGTCCCCAGTAGATGGAAAATTTCAAACACACATATCCATGCAGATTGAATGGCTTGTTGCTGTAATCCCACCACTTGTTGTGAAACACTTTTTCCAAAATAAATCCGGTAATGTATTCCAAAATGGAAGTCAGTAACAAAGAACCCGCAAATAATATCAGCAGATTATCCTTTAACGGAGTCAAAACAGCTACGACGATCACCACTCCACATCCGTAAATTGGACAATACGGTCCATTTAAAAATCCCCGGTTTACAAAAATTCCCCGGTCCAATGCTGCGTAGGATACCTCTGTACACCATCCGATAAATGCATAAATAATAAAAATCCATACTAACTCATAAAAGTTTTGCGGCATTTTTCATCCCCCTGTTGTTCTGCTTTCTAATTGGAGTATTACTACAATTTTAATATTCTTGTATTCTATATTTATGCAAAAGTATAAACGAAAGTTTTTGCTATGACAATGAAATTTTTCCACGGAAGTTCGATTTCTGCAACACGTTATCCACATTTACACTGTGATTTTCTTGATAATATGTGTTATTTTTTATTTTTGTGTTGATATCATTTATTTTTCAAATAAGCAAAATGAAACAACCTTTTTTTTAAGCTTCTTATCATGAAATATAATTCGTTTTTATATAGACAAATCGGCTGCTACATAAAAATGTGGCAGCCTACTGTCCTGACCATAGTGAATTCTTTGTATCACTGCGGTCAAAATATTCTTTTATTCTTCTTCCGAATCAGACTCAGCACGACTTAATAATTCCTGCATTAATTCATCATCCGTTTCTGTCATCTGACCTGCCGCTTTTTTTGCAGCCTCTGCTGCAGCCGCAGCACTTTGTGCTTCCTCTTCCTCTGTGACAAGTTCAGATTCATCTGTATTTTCCATGAGGGATTTGTCCTCACGTACTTTTGCAATGCTTGCAACCGTGACATCATCCGCAAGATTCATCAGTTTTACACCGGAAGTAACTCTTCCGAGCAATGCCGTATCACTGACTTTGATACGGATAATGATTCCTTCCGTTGTGATCAGCATCATCTCATCATCCTGATTGACTGCTTTCACACCAACAATATTTCCGGTTTTCTCTGTGATCTTATAGCATTTCACACCTTTACCACCACGGTTCTGGGCTGTAAATTCAGATGCAAGTGTGCATTTTCCAAGACCTTTTTCAGATACGATCATCAGCGATTCACCCTGGGATTCCATCTGCATTCCGACAACTTTATCTCCATCTGTCAAATTCATACCGATCACACCCATAGAGGTTCTTCCGGTACTTCTGACATCTCTCTCATTGAAACGGATACACTGTCCGTATTTTGTCACAAGGAAAATATCCTGTTCGTTATCTGTTTTCTTTACCTCGATCAACTCATCATCTTCACGCAATGTAATTGCTGCAAGACCTGTTTTTCTGACATTCGCGTAATCGGTGATCGGTGTTTTCTTCACAATACCATTCTTGGTTGCCATAAACAGATAATGTCCTTCCGTGTATTCCTTGATTGGAATTACAGCAGTAATCTTCTCTCCCGGCTGAAGCTGCAACAGGTTGATGATTGCAGTACCTCTCGCGGTTCTGCTTGCCTCCGGAATTTCGTAGGCTTTCATTCTGTATACACGGCCGGTATTGGTAAAGAACATCATGTAATGATGTGAAGTGGTCATCAAAAGTTCCTCGATGTAATCTTCATCGATTGTCTCCATTCCCTTAATTCCCTTGCCACCACGGTTCTGGGCACGGAAATTATCAAGGCTCATTCTCTTGATGTAGCCAAGTTTTGTCATTGCGATCACAGTGTTGGTTACCGGAATGAGATCCTCCATGGAAATATCATACTCGTCAAATCCGATGGAAGTTCTTCGCTCATCACCGTATTTTTCTGCAATCAAGAGGATTTCCTCACGGATAACACCAAGGAGTTTTTTCTCATCTGCCAGAATTGCTTTTAACTCTGCAATACGATCCATCAACTCTGCATACTCAGCTTCGATCTTCTCGCGTTCCAAACCTGTCAGTGCGCGCAGACGCATATCGACAATTGCCTGTGCCTGAACATCTGTCAGGGAAAATCTCTCGATCAAACGATTTTTTGCTTCCGGTGTATTTGCACTGCTTCGGATAATATTGATCACTTCATCGATATTATCAAGCGCGATCAGTAAGCCCTCCAAAATGTGAGCGCGTTCCTCTGCTTTGTTTAAATCGTATTTTGTTCTTCTGGTCACAACATCTTTCTGGTGATCCAGATAGTAGCCTAACATCTCATGGAGATTTAATACTTTTGGCTGGTTGTCCACAAGGGCTAACATGATAACACCAAACGTATCCTGCATCTGGGTATGTTTGTAGAGCAGATTCAAAACCACATTCGGATTTACATCACGGCGCAGCTCAATACAGATACGCATACCCTGGCGGTCAGACTCATCACGAAGATCCGTGATTCCGTCAATTTTTTTATCTCTTACAAGCTCTGCGATTTTCTCGATCAGTCTTGCTTTGTTGACCATGTATGGAAGTTCGGTCACAACAATACGGTTTTTACCGTTTTGCATTGGTTCGATATTGGTGATTGCACGAACTCTGATTTTTCCACGGCCGGTACGGTAAGCTTCGTTAATTCCGGTTGTTCCAAGAATCATCGCTCCGGTTGGAAAATCCGGTCCTTTTACAATACTCAGCAATTCTTCGATATCTGTCTCGCGGTCCTCTAACACTTCGTTATCGATAATTTTTACAACAGCATGAATCACCTCTCGCAGATTGTGAGGCGGAATGTTTGTTGCCATACCAACAGCAATACCGGTTGTTCCGTTTACCAGAAGATTCGGATAGCGGGAAGGAAGCACCGTCGGCTCTTTCTCAGTCTCATCGAAGTTTGGTACAAAATCAACGGTATCTTTATTGATGTCCGCGAGCATCTCCATGGAAATTTTACTAAGTCTTGCCTCTGTATATCGCATTGCAGCGGCACCGTCACCGTCGACGGAACCAAAGTTTCCATGACCATCAACAAGCGGATATCTTGTAGACCAGTCCTGTGCCATGTTGACCAATGCTCCATAGATGGAACTGTCTCCATGTGGATGGTATTTACCCATGGTATCACCGACAATACGCGCACATTTTCTGTGTGGCTTGTCCGGTCCATTATTTAATTCGATCATGGAGTAGAGTACACGACGCTGTACCGGTTTCAAACCATCTCTTACATCAGGCAATGCACGCTGGGCGATAACGCTCATCGCATAATCGATGTAGGATGTCTCCATTGTTTTTTTCAGATCGACATCATGGATTTGATCAAAAATTTTGTCATCCATTCTATTTACCTCATTCCTGCAAATTCTTTTTGGTTAAAAATATGCATTTCTCTAATTAAACTACATTTGCAATTATATTATAAATAAACTTTCTATTTTTTATCGAACTACATTTGCAGTAATATATTATTTCTAACACATGCAATCTTAGATATCGAGATTCTGCACATACTTCGCATTTTCTTCAATAAACTCACGTCTCGGCTCTACTTTATCTCCCATCAGAGTTGTAAACGTAATATCAATTTCAGAAGTACTCTCATCATCGATCATGACACGTTTTAAAATTCGTTTCTCCGGATCCATGGTCGTCTCCCAGAGCTGTTCCGCATCCATCTCACCAAGTCCTTTGTAACGCTGGATCTTATTATTTCCGTCACGTCCGATCTCCGTTAAGATTGCATTTAACTCATCATCACTGTAAGCGTACCATACATTTTTATTTTTTTCGATCTTGTATAGTGGCGGCTGTGCCAAATATACATGTCCTTCTTTGATCAGATCCGGCATGAACCGATAGAGGAAGGTCAGCATTAATGTACTGATATGGGCACCATCGACATCGGCATCCGTCATAATGATAATCTTGTTGTAACGAAGTTTGCTGATATCAAAGTCTTCATGGATACCAGTACCAAACGCAGTGATCATCGCTTTGATCTCAGCATTTCCATAAATCTTATCCAGTCTTGCCTTCTCGACATTCAAAATCTTTCCACGAAGTGGGAGGATTGCCTGGGTTGCACGGCTTCTCGCAGTCTTAGCGGAACCGCCGGCGGAATCTCCCTCGACGATGAAAATCTCACAGTTCTTTGGATCTTTGTCAGAACAGTCTGCCAGTTTTCCCGGAAGAGACATTCCCTCCAGTGCTGTTTTTCTTCTGGTTAAATCTCTCGCTTTTCTTGCTGCCTCTCTCGCGCGCTGTGCAAGAAGTGACTTTTCACAGATTGTCTTGGCAACCGTCGGATTCTGCTCTAAAAAGTAAGTAAGCTGCTCGCTTACAATGGAATCCACCGCACCGCGGGCTTCGCTGTTTCCCAGTTTCTGCTTGGTCTGTCCCTCAAACTGAGGTTCCTCAATCTTGACACTGATAATGGCGGTCAGTCCTTCACGGATATCATCACCCGTCAATGCCGGTTCACTGTCTTTTAATAATTTATTCGCTCTCGCATAAGCATTAAATGTTTTCGTCAATGCATTACGGAATCCGGCAAGATGTGTACCACCTTCCGGTGTGATAATGTTATTGACAAAACTTAACGTCAACTCATTGTAGGAATCATTATGCTGCATGGCAACTTCCACATAGACACCATTTCCACTGCCCTCACAGTAAATGACTTCCGGGTATAAAGCTTCTTTGCTCTTGTTTAAGTAAGTAACAAATTCTTTGATACCGCCGGCATAATGAAAATCATGAGTTCTCGCCGGGTTTTCTCTTAAATCTGTCAGCACGATTCTTAAACCTTTTGTCAAAAAGGCTGTCTCACGCAAACGCTGTTTTAACGTATCATAATCAAAAACGGTCTCTTCAAAAATCGATCCGTCCGGCCAGAAAGTAACCTTTGTTCCGTGCTTGTCCTCGCCGCATTCTCCGATCACTTTCACCGGTTCATCCGGTTTACCGATCTTGTAACTCTGGAAATAAATCTTTCCTTCACGGTAAACCTCAACTTTTAACTTTGTGGAAAGTGCATTTACAACTGACGCACCTACGCCATGAAGTCCACCAGATACTTTGTAGCCTCCACCGCCAAATTTTCCACCGGCATGAAGTACAGTGTATACGACTTCCAATGCGGATTTTCCAGCTTTGTGATTGATGTCGACCGGAATACCACGTCCATCATCTTCTACGGTAATAGAGTTATCTTCATTTATGGTCACTTCAATATTTTTGCAGTATCCGGCAAGTGCCTCATCTACTGAGTTATCTACAATCTCATATACCAGATGATGTAAGCCCCTGGCTGATGTACTACCGATGTACATACCCGGTCTTTTACGAACAGCCTCAAGTCCTTCCAAAATCTGGATCTGGTCTCCACCATATTCGTTTTCTGTACCCATTTATTCCTCCATTCTGCACATAAAAAAATATGTACAATCCAAGCTGTATCACAGGTTTTCACCCATGAACTATTATTTTTTTATACTAAACTACAAATGTAATCTAATTATAATTCTTTTCTCTCTTCCACAGTCCCCTGTACAACTTTAAATATCTTATTGATCTGAAATCTGTTTTTTACAAATTCATCCAGTCCTGTGCAGGTGATCAGCGTCTGTGTGTCATGAATACTGTTGAGCAGATAATTCTGCCGGTTACTGTCAAGCTCCGACAACACATCATCGAGCAACAAAACCGGTGTATCATGAATGGATCGTTTGACCAGTTCTATCTCTGAAAGTTTCAAAGACAGAGCTGAAGTTCTCTGCTGTCCCTGGGAACCGAACTTCCGGATATCCACCTCACCGATGGAAAAAAGAAGATCATCCCGGTGCGGTCCCACTGATGTCATACACTGCCGCATATCCCTCTCTTTGACTCTGGAAAGTTCATCCTCGAAAAAAATATCTTCAATACTTGGTTCATACTGCAAAAGCAGATCTTCTTTTTCACCGGAAATCCGATAGTGAATATCATGCACGATCTCATTTAGCTCATCAACAAACTGTTTTCTTCGCCGAATGATTTTCCTGCCAGTTTCTACCAGCTGCATATCCCATACCGGAAGTGTATCCTTTAAATCCGGTCTGTAAACCATATCTTTTAATAATTTGTTACGCTGATTCAAAATTTTATTGTAAGTTGTAAGATCTGACAAATATATTTTATCCAGCTGGCATAATTCAGAATCCAGAAATCTGCGGCGCTCCGCCGGACCATTTTTGATAATATTCAGATCCTCCGGCGAAAAAAATACCATATTGAGAATTCCAAAAAGCTCGCTGGCTTTTTTGATCGGAACTTTATTGATTGCGATTCCCTTGGAACGATTGTGTTTTAAATGCATATCAATCTGATATTCTTTATCTTTTTTTACAACAACCGTTCTGATATGGGACTCCTGCTCCCCGAAACGGATCATTTCCTTGTCCTTACTACATTTGTGGGACTTAGTTGTTCCACTTAAATATGCAGCTTCAAGGATATTCGTTTTTCCCTGCGCATTGTCCCCGTAAAAAATATTGGTTCCCTCATCAAATGAAATATTTAAATCTTCATAATTTCGAAAATTCTGCAATTCAATTGACTTTATGATCATTTTACAATCTGAATTGTCTCGCCGTTAAAGGAAACAACATCTCCATTGTATAATTTTTTTCCGCGCTGAAGCTCTGTCTCGCCGTTTAATTTTACCTGTCCATCCTGAATAAAAAACTTTGCATCTACTCCGGATTCTACAAGACCTGCTTTTTTCAAAGCCTGTCCCAGTTTGATAAATTCATCCGTCTCTCTGATATTTACTGTGATCATCTTTCTGCCTTTCTTAGTTAGTGGCTGCGTTAAAGTTTACCGGAAGGATCAGATAAATGAACTTTCCGTCATCATCCTTGATAAAACATGGAGCCTTTGGGTTTACCATATAAAGAGAAACCTCTTCCTCATCGATGACTCTTAATGCATCGATAAAGAATTTCGGATTAAATCCAATGAGGATATCTTTTCCCTCTTTTGTGATATCAATATCTTCATTCATGGAACCAATAAAAGAATTGATCTTTAATTCCATATTTCCATCTGTGATATTCATGATAATTGGTTTTTTGTCACCCTCTTTTACGAGAAGTGTTGCACGGTCGATACAGTCTAATAATTCACGCTTATTAATCTTAACTTTTGTATCATAATCAGAGGAAAGCATCTGTTCAATCTTGAAATACTCCCCTTCAATCAATCTGGATACAACTGTAGTATCATCAAATTCAAATACAATATGATTGTCCGAAAGGAAAATGTTAACTTCTTCCTCTGCATTTCCAGGTAAAATCTTACTTACTTCCTGAAGTGTCTTACCAGGAACAACCACTTTCTTATGGTCATAATTATTCTTTAATTCAATATTGCGGATGGAAATTCTGTGTCCATCCAGAGAAACTACTTTTAACTGATTCTCTTCAATCTCGAAAAGTTCACCAGTCATCAGTTTATTATTGTCATTGTCAGCAATTGAGAAAATCGTCTGACGAATGACTTCTTTTAAAGTAAACTGGGAGATTGAAATACATTCATTTCTTTCAATAAATGGAATATAGGAAAAATCATCACCTGATTTTCCAACAATGTTAAACTTTGCTTTCTCACAGGTAATGGTAGTTTTAAAATTGGAATCTGTTTCGATCACAACATCGCTGTCCGGTAATTTACGGACAATCTCAGAAAAAATCTTAGCATCTAATGCAATGATTCCCCTCTCTGCAATTTCTCCTTCAATCTTAGTTTCAATTCCAAGTTCCATATCGTTTGCTGTTAATTTGATTTCATTAGCAGAAGCATCAATTAAAATACATTCAAGGATTGCCATTGTGGTTCTGGTTGGAACAGCCTTGGACACAATGTTAACTCCATGAAGCAGATTTGATTTAGAACAGATTAATTTCATAATGTGAATAACTCCTTCCTGCTTGGCGAAAGCCAAAATAAATATAATTAATAAAAGATATTAAAAGTAGTCGTATTAGTGTGTGTGAATAAGTGAATAACCCTGCAACCCTTGAAAACATAAGGGCTTGTCCGAAAAATCCGACTGTATAACTATGTGAAAAGCATGAGGATTAACCTTGGATAAAATGTGAATTAAAATTTTAAGCCTCCTCAGAAAAAATTTGAAATTCATCTTGAAAAGTAGGTTATCCAAAACTTTAAACATAAATTAAACACAATTTGAACATGTTATCCACAAAATTTTGTTAATAACTCGAAAAAAAGTTGATAACTTTAGTTTGGATTGATTTTTTTCTTGATAGTTTCAATTAAATTGCGGGTCTGTTCGTTGGAATCGTACTCATCCGCAATTTTTTTGATGCCGTGGATAATGGTCGAGTGATCTCTTCCGCCCAGTAAGGAACCGATGGAATCCAATGGAATATCCGTCATGGTTTTACAGAGGTACATGGCAATCTGCCTTGGTCTTGCAATCTCATTACTTCTGTTTTTTGAGATCATCTGATCCAGTGAAATCTGGAAATGTTCCGAAACAACTTCAATGATAAGCTGAGGAGTGATTTCTCTTGGCTTGTCCGGTGTGATAATATTCTGAAGTTCTTTCTTGGCAATCTCCATGGTGATCTCTGTTTTTTCCAGATTCGAGTAAGCGAGGAGTTTGTTCAAAGCTCCCTCTAATTCACGGATGTTGGATTTAATATTATTTGCGATGTAATTTAAAATGTCATCGCTTAAGGACATATCATCAGATTCCACTTTCCGGCGAAGGATTGCCATTCGCGTCTCGTAATCAGGAGCTCCGATGTCTGCCATAAGTCCCCATTCGAAACGGGAACGGATTCGTTCTTCTAACGTTTCCATATCCTTTGGCGGTTTATCCGATGTTAAAATGATCTGTTTGCCTGCGGAGTGGAGAGCGTTGAACGTGTGGAAAAATTCTTCCTGTGTACTTTCTTTTCCTATAATAAACTGAACGTCGTCGATCATGAGAACGTCGATGGTTCTGTATTTTTCACGGAATTTATTCATCGCAGAGGCGTTACCACTACGGATAGATTCGATAACTTCATTGGTAAATTCCTCGGAAGTAACATACAAAACTTTTGCTTCCGGATTTCTTTCCAGGATGAAATGTCCAATGGAATGCATCAAGTGGGTTTTTCCAAGTCCAGGTCCACCATAAATATAAAGAGGGTTGTAAGCTTCTCCCGGAGATTCCGCTACTGCCAGGGAGGCAGACTGTGCAAAACGGTTATTGCTGCCGACAACGAAAGTATCAAATGTGTAATTTGGATTTAAGTTGGAACGTTTGGAAGCTTCAGGTTCAGGTGTTTTCTTTCCTTTATTATTGGAAGGTCTGATATTCTTGGTCTGTTCCGGTAAAATAAACTGAATCTCATATTCGGTTCCGATAATTTCAGCAATTGCTACTTTTAAAGGAAGATAATATTTTTTTGAGATATAACTTAAAGTCATCTGTTCAGATGGAACAAGGATATAGAGGGTATTTCCCTCAACACCAAAAACTTCCAGAGGTTTGATCCAGGTATCAAAAGAAATGTCGCTGACATCATGCTCTGTTTTTACTGTCTGTAAAATTTCATCCCATTTTTCCAAAATCTTGTCCATTTTCTAACTCCGTTTTCTGATAGCACTAAAATACAGCAGTTAATCTTAACTGCTTAAAAAACTCTAAAAAATTCTATATAATGCTATCCTACACTATTTTTGCGGAATTATCAACGCTTAATTGTGGAAGGAATAGGGATAGGGCGTTGATGAAAAAAATGGCTATATGGGCGTTTTAACGCTTAATGTGAATATACTAGAAGTTATTGTTAATAATGGAAAATAGTTATAGACCGGGAAAATTAAGGCTTGTACACATTTATGCACAAGTTATGATGACATTATCAAGGATTTGTCCACAAGTTATCCACAAATTGAGGATAACTTATGTAAACACCATAAATACTGGTTTTTCTGTGGAAAAAATTTTGATATTCTATGTGTATAACATTATACCATATATAGATAAAATGGATTTCTTCCTTATATATATAGTGGTAAAAAAACGAAAATCAAAGAAAGTGGAAAACTAAATATTGGCAAAAGCCTTATTTTATGAGATTTTGCTTGACTTTGTCCGATTATTTTGATATAAATAAAAATGATGTTTTGTCGCTATTGAAGTAGACTTATCATAACATTGAGTAAAATAAATGTTTGAATTGTAGAGGAGGTGTATGTGACATGAAGATGACATTCCAACCTAAAAAGAGACAGAGAGCGAAAGTTCACGGATTCAGAAGCAGAATGAGTACTGCAGGCGGAAGAAAAGTATTGGCTGCAAGAAGATTAAAAGGTAGAAAAAAATTATCAGCATAGGCCACATATTTGTGGTCTTTTCTTCTTTTATGATCAATTTTTGGCAAAGGAATATTAGATGAAATATTCAGAATCATTAAAGAAAAACAGAGATTTTCAGAACGTATATAAAAAAGGAAAATCTTATGCAAACCGTTATCTGGTGATGTACGTTCTGGAAAATGATACAGACAGAAACCGGTTAGGCATATCGGTAAGTAAAAAAGTAGGAAATAGTGTTATAAGACATCATGTAACCCGATTGATCAGAGAAAGTTACCGGCTACAGGAAGACATGTTTAATAGTGGTTTAGACATTGTAGTCATCGCAAGAAATACAGCAAAAGATATTTCATATCATGAAGTGGAAAGTGCTTTGTTACATCTTGGAGGTCTTCATAAAATTTTGAAGTAAAGATTTTAGAAAAGAAGATGGAATCATTTTGAAAAAAATATTGATTGCTTTGATTAAATTTTATAGAAAGTATATTTCTCCGATAAAAACAACAAAATGTCCATACTACCCGACCTGTTCCACCTATGGGTTAGAGGCTGTCGAAAAGTATGGAGCTGTCAAAGGTGGGGCGTTAGCGCTTTGGAGAATTATAAGATGTAATCCTTTTTCAAAAGGCGGATATGATCCCGTTCCATAATTGGAGGTATTTTCAGTGTCAGAGATGTTATTAACAGCATACAATGGTACCATTCTTGGACCAATTGCAAAATTACTTGGCTGGATAATGAATGGCATGTATATTTTAATGGAAAAAGTTGGAATTTCCAACGTTGGACTTTCTATTATTTTATTTACCATTGTTATTTATGCTTTAATGTTCCCATTGACTTACAAACAGCAGAAGTTTTCGAAGTTATCCCAGAAGATGAACCCGGAGCTTCAGGCGGTCCAGAAAAAGTATAAGGATAAAAAAGATACAGTATCCATGCAGAATATGCAGGCAGAGACACAGCAGATCTACGAGAAGTATGGTGTTTCACCGACAGGCAGCTGTGTGCAGATGTTAATTCAGATGCCTTTACTTTTGGCGTTGTACCGTGTATTTATGAATGTTCCTGCCTACATTAGTAGTGTGAAGGATGTTTATCTTGATCTGGTTGATAAGATCATGGCAACAAGCGGCTATCAGGATATTATGACAAACCTGATGAGCACATTAAAATTGAACACAGTACAGGTTGATTTTACGGCAACAGATACAACAACCTTACAGAATTATGTAGTAGATGTTTTATCGAAAATGAGTTCTAACGGATGGGATTCCTTAAGAGAGTCTTTTCCGGCGCTCACAGATTCCATTGATTCTACATATGGTGTAGTTTCTCATGTAAACAACTTTATCGGATTAAATATTTCAGATACCCCACTTCAGATCATCAAAGCTGCATTTGCAGGTGGAAGTATTCTGATGGCAGTTCTTGCATTGTTGATCCCTGTGATTTCTTATTTGACACAGGTTTTAAATATCAAGTTAATGCCAACGGCTGCAACAGCAGGTGGAGATAATGACCAGATGGCTCAGCAGATGAAGATGATGAACCGCACTATGCCATTATTCTCACTGGTAATGTGTTTTACTGTTCCGGTCGGTCTCGGTATCTACTGGATCGCAAGTGCGGTTGTAAGAAGTATCCAGCAGTTCTTCTTAAATAAACATTTTGATAAGATTGATCTGGATGATATTATTGCGAAGAATCAGGAAAAAGCAAAGAAAAAACGTGAGAAAATGGGAATCTCTGAAAACCAGATTTCCAATGCTGCACGTATGAACACAAGACAGGTTACAGCAAGTTCCAAGAGTTCTGTTAAGACAACTGCAGAGAAAGAACTTGAACTTGAGAAGGCAAATGCATTGAAAGCCAATGCAAAACCTGAAAGTATGGCTGCAAAAGCAAACCTGGTCCGTGAATTTAACGAGAGAAATAATAAGAAAAACTAACAGATTATTTTTCAAAAACGTGTTGGTAAGATAACGTATATGTGGAGGTTATTGTTATGGAGTATATTGAAGTATCAGCAAGAACAGTCGATGATGCTATCACAGAAGCTCTTGTAAAACTTGGAGCTACCAGTGATCAGATTGAATATGAAGTAATCGAAAAAGGAAGCACAGGATTTTTAGGAATCGCAAGAAAAGATGCTGTGATCAAAGTTCGTAAGAAATATTCTGTAGAAGGTGATATCACAGAATTTTTACAGAAAATCTTTGCTGCTATGGATCTTAAAGTTGAGATCATTATTGAAAAAGCAGAAGATGGTAATACTTACAACGTAGAACTGAAAGGAGATGACATGGGTATCCTCATTGGTAAAAGAGGACAGACTCTGGACTCCCTGCAGTATCTTGCAAACCTTGCAGTGAATAAAAATTCTGAGGAATACATTAAAGTTAAGATTGATACAGAAGATTACCGCAAGAGAAGAAAAGAGACATTGGAGAATCTTGCAAAGAACATTGCATACAAAGTAAAGAGAACAAAACGTCCTGTTTCTTTAGAACCAATGAATCCTTTTGAGAGAAGAGTTATTCATTCTGCATTGCAGAATGACAAGTTTGTAACAACACACAGCGAGGGCGAAGAACCATACAGACATGTGGTTGTTACTTTAAAAAGAGATAGAGAAAGATAAATTCAAGTATAGAATTTAAAAGACCAGAAGCTGCACGTTACAAAGCTTTATGAAAATGCCGGAAATGATATGGCAGGTTCTTATGAAGTTTTGCGGCGTGCAGTTTTGTACATGGAAAGGATATCACTATGGGAACGGATACCATTGCTGCAATTGCAACTGCAATGACAAGTTCAGGAATCGGAATCGTAAGAATCAGCGGAGATGAGGCAGTTTCTATCACAGACCGTATTTTTGAAATGAAGAATCAGAAAAAGTTAGAAGATATGTCAACGCATACGATTCACTATGGTCATATTCATGACGGCGATGAAGTGATCGATGAAGTTATGGTTCTTCTGATGAGAGGACCGAAAAGTTATACCAGGGAAGATACGGTTGAGATAGATTGTCATGGCGGCGTTTATGTCATGAAGAGAATTTTAGAAACAGTGATCAAATATGGTGCGCGTCCTGCAGAGCCGGGTGAATTTACAAAACGTGCATTTTTGAATGGAAGAATTGATCTCTCACAGGCAGAATCCGTTATTGATGTTATCAATTCCAAGAATGAATTTGCATTAAAAAGTTCGTTGAGCCAGCTTTCAGGTTCTGTTTCAGAAAAAATCAAAGAAATCCGCGGAACTGTTTTACATGAGATTGCATTTATCGAAAGTGCATTAGATGATCCGGAGCACATCAGTCTGGATGGATATCCGGAAAAACTATCCGGTATAGTATCGGATGTGATAAAAAAAATTGATAAACTGCTTGCAAACAGTGATAATGGAAAAATGTTAAAAGAAGGTATTTCAACTGTTATTGTCGGAAAGCCGAATGCCGGAAAATCTTCTCTTTTAAATTCTCTGGTTGGAGAAGAGAAGGCAATCGTTACAGATATTGCGGGAACAACACGGGATGTTCTGGAAGAACAGATTAATTTAAATGGTATTTTATTGAATATCATTGATACCGCCGGAATCCGTGACACGGAAGATGTCGTGGAAAAAATCGGTGTGGAACGTGCAAAGAAATATTTGAATAATGCTGATCTTGTCATTTATGTAGTTGACACATCCACAGCGTTAGATGAAAATGATCATGAGATCATGGAATTGTTGAAAGACAGACATGCAATCGTTTTGTTAAATAAATCTGATTTAAGTCCGGTCACAACTGTGGAAGATATAAAAAAACATCTGGATAAAAAAATGATCTCAATTTCTGCAAAAGAGCAGACTGGAATGGATGACCTTGAAGAAACAATCAAAGAAATGTTTTTCTCCGGGGAAGTTACATTTAATGATGAAGTTTATATTACGAATATCAGACATAAAACATCTTTACAGGAAGCTTTGCGAAGTTTACATTTAGTATTGCAGAGTATTGCAGATGACATGCCGGAAGATTTTTATTCCATTGATCTGATGAATGCTTACAAGGAGCTAGGAAATATTATCGGAGAATCTGTGGAAGATGATCTGGTAAATGAAATCTTCAGCAAATTCTGTATGGGTAAATAAAATGTTATCGATATTATTTATGTTATGTTAATGAGGAAATTAAAAATGGAAGAGAAGAAGATTCCGTATGTGCAGGAAGAATATGATGTGGTTGTAGTAGGAGCCGGACATGCCGGATGCGAGGCAGCATTGGCGTGTGCAAGACTCGGACTGGAAACAATTATTTTTACCGTGAGTGTAGACAGTATAGCGATGATGCCGTGTAATCCGAATATTGGAGGAAGTTCCAAGGGACATCTGGTTCGTGAAATCGATGCGCTCGGTGGTGAGATGGGAAAAAATATCGATAAGACATTTATCCAGTCCAAGATGTTAAATAAATCCAAAGGTCCGGCCGTTCATTCACTGCGTGCGCAGGCAGATAAAATGAATTACAGTATGGAGATGCGGAAAACGCTTCAGAATACCGATCATCTTACCATCCGTCAGGCAGAAGTTTCTGAAATTATCACGGAAACAGCAGCGTTGGAAAACGGAAAAGAAATTCAGAAAATGACAGGTGTGAAAACGTTTTCAGGTGCGGTTTATCATTGTAAGGCGGTCGTATTGTGCACAGGAACTTATCTTCGCGCAAGATGTCTGACCGGTGAGATGATCACATACACCGGACCAAACGGTCTGCAGGCAGCCAATCATCTGACAGATTCCCTGAAAGCGCATGGAATTGAAATGTTCCGTTTTAAGACAGGAACGCCTGCACGAATTGACAAAAGGTCTGTTGATTTTTCAAAAATGCAGGAGCAAAAGGGCGATGAGAGAGTTGTACCTTTTTCCTTTACAACTAATCCTGAAGATGTGCAGATCGATCAGGTTTCCTGCTGGCTGACTTATACAAATGAGAAAACACATGAGATCATCCGGAATAACTTGGACCGCTCTCCGATTTATGCAGGAATTATTGAAGGTACAGGACCAAGATACTGTCCTTCCATTGAAGATAAGGTTGTTAAATTTGCGGATAAGGACAGACATCAGATTTTTATTGAACCGGAAGGAATAAATACGAATGAGATGTATGTCGGTGGAATGTCTTCCTCTTTACCGGAAGATGTCCAGCATGAAATGTACCGCACCCTGCCGGGACTTGAACATGTGAAAATTGTCCGTAATGCTTATGCGATTGAGTATGATTGTATCAATCCAAATCAGTTGTATGCTACTCTGGAATTTAAAAATATCAAAGGACTGTTTTCCGGTGGTCAGTTTAATGGAAGCAGTGGTTATGAGGAGGCTGCCTGTCAGGGACTGGTTGCCGGAATCAATGCAGCCATGAGTATTCTCGAAAAAGAGCCGCTGATATTAGATCGCTCCGAGGCTTATATAGGAGTTTTGATTGATGATCTTGTGACAAAAGAAAATCATGAGCCGTATCGCATGATGACTTCCCGTGCGGAATACCGTTTGCTGCTTCGTCAGGATAATGCCGATCTGCGTTTATCAAAAAAAGGATATGAGATTGGTCTGATCTCACAGGAGCGTTATGACTGGATCTGTCAAAAGGAAGTATTGATCCAGAAAGAGATTGAACGTGTTGCCGGAGTTAAGATCGGTGCTAATAAAGAGGTTCAGGCTCTTTTGGAAAGTTACGGAAGTATTCCATTAAATACAGGAACAACTTTAACAGAACTCATTCGCAGACCTGAACTTGATTATGAGAAATTAGCTCCGATTGATAAGGAAAGACCTGAGTTGCCTTATGATGTAGTTGAACAGGTTAATATCAATATCAAGTATGATGGATATATCGTGCGGCAGATCAAACAGGTAGAGCATTATAAAAAACTGGAAAATAAAAAAATAGCAGAAGATTTTGATTATGATGAAGTGCCTAGTCTTCGTATCGAAGCCAGACAGAAGTTGAAACTTTACAGACCGTTATCAATTGGCCAGGCATCGAGAATTTCAGGAGTCTCCCCGGCAGACATTTCGGTGCTTTTGGTTTATATGGAGCAGATGAAATATCATAAAGGAAATATAAAATGACATATAATTTAGAAAAATTTTTAAAAGGTCTGGAAGAACTTCAGATTGAATTAAGCGATAATCAGATACAGCAGTTTATCAGATATTATAAGATGCTGGTGGAAAAAAATAAAGTTATGAATCTGACTGCAATCACAGAATTTGATGAAGTCATTGAAAAACATTTTCTGGACAGTCTCTCCCTGATCAAAGTGTATGATCTCCAAAAAGAAGTTTCAGTGATGGACATGGGAACCGGCGCCGGATTTCCAGGGATTCCTTTGAAAATTGCATTTCCAGATCTGAGGATGACACTTGCTGATTCTCTGAATAAAAGAATATTATTTTTACAGGAAGTGATAGAGGAACTTGGATTAAAAGAGATTGAGGCACTTCACGCGAGAGCGGAGGAGCTTGGAAAAAATAAGGAATACCGTGAAAAGTTTGATCTGGTTGTCTCAAGGGCAGTTGCAAACCTTTCTTCTCTAGAAGAGTATTGTATTCCATTTGTAAAACCAGGTGGAACCTTTATTTCTTACAAATCCGGTGAAATCGAAGAGGAAGTTGCTAATGCAAAAAATGCAACATTTTTGCTTGGAGGAAAAATAAAAGAAGTCTATAAATTTGATCTGTATGAGCAGAAAAGATCGTTTGTCGTGATCGATAAGGTGAAGGGAACACCGAAAACTTATCCGAGAAAAGCCGGAACACCGACAAAGACACCGTTGTAAAAATAATAGTTACTGAGTGATGTAATAATTGGGTGATAAAATAAATCACCATATACACAAACTCCTGTCTTTTTTATGATGCAATAACATGCTTAAATGTAAAAAATTTTTACATTCTATTAAAAAACGTGTTTTTAATGCATCATTTGGAGGACAGGAGTTTTTTCTTTTTATTATTAAATTCTAAAATAATCCTACTTTAAAAACATATCAATTGCTTCCACAACTTTATCGGCAATCTCTAACTGTGGATATTTTTTACAGTTGGATAAGTATACGATTTCATTTCTAGAGTTTGTCTTTTTATAAGAATCCGCAATTGCGATTGCATCTTTCATGTTTCGACTCTCAATCACATAAATTGGAGTTTCTAATTTTTTCAGCGCATGTTCAATACTATTCTTTGTGTAATTTGCTTCCATGCTTGCCATTAAATATTTACCATGACTGAAATTCATGTGGGCTGCTTCGTAGTATGCGTCAATTAATTTGGAAGAAACCAACTGTGGTCTCGCATAATATTCCTCGCGGAAATTTTTGGTGATGTAAGTATTGCTAACTTTGATGTTGTAAAGGAATGTTCCAATCACAGGGAGTTCCAATAATGTTTTTTTCACAGAAGCATATTTATCGGTTGTAATATGAAGCTCTTTCAAAGAGGTCGGATTGATTGCAATAATAGAGTTTGCCAGATCCTTATTCATATTGCAAGCTAACGTTACAAATGAGATTGATTCATTCGATGCAATAATATCTGTTTTTTCTCCAATTACATTTTGGATAAAATCCGTCACAAGCTGAACATATAAATAATTGGTGTAAGTTAAGTACGGTTTTGCAGAGCGTCCACATCCAAGTAAGTCCAGTGTGTAGACAGTATGTTTCTTTTCCAGTTTCCGAATCACTTTGCACCATTCATAAGAAGAGCTGACCGGATTCAAATCGTGAATCAGCAATAACGGACTGCCTGATCCGCGTCTGGTATAATAAATCTGTCCATTTTTCCAATCGTAAAAATTGCCGTTCTCTGCTTTCAAAATATTCTTGATATCGGCTGTCATATTAATAAATCTGTTAACAAAATGGATTGTTCCAGCGGCAAGAGCTGTCAACAGAAAAAAATGTTTAATATTCTTTTTCATAAAAACCTCCTCATTTATTTTATGATCATTAAAAAATGTATTTGATATAATTGAAAAATCGTTTCACCCTTTCATAATCATAAATCTTTATTTAATAATATTATATCCGCTTTTTATAACATATAC
>ERZ1034713.650-NODE-650-length-19129-cov-29.371133_pt1 | contig 19129 bp, 14 predicted proteins | sample MGYA00520692_ERZ1034713 | MGnify/ENA primary metagenome ERZ1034713 (study PRJEB33766, sample SAMN09781717) | gut metagenome | biome: gut microbiome | host: Homo sapiens | place: Madagascar | study: EMG produced TPA metagenomics assembly of the PRJNA485056 data... | reverse complement strand
AACGCCATCGACGTTGTTTGAGAATTAGGATAAGAGAGTAATTATCCTGAAGAATAGGATGTTTAATTTTCCTGCTTTTAACACCACGTGAATGCATTCTGTATCCACAAATGGGGCAGAAATGCGCAATAGGTGGCGTTTCAAGAAAAAGTGTTTTTGTTTGACCATGAATTTGAATATCTTTAATAATTATTTCAGAGTCTTCAAGGTCTAGTAAATCTGTGATACTATTCATGTATCCTCCTTTCTGTTTGAGATTTCCGCAAAAATATCATACGAAAAGAAGGGTAAAAAAGAAACAGGATTAATCATTGTAATAATGACTAACCCTGTTTTTTATTTAATCAATCATAAGTCAAACCCTCACGAAAAACCCTCAAACCAGCCCCTCATGAAAGCCCCTCAAACCAAACCCTCAAGTTACACCCTCACAAAGACTGCCCCTCAAAAAGTTTGATTACCCTACGTTAAATATAGACCCGGTTTGCATAAGTATGTGCAGACCGGGTTTTTACAATAAAAATGCAATGTATGATACAAAAAGTTTACAACTGACATATATACTCATTATAACAACATGGAAGATAACTATTCTGAATAGTCACCGGGAAAGAACAAAAAGGGAGGAGAGCCGCATATGGATAAAAGGGGTAACATATCTTCACGAAATATGAGATTATTTGCAGCAATTATGACACTCATCGAGGCACTTGTCCTCACATCATTTACAGGCTGTGCAGATAAAAAGGTAGATTATGGCACTGATACAGAAAAACTGACAAAAAGTGCTGTATGCAATGTAAAGGATTTTAGTACAGATGAGACCTACAGCGATGAGTTTTCCGTGCAGACAGAAATTGGAAATGTAAATATAGATATAAGTGTAAAAGTGGAACTGCCTGATTGTAAGACAATGTCAGTAGTTGAAGTGGAAAAGATACCTTATACTGCAAAGCTCAAGGAAAAGGTATTGAAGGCATACTTTGGAGAGTCGCAGATTTATTACTATGATAAGGAACATTGGACAAAAACACAGCTTCAAAATCTTATTGATTCCATAAATTCCTCAACAACACCAACTGATACATCTGGCACAGGAAACAGAGCTGAGTTTTTGAAGGAATATACGCATTATCTGGAAAATGCCGGGGATGAATGGACTATAGCTACAGAGTATGATTCATGTGATGAGTTTGTAGGGAAAAAAGGAAACACCTGGTATAACGTGAATTTTGTTGCAGATGGTGATGAAAATAAATGGCTGTCGGGAATTGGCGCAGGTCCGATTGAAGGATATACCAAAAAGGCAGGAAGTAATGAATATGAGTGGAGTAATATATTTAACGATGGATATGTGCAGCAATACTTTGGACCGGATTCACTCATGGAATATGATACGGTAAATGATATCACGGATTCACAGGATACATCGGGAGAGAAAATCGCGCAGGAGGAAAATGAATCGGGTATCACAATAGAAGAAGCGGGGAATATGATAGACAGTTTTTTGAAAGAGACAGGTTTTTCATCCATCCCGCAGACTGAGAGTTCGCAGCTGAAATGGAGTGGATATAACGAAAGAGCCAATCAGGTGTATCAGGAAGATGATATACATGAGTGTGTAAGTGGTTATAGATTTTACTACAATATCGGAGTTGGCAAAATATTATTTGATGATGCTTTAAACCCGATGGATTACAGCGGATACAATATGAAATATGGTGATAGTATAGAGGATACTTTTGATAATGAATTCTACAATTTTTATATTGATAAATATGGTATAGGTACTTTTTATATAGACTGCCCGGTAAGTATAGTAAGAAAACAGGAAAATGTAGAAATGCTTCCTTTAGAAAATATATTTGATATTGCCCGGGATGAGCTTGAAAACAATGCTGATGAATATGTACTGGATACAAATGTAAAATATTACACTCTAAAACTTGCATACATAAGGGTAAACAACCGGACTGATATGCAAAAATACAGTTATATTCCGGCATGGAGTCTGGAATTGCTGCAGAAAGGCACTGCAAATGCATGCCCTGTATTTATCAACGCGATTGACGGAAGTGTGATACATTCGGACGATCTGAGTTAAGATACAGAATGTTTACATTAGACCGTACCTTCACAGGAATAATTATGTTGTAGAAAAAAATGTGACATATCAGGGAGGATTGGCATATGAGAAAACACACAAGAATACTCGCAGCGGCTATGACGATCGTTGAAGCGATAGTAATCATCTCACTCACAGGCTGCTCAGGCAAAAAAGTAGATTATGGGAATGAGAGCGAAATTAAAGAGACAAAAAATATGTCTGTCTTAGCTGATATCAGGGCAGACTCCGGCTGGAATGAAAACTTTACCATACAGACCGGTAATGGCGAGAAAACAGTATATGTAAATGCAAATATTGTAGTTCCAGACTGCGATAACATGTCGGTTGTTGAGGTGGAAAATATAAAGATAGATGTTGATTACAAAAAGCGTTTTCTGGATTTATATTTTGGTGGGAACGAGTACTATTATCACGATCCGGATCATTATACTGTTGACGAACTGAATGAGGTCATAGAGGACTGGCAGAAAACACAGGATGAAACTCACAGTGAGTGGTTGGAACAGCGGCTGGCTGAATATAGGGATAAGCTTGAAACGGCAAAGACTACTTATACCGTGGCAAAGGATCTCGAAAACTGTGAAGTATTTGCAGGCTACAAGGGTGATGTGTTCTGTGAGGTGGATTTTGAGGCTCACAAGGTACATGCTTACGCCTTGCATCAGTCCGGGACAGATTACGGTCCACCATCTTTAAGGAATGAGGACTATGATACCATAACGCAGACTTTTCAGGATGATGATCTAAAGGATAAGGCAGACGAGACCTCAAATGAGGGCAGTAAATCTGCCGCATCAGCCAAAAAAGAAGCCGGGGATTTCCTTAGTAAATTGGGAATGCAGGATCTGGTGGAACGAGGTGAATGTGAGTGCAGCTGGATAGGGTTTAATAACAGCGAAGAGGGAAATGACTATCAGACAGCAGTGTGGGGATATATTTATTCATACGCGACCGGCATAGACGGAATCACATTTAAGGATGGATTTGATATGGATACCTATTTGTCGGTGTATGAAGCAAATGATAGTGATATAGATGATGTTACACTGCCTGACAGTACACTTCTTACAGTCACGGATGATGGAATAATTGATGTGCAGATGGAATATCCGGTAAATGTAACACAGATCTATAAGGATGTGGAGCTTATTTCTCTGAAAAATATAGAGCAGATCATCAAGGCGGAGATTACGGAAAATCCTGATAAATATGATACCTCGGCGTCATTCAATAAGCTGCAGCTTAGTTATTTGAAGATAAGAAGTGACAGTGAACAGGGAAAATACAGCTATGTTCCAGCGTGGAAACTGTCACGTCTGGTAGACTACACCGATGAACAAAATGCTATCTTTGTAAACGCTATAGATGGCACGATCATAAATTTGGAAAATTCACTGTAAAGGAGCAGCTATGAAGAGGAAAAACGTTATTATACCGGCGGTGGTTCTTGCAATAGCATTAACCGGCTGTTCAGGAAAAAAAGTAGATTACAATATGGAAACTGAAAATATAAACACAAAAGCAGGAAGCGATATAAGCGCGTTTGACGACAGTACGAAATGGAATGACAGCTTTTCTGTTGAGACATCGGACAAAAGTGTGGATGTGGATATTTCAGCAGACATTACCCTGCCGGACTGCAAAAGCATGTCGGTTGTTGAGGTGGAAAATATAAAGGTGGGTGCCGATTTCAAAAAGAGTGTGATAGAGGCTTATTTTGGCGATAGTAGCGTATATTATCACGACATACCTCATTATACGAAAGAAGAGATATATCACAGCATGGAGGTTGTAAAAAATGAGATTGCCGGGTATCAGCAGGAAATTGATGCGGGACTTATCACAGAAGAGGGCGTCAGCAGGGTGATGAAAAGTGAAAATGATCTGCTGGAACAGTATGAAAAGGCAGAACCGTCTGCACTGGATACGCGTGAAAAAGCTACAGATTATATGGATTGTAATGAGTATCTGGGATATATTGGTAATGTTTTCTGTGAGCTTAGATTTGGAATTGCTGAGGACGGTTCGCTTGAATATATTTCAGCACGGCCTCTTAAAGCAGGAAGTGAGGGCACATCATATGATAGCAGTGAGTATGGCTATTACGGACCACCATCATTTGCCCAGGAGCAGGGTGTAGGGGGCTTAAATGGAGATTCTACAGGTGGAGATACTACCTCTGGATATGACAACGAGTGTGTATTGACCAAAGACGAAGCTGTAAAGAAGGCAGAAGAATTTCAAAATAAATTAGGCAGGGCTTCACAGGTATATATAGGAACCTCAGACTACGAGTGGAGCGCAGGAGTGATAGAGGATGGCGATGATACCGTAAAAACTGATGATAAAGAGAGCGTTATAAAGGATACAGCCTGGGGATATATCATAGATTATGGCGAGGGTGTGGATGGCATAGCGTTTTGCAAGTCACTCGATTTCACCCGGAATATGGATATATGGGAGAAACTCGATAACTATGATGATTTTATGCCATATGGCAGCAGTTCCTTTATTGTGACGGATCAGGGAGTGACGGAATTTAATGTTTCTTACCCGGTTGATATTGTAAATGAGTCAAAAAACGTAGAACTTTTGTCAATGGACACTATAAAAGACATCATCAAGGATGACATGACAAAGAATTCAGATCAGTATGATTTTACACAAAATCACACTTACAACAATCTAAAGCTCGGATATATCCGTTTGAAGGATGCATCTGACAAGGATAAATATACTTATGTTCCAGCATGGTGTCTGTCAAAACAGGATAAGGGCTACGACAGATATCCGGTGTATGTGAATGCTATAGATGGCACGATCATAAGGATTGATGATCTCATATAAAATTTAGCTAATGGATCGGGTTCATATTTTGATGGAAAAGATGTGAAAAATATATGATTAACAGAAAGAAAAAATATATAAGTCGTTTGACACTTACCGCTGCAATTACCTCTATTTTGTTTTCAGGATGTGGGGCGGCACAAAAGGAGCTTGCACAGACGGACAGAGCTTCCTACGAGAAAATATCATACCAGACAGTTACGGTACAGAGCGGTTCACTCACACCTCAGACTACCATCAGTCTGAGCGCGCAGGGCTATACCAGGTTTTCCTATGGTGCGACAAACACGGAGCTTACGCTCGAAAAGGTAAATGTGGCAGTGGGTGATCATGTGAAAAAGGGCGATATACTGGTGGCTTTTAAATCCGGGGAGATACAGAAAAAGATTGAGGACTACAGCGGGCAGATCAGCCAGAATAAGCTTCTGGCAGAGCACTACAGGGCTATTATGAAAATCGATGATACTCAGGATTATTCAAGCGATATTGCCCAGCTTGATAAGGATACAGAGGTTGCGCAGCTTTATCTTGATGAGGCAGAGGAAAAACTGTCGAGATATCAGATCACGGCATCCGAGGATGGCACGATCACAGCAATGAACAATTCGCTTTTGGCGGGAGTTTTTGAACCGGGCAGCAATCTTATAACAGAAATCAGCGGAAACGGCAATTACGAGGCTGACAGACCGGATGGTTATGACTTTAATGTAGGTGATGTGTACACGGCAACAGCATCTGATATAGAGTTTGAACTTAAGGTAAAAGAGGTGGACGATAAAAAGGTTGTTTTTGAACCGGTATCGGACATGTCGGCAGTATCGGATGCACAGATATTTTCCATGGAAGTGACGCGCCCTGCTATAGAAAATGCTGTGTATGTGCAAAAGGACGCAGTACATGAGAAGGATGGCAGGTATTTTGTATACACACTGGATGAGAATGGATACAGACAGGCGGTATGGATAAGTGTCGCAGATCAGGTGGGAGACTACCGGATCATCACAGAAGGACTTAAAAGCGGGGATGAGGTGGTTTTGCAGTGAAGAACAGAAACCTTTTATCAATAAAAAAACTGGCAGTACTGGGGATATGTGTATCGTTTGTGGCAGGCGGCTGTGGAAAAATGACAGAAAGCAGCATACCAAAGCTTGAAGAACCTGTAGCGTTAAATGAAGCCTATAGACCTGTGGAATACGGTACGATCGGCTCCATGCAGGTGCTGATGGCTACCGCAGTTCCAAGGGATTACTGCAATTACTACGGTGCCAATGTCAATATTTCACAGATATATGTGGAGCCGGGAGATACAGTAAATGCGGGGGATGTGCTTGCAGTCTGTGATGTGGATGAGGCAAAAAAACAGTTGCAGGAATGTAAGGATGCGCTGGCGCATGAGAATGAGACATATGAGATATCCGCGCAGATCTCGGATACGCAGATCAAATTATGGGAGAGTCAGGCAGCAGGGCAGGAGAACAACACACTGATAGCCACAGAACAGGAAAATGAGCGGTACGATAAGCAGCTTCACGAATACCGCGTGCAAAAGATCAATGAGCAGATGGCTTTATATCAGCAGCTCGTTGATGATGGAACGCTTAAGGCCGCCCACAGCGGTCTTGTCACTTACACTAAGAAGCTGACAGAGGGAAGGTCTGCTGCGGCATACGAGAATATAGTCATTGTCTCAGATACGGATGACCTTGTGCTTGATATAAAAGATACAGCCATAAATGAGTACAAATACAGCGATTATGACAAGAAATATGTGATAGTCGATGGCGAAAAATATGATGTCACCGAGTCTCAATATACATCAGAGGTTTTGGTACTTTCGAAGATAAACAACCGCTATCCGGATGTGTGCGTGGAAAGCAGGGAAAAGCCGTTTCTTACAGCAGGACAGATGTATCCTGTATACTTTGAAAAAACAAAGGCAGATCATACACTTGTCGTGGGAAAAGATTCCATCTATAAGGATGGCGATACCAGATATGTCTATGTGAAAAATGATGAGGGCGGCCGCGAGAAACGCATCATAACAACAGGTGAGTCTGATGAAAACTATACACAGGTCACAGAGGGCTTAAAAGAGGGGGAGCTGGTCTACTATAATTCTACGGATCAGGTTCCGACAAAGTACAGCAAATATACGGTAACAAGGTCTGACTTTGATATAGCAAACTACGGTGTGAGCTACAGCAGATCTGACGCAGGGACGATAACCGAAACCTGTGATTATGAAGGGCAGATCGTATCGGTCAATGTGAAGCAGGACGATACGGTAGAAAAGGGCATGCTGCTTTACGTGGTGGATACCGGAGAGGGCAAAGCTGCCATAACAGAGGCGAAAAATGCAATCGACTCGGAGAATGAATCCTATGCGCAGAAGATTGCTGACTACAATAAGCAGATAAAAGATTTATCTGAAGAAAATAACCGGCAGGATGAAAAGCCGGATACAGCATATGAAGAGCAGCAGTTGAAATTGAACTTACAGCTACTTGATCTGCAGAAAAAACTTGCCGGTGCAGACCACACCTATCAGCTTTCCCGGCTACAGTCAGCATATGACAGCATAAGCGCAGGAAATGACGGCAAAGGAAATATTTCAGTATATGCCAAAAATGACGGAAAAGTTTCAAAGGTGAGTGTCAAGGCAGGAGATAATGTGGAGGAAGGCTCAGATATCCTGCAGATAACCGGAAATTCCACGGACGTACTGCTGGTTCAGGTAAAGGATAGCAATAGCTATAAAGTATATAAGGACAATATAGCAGATGTGGGAGAGCGCGTATCACTTGAGCTGGACGGTACAACGATCTACGGAAGCTGTATCGGTTTTGCCGGTTATGGCAGGGAAGCTCAAAAGGGATATATAAATCAGGATGATAAAGGTGTGCATATTACCGGAAACACAGATTCGGGATATGGAAATGCAGCATTTTATATAAAACTTGACAATGGAATACCGGATGATCTGACCAGGGCATCTGCTGTAAAGTTTTCTTATGTTTCTTTTAAAAAGGTGGTAGTGGTGCCGACTTCGATCATACACAAGCAGGTCAATCCGATGGACAAAGATGATATATCCTACTATGTGTGGAAAATTGATGGGGACAGCGTGGTAAAGCAGCCGGTAATATTGAGCGATTATACATCAGGCAGCAATACACTTGTGCTTTACGGTATTGATGAGGGCGATGAAATATGTTTGGCTTCGTAATTAATAAATTAAAAAACAGAAAATGGTTAAATCTGTGTCTGCTTATGGGAGTGGCTTTGTTTATAGCACTTTTTGTGTGCCACCCTATGTTTGAAAAGGGTGCGGGAAATCAGATACTCGACAGACTTTTTACGGATCATGCCACACAGCAGAATGAGTTTCCTGCACAGATGAGCCGCGAGGGAACATACGCGGTGGCAGATTATCCTGATTCGCAGTCAGTACTTGATAAGCTGTCGGGATATGAAAAGAAGTGGACTGAATATGTGGATATAAACAAGGTTTCCTCACAGCAGCTTATCACACTATCAGGAGGACGCGCAGATACAGAGTTTGGAGGACCTAACAATTATTTTACAATAGGATATCTGCCGGGAATTTCGGAGTACGCGGATGTTGTAAAATCTCAGACTGGCACAGCCACATTCGAATGCTGTATAAGCGAAAAGACAATGGATCACTACGGACTTGTAGCAGGTGAAAAAATCTATTTACATGTACCTGATGGCAGTGGGAAAAAGGAAATTTCTTTCGTTATATCACAGATCTGTCGTGAAAAAGATATAAACGATCCATATTGGGCCAAGACGCTTTCGGATATGGGCGATGTGATATTTGTTTCGCAGGATGTTTTTGACGAAATGATGCAGTATTACAGCGAGGACAATATCAGCTACAGTGATTTTATCATGCTGGATTACAGGCAGATCAACACGGAAAATGCCTCACTTTATGACGGGTATATGGAGCAGTTTAAGGATGCTGACAAGCTCTACAATGACAACATCCGTGATACGCTGGAGCTCTTTTTTACACAGCAGAAGACGATAAAGCTGATGCTTTGGGCGTTGGAGCTGCCGTGTCTTGTGCTTTTGATTTTATTTATAAGAATGATATCTGTACAGATACTTTCGCTCGAGCAAAATGACATACTTGTTTTAAGAAGCCGCGGTGCGACAAAATTACAGGTATTTATTTTGTACTTACAGCAGTCGGGAATAATAGCGTTTGCGGGCTGTGTACTCGGAATAGTACTCGGATATATAATGTGCCGGGCTGCCGCATCTACAGACGGATTTTTAAGATTTACGGCAAAGGATATAAGCACTTACAAATTTGTATGGCAGATGCTTGTCTATGCGGTGGCAGCGGCAGTTATCATGGTGCTGTTTATCACAGTTCCGGTGTGGAAAAAATCAAAGGATGCCATATCAGAGCGCAGCAGTAGGGGACGAATATCAAAGAAAAAGCCTCTTTGGGAGAAATGCTTTATAGACGTTATACTTTTGGCTCTGTCAGCATATCTGCTTTACAATTACAACAAGCAGAAGAGTACGCTTGCGATATCTGTTCTTGAGAACAGGAGCATAGATCCTGTCATGATACTGGACAATTCGCTTTTTATATTTGCAGCGGCACTTTTGTGCGTAAGACTTACCGGACTTATTATTCTGCTTGTGGACAGGCTCTTTAAAAAGCATTTTTCTCCGGCAATGTATGCATCATTTTTACAGCTAAAACGAACCAGATACAATCAGGGATTTCTGGCAGTATTTCTTATCATGACAGTGGCTGGCGGTATTTTTGACGCGAATATGGCGCGCACCATGAACAGCAATATGGAGCAGCGTATCGTCTACAATGTGGGCTGTGATGCGATATACAACGAGGATTTCAGACTCAGGATACAGTACAATAAAAATGGCTCTGTAAACTGGATGTATGACGAGCCTGATTTCGGTAAATACGAGTCGCTCAAAAATGAGGGCATCTGTGACGGTGTCACGCGTGTGCTTGAGGACGAGAGGGTAGACATTTCCGCAGGCAGTGGTTCTGTTTCGGATGCATATCTTATGGCGATAAACACAAAAGAATTCGGTGAGACTGCGAAATTGCAGAGTGACCAAAATGATGATATTAATGACGCTCACTGGTTCAATTACCTGAATGAGCTGGCAAAAGAGCCGGACGGAGTCATCATTTCGTCAAATCTGGCAAAAGATCTGGGACTTAAAGTTGGTGACAGCTTAAATTACTCAAGGTATGTACCGGAGGCTGTCGATGAAGATCAGATCTACGCATCCGAGAATGTAAAGGTATGTGCCATAGTAAAAGGTTTTCCGGGCTACGAGCGTTACACCTATGAGACAGATGCAGACAAAAATGTGACCGAGCAGGAGAAATACCTGATCGTTGCAAATTATGCTACGGTTGTGGAAAAGTTCGGCATGACACCGTACAGTGTGTGGATGAACCTGTCAAAAGGAAAAACGGTGGATGATATTGTGGGATATCTGGGCGGTGAGAACAGTGAAAATTCAGACAGTACAGCAGACAATTTAACAGACACTCAAAGTGAAAAAGTACAGAGTGAAATATACAGGAATATAACATCCGCGCAGCAGCTTATAGACGAGAATAAAAACTCAGCCACAGTGCAGATCACAAACGGTATGTTTACATTAAGTTTTATACTTTCACTGATAGTGTGCTCAGTAGGATTTTTGCTGTATTGGGTTATGACACTAAAACAGAGGGAGCTGCAGTTTGGTATATACCGCGCAATGGGAATGAAAATGAGAGAGGTAAAAGCAATGCTTTTAAACGAGCAGATATTTTTATCATTTCTGCCGCTTCTTGCGGGAGCAGGCATAGGTATAACTGCAACAGCGATGTTTGTAAGGCTCATATCGATCATATATCTGCCGCAGAAACACAATATCGGAGTAAATGTATATATTTATCCATCTGATATGCTGGAGCTTACAGGAGTACTTTTCGTGGCTGTAGCCGTATGCTATGTGGTTATCAGCAGACTGCTTAAGAGTATGAAGATAGCACAGGCACTGAGGCTTGGAGAAGATAGTTAGCAGATAAAAATGATTTTGTGGTAGTCGGTAGAAGGTTTTTATAGCATGGTAAAAGAGGTCGTGACATATGGAAAATGCGATAATTGCACAAAATATAAAAAGGTATTTCAAGGCGGGAGATGGTACAACAGTCCACGCACTTGACGGAGTATCCATGGAGATAAAAAAAGGAACACTTGCCATCTTAAAAGGGCGTTCCGGCTCCGGAAAGACCACACTTCTTAATATCCTTAGTGCGCTTGATATGCCGACAGAGGGAAGTGTGCAGTTTCTGGATAAAAATCTCGAGCAGATGACCGAGAAAGAACGGGAAATGCTAAGGCGGTATGAGATGGGATTTGTATTCCAGTCTATAGCACTAATTCCCACGATGACGGCATATGAGAATGTGGAATTTGCCCTTAGACTTGCGAAAAATAAACGTCAGATACAGAAGAATTTGACTGAAATGGATAATGACATTGGAGATGCAAAAACCGATGTGATAAATGAGAATACGCATGACAGAGTATCAGAGCTGCTCGAGCGCGTCGGACTCTCAAAGCGCATGAACCATATGCCGGATCAGTTATCGGGAGGTGAGCAGCAGAGAGTTGCGATAGCGCGCGCTGTGGTTCATCGCCCGAAGGTGGTCTTTGCGGATGAGCCGACAGGAGCACTTGATACCGCTTCTGGATTTGAAGTCATGCGATTGTTCCGTGAGTTGATAGACGATGAGGACATCACAATAGTTATGACCACGCATGATCCGAACCTGATGGAGCTGGGAGATGAAGTGTTTGAGCTTAGTGACGGCATAGTAATTTAAATTAAAAGGGAGAAAACCAGATGATAAACTGCGATGGACTGGTAAAAATATATGAGACAGACGATAAAAAGGTGATGGCACTGGAGGGGCTTGACCTGACGGTGGAAACAGGGGAGATGCTTGCGGTAATAGGAAAATCCGGCAGCGGAAAATCCACCCTTTTAAATATGATAGGAGGACTGGAAACACCAACGGCTGGAGTACTCACTATTGACGGAAAAGATATTTCCACATATTCAGAAGCTGAAATGGTGAGATACCGCAGGGACAAGGTGGGCTTTGTGTGGCAGAAAAGTGCCAAAAATCTGTTCCCATACCTGACTGTGCTGCAGAATGTCGAGGCAGTGATGATGTTTGAAAATACCGGAAATACCGATAATTTAAAACACGGAGAAATTATAAAAAAACGTAAGGATAATAATAAAAGCTATGCCCTTAAACTGTTAAATGCAGTGGGATTACAGGAGCATAAGGATAAGCTTCCGGCTCAGCTATCGGGAGGAGAGCAGCAGCGCGCAGCGATAGCGGTGGCACTGGCAAATAAGCCGGACATACTGCTTGCGGATGAGCCTACCGGAGCCGTGGATACAAGGACTGCTGATACAATCTATGAGCTGTTTCATAAGCTGAACAAAGAGCTTGGTATAACCATCATCATAGTGACACACGATATGGCACTTGCAGGTCGTGTAGACCGCACAGTGCTTATATCTGACGGAAAGGTAAGTACGGAGAAATTGAAGAAACACCCTGCAATGGAATATACGGTATTGGACAAGGCGCACAGGATAAAACTCACTGATGAGATGCTTGAGGCAGCGGGGATAGAGTCTAATAAGGTCAGGGTTGATGTGCAGGATGGAAAGCTTGTGATATCGCGGATTTAAGACATATTAAACATTTAGTGTTATAGAGACACAAAATATATCATTTTCGTTTTTGATAGAGATAAAACCACTATTTCTGTTTACACATTCTTTGACATTTTCAAGCCCATATCCGTGGATAACTCCGGCTTTTTTAACCGAAACCTGTGGAATAGGATTGGATATTTCATAAAGCAGCACATGATTTTTCTGGCGCAGCGTACATGAGATGGAAGGTTTGTGACCTGCCGGAAAAGCATCGCAGGCTTCTATTGCGTTATCCATAGTGTTTCCGATAATTATGTACAGGTCAACAGGCGAAATGTTAAGGTCAGTGTCCAGCCATAGATTAAAGTTTATGGAGATTCCCAGACTGTCTGCTTTATTAGAGCCATAGTTTAGGATACCGTCAACAATGGAATTACCGGTATCAATCATTTGGTCAAGGCTTGAAAACTTTTTCTTTAAGGCAGAGAGCTGGCTTTCGGCTTCAGGTCGTGTTTTCGTAGAAACCAGATTTTCCATTGCCAGCATGTATTTTTTTATATCATGCCAAAGTGCGCGGGATTCGTCCTGACGAGCAATGATATTCTGATAGTAAAGCTCCTGTTTGGCAAGCTGCTCCTGCATACAGAGCTGATTTTTCTGTAATTCATAAGATTTCTTTACTATTTCCGTATATCCACAAACCACTATATTGATAACAAGCATACATATGGTGGTCATCACAAAGGTGGAGTATTTACCATTGTCAATAAAGGTAGTGTACTGGGCAAACAGAATAAATATGCTTGACAGATTGCAGAGCATGAGTGGTATGGCATGCAGTAGAGCCTTTGAATCAAATCGGGCATTGGTAAATAAAATAATTATGACCAGCAAAAACAGATGAATAATCTTGCTTGTGGTATTGTAGATAAGCCGTCCTTCACTTATTCCTAAAAGTTCATTTATTGAAATTCCAAGTCTGGAAAGTACAAACGCACCAATAACATCGGAAAACATCGACGTGACAAAAAATAATATAATAGTATAGGTGATTTGGAATATTTTGCATTTGAAGCAGAAAGTATAGCAAAAAAACAAAAATAAGCTGATAATGACAAGCCGTATAAACATAGGTGTATATAGGGTTGATAGCATTATGACCGCAAAGAGTGATATGCAAAATAGGATAATATATCTGCGGTAAGGGTATACAGGTCTAACCTCTTTATGAAAGAAGTAGAAAATAAGCAGGCATTCTATAATAATGGTATATACTTCAATTGGAAAATTCATTTGATGGTACCTCGTATCAAATTGTTAAAGCGCTCTTGGAAAATGGTCTGTTTTTTCCGAGAAAGTGGAATTTTGCAGCCGTCAGTCATAGTGACAGCAAGTGGTGTAAAGCTGTCCACATAATTCAAATTGATGCAATAGCTTCTGTGAATCTGTACAAATGAAGGATACGAAAAAACTGAAATCATATTTTCCATTGAATCCTTTATCTCCAATGTGGATGTATTTGCAAAATGAAAAATAATGTGCCGGTTCAGGCTCTCAAAATATATGACATCGTTTATAGAAATCATTTTCTGAGTTGAACCACACGTTACCGCTGCCTTTTGCGGAAGAATCTCGTCAAGAGCCTCCCTGACAACACTTTGAAACATTGTAATCGTTATCGGTTTGCATAAAAATCGAAAAGCAATTCCATATCCTCGGACTGCATACTGCAGTGCGTTTGTCGTAAAAACTATTACGGGACGAGGAGAATATCCTGCTAAAATAGAGCCAATTTCAAAACCATTTGGCTTATCCATTTCTATATCAAGAAAAATTAAATCATAAAATTGGGATTTAAAAGCCTCAAGCAGGGCAGAGGCAGACAGGAAAGTAGAAATATTGTATGGTAATTTGCATGATTTGCAGTAATTGTAAAGTATATCAATATCTTGTTGTTCATCATCACAAATAGCAATATTCATAAAAATAATCCCCTTATCAAAACAATTAAGCTATGAAGATTATAGATTATAAATTTTGAATTTACAAGATTAATTTAGGTTTTTCAAATCATCCATCAGATTGAGAACAATATGTTTTTTGTCAATTGATAATTGTTTGGCATAGAGAGCTATCTGATTATCCAATTGCTGACTTTCAGAAGTATGTGTATCGGTGCCCCAAAACAATTCATTTGCGTCTATTTTGAGAGTGTTGATTATTTTTGATAAAACAGAAAGTGAAATTTTGCTTTCACCACGTTCGATTTGACCAATAAATCCGCAGGAGCAGTCTGCATATTCACTTAATTGTTCTTGTGTTAGATTATTTTTCAAACGGTAGAAACGTATGATTTTTCCTATATGCTTTATGAATTCTGTATCCTGCATGATTTACCTGCCTTCATATTTAAACTATAGATATTGTAGGTAAAAAAATTAATATTTTGAATATAGTATTACTATCATTTTGCAATAGTAATACTACTATATATTATGCAAAAGGTGTGTATATTTATGTCGTTAGTGCATGAGCTATTGTATATACAGTGATGTTGAGTAGAATTGAGAGTGTAAAGAATAAAAACAAAGGAGCAAAGAATTATGGTTAAAAAAGGTATAGTAAAATTTTCAAAAATTGTTGCAACATTTACAATGGTACTTGCTGTTGTCTCTGTGAATGCAACATGTTTCTTTTTTTCACATCAGCCAGATATCCCAGACTCATTGAAAAAAAGAAATGATTAAGAAAGCAAGTACACTAATTGTTGAGTTTTGGATTAAAAATGCAATAATCAAGACTGATGATAAGGAATCATACTGCTATGGTATGGAATTGATTTTGTCTACATTAATAAATGTTGCTTTTATGGTTATATTATCATATTACGTTATAGGATATCCTATAGCATTTATTCCGTACATAGCAGTATATACTCCGTTGAGGTTGACAGCTGGAGGATATCATGCAAGTAGTCATCTTAAATGTATCTTGTATACGCAGATTACCTTTATTGTATTTGTGATGTCTGCATTGGCATTGGGGAAAAAATATATATGGTGTTTGATGGTGCTATATATGGTAGCAGTGTTAACTGTACTGAGATTGGCTCCGGTTGAAGCAGAAAATAAACCATTAACAGTAGAAGAAAAGCATAAGCAACAATTAAATACATGGGGATTTCAGACTATCATTTTAATTGTAATTGTTATAGCAGCAATTTTTGGAGTAATGAAAAATGAAATAGTGCTTTGTGTTATGGCTGCTAATATTTCGGTAGCGATTTCGTTGATTCTTGCAAAAATTATTGATTAAATGTCAAACGTGTACGAATTCGTGTCATTCATGTATATATGGTTGAAGATATCTGGATTATCGGATATAAATAAATTAACAACAGCGAAATTATAATGCTGAGATTTTTATGAAAATCAAGACCAATCAAATGAAAAAGTGATAGATAAGGGAATAAAGAATGAGATACACTTTCATAAAACAACATGATGCAACAGACTGTGCAGCAGCTTGCATGGGCATGGTCTGTCTGCACTATAAAAAAGAGACAACAATAACAAAATTACGTGATATGATGGGAACAGACCTGAAAGGAACAAACCTTATAGGATTGTCAAAGTGTGCAGAAGAACTTGGATTTAACTGTCAGGCTGTAAAAGTAGATAAAGAGGGTTTTGTTAGCAGATATACATTACCGGCTATAGCAAATATCGTGACAAAGGAAGGCTTATCGCATTTTGTAGTGATATTCAGAATCACAAAAAAGTATGTGATAATAGGTGATCCGGCTAAGGATCTTGAGAGACTGACTATAGACGAGTTTTATAAGAAAATTACAGGGGCCATGCTCCTGCTGAAACCAAATAGTGAGTTTGAGCGTGAAAAGATAAAGGGAACGAAGTTATTCGACAGATATATAAAGCTGCTGCTTCCACAGAAGAAGCTGTTTATATATGCTCTTGTAGCATCACTTCTGGTTACGCTTCTGGGAATTTTATCATCACTTTTTAACAATATAATATATGATGAAATACTTCCGTATCAGCAAAAAGATGTATTAAAGATGATGCTTGCGGTATTTCTTGGAATATCACTGACATCTACATTTGTAAGTTTTGTGAGACAGTGGATTCTCATGCATCTGTCCATCAAAATTGATATACCACTTATGCTGGGGTATTTTGAGCATATATACAAATTGCCGATGAAATTTTTTGGGAGCCGTAAGACAGGGGATATTACAACCAGGTTTTCGGATGCATTTACCATAAAAGACATATTTACCAGTATAGCATTATCACTGATCATGGACATATCAATGGCTTTGATAACCGGAGTAATACTTTTTCAGATGAACCCAAAGCTTTTTGCAGTGATCATAATGATGACACTCATAAGTATTGTGCTCGTATTTATATTCAAGCAGCCATATAAGAAGATAAACGAAGAACAGATGCAGCAGTCATCCATACTCAACTCAGAAATAATAGAAGGGCTTCGCGCAGTTGAGACAATAAAGGGAAATGCCAATGAGGATATAGAGCTCGAAAGCATAGAGCGGGAATACATAAAATCTCTTAGGATAAGTTATAAAGAGGGCATGCTTTCAAACGTGCAGTCAACAATATCGAGTGTTATATCGGGAGTTGGGAATCTGGTGCTTCTGTATGTAGGAATAATGCAGGTCATAAATAACAACATGACGCTTGGAAGCTTCATGGCATTTAACACACTTGCAGGATACTTTATGGATCCTATAGGCAATCTGGTAAGCCTTCAGTTATCCATTCAGGAAGCAAATATTTCAATGAAGAGGCTTTCTGAAATCATGGATTATGAGAGAGAACAGAAAAGCGAGAGACAGTATCAGGAGATATCAAGTATAGATGGTGATATTAAGCTTGATCATGTCACTTTCAGATACGGAAACAGAAAACCGGCTTTGGATGATGTGAGCTTTATTATAGAAAAAGGACAGAAAGTGGCACTTGTGGGGGCAAGCGGAAGCGGAAAATCTACAATAGCCAAGCTACTGCTCAAATATTATGAGCCGGAGGCGGGGGATATAACTATAGATGGGATGGATATATCAGAATATAAGAATGACGATATACGTCATGCGATATCATATGTGCCACAGAATATAGAGCTTTTTTCAAAAAGTATTTATGACAATATAAGAGTTACGAGACAGAGTGCAACGCTTGACGAGGTAAAAGAGGCTGCCAAAGCCGCTGATGCCCATGAATTCATAAAGAGACTGCCGATGCAGTATTATACCTATCTTGAGGAAGCAGGAAATGGTCTGAGTGGAGGCGAGAAACAGCGAATTGCACTTGCAAGAGCATTTCTAAAGGAAAATCAGTTTTATATCATGGATGAATCCACAAGTAATCTGGATTTTGCAACGGAAAATATAATCTTCGATATGATATACAATAAATTCAGAAAAAAGACCATGCTCATTATTGCGCACAGGCTTGCAACAGTAAAAAATTGTGACAAGATAATAGTAATGGATAAAGGAAAAATTGTAGAACAGGGAACACATCAGCAGTTGCTTGAGAGGAAAGGACTGTATTACAGACTGTGGGAAATGCAGCAGGGAAATTTTGTTATCAAAGAAGACTCAGATAAGGATGAACAGTTTGCTGAGAACTTTGAAGATGATGATGAGGGTGTAATGAGCTACACCTAGAAGATTAATGTTGTATGTAATAGCTTTACATAGAGTCAGGACTGGCTGCAGACGGGAATGGCAAAAATAAAACAAAGAGAAAAGGAGGTACACATATATGGATATGTGTTACGATGGAGCACTGGTACTCCCTAGCAGTTATGCTGTTATGAATGAAGAGGAGATGACTTATATGGAAGGGGGAATTAGAGTATCTAAATACTCTTCGGGAAAATTGTTTGATACATATAGGGTACACTTTACAGCAGCAGAATGTTCTAAAATAGCACTTGCTTATGGAGTTATATCTGGTGTAGCGTCAATTATAGGAGCTTTGACAGGTCCAATAGGAGCAATAGCTGGAGGAGTTACAGCAGGAGCTTGTGGAATTGCAGCAGCCGTTTGGAGCTATGCGGCATCGAAAGGTGGATTAAACACATATATTCCGATATTAAAATCTGGAAAATTATATAATGGGAAGAAAGTAAGATATATATATTGCTAGGAACAAAAACTTACCTACTATTATAGTAGGTAAGTTATAGAATATTTTATTATAAAGGGAGAAATTATCAGATGAAGAATAAAATAATAATATATGTGATAGTACAATTTTTACTAATTTTATGTTCAATATTTGTTATTCCAAATGCTGAGGGTGTATTGAGTATATTCACAGTGCTGATTGTAATTGTTGGAAATGT
>ERZ1034713.649-NODE-649-length-19137-cov-27.608008_pt1 | contig 19137 bp, 17 predicted proteins | sample MGYA00520692_ERZ1034713 | MGnify/ENA primary metagenome ERZ1034713 (study PRJEB33766, sample SAMN09781717) | gut metagenome | biome: gut microbiome | host: Homo sapiens | place: Madagascar | study: EMG produced TPA metagenomics assembly of the PRJNA485056 data... | reverse complement strand
TCCTCCATCTGAAATGAGCGTTCGCTCATTCTTTTTATTTCCATCTTTGCAGGGAGCGTTCCCTGCCATTGAATGCTTATGCTTATTATATCATAATCCATGCTCTGATTGCAATACATCGGGCAAGAATGCTCAAAAGTCTTCAAACAACGTACTATCGTCGATAATCGGATTTGACATTTTTACATAAATCTTCATAATTGGGCATATGATTTGAAAAGTTGGTGTAGTAAATGGTGTAGTCAAACGGCTCCTTTGGAGATTTTCATAAAGTCATTTATGGCCAGTTGAGGATTTACATGCGCATATACTTCCAGCGTCATTTTTATCGTTGAATGGCCCATTAAATATTGGACAGACTTTATATCCATTCCTGAAGAAATCAGTCTTGTACAGAACGTATGGCGAAACATATGTGGTGTAATATTAGGAAGTTGATTATCGTGAACCTCATTGTAGCTCTTGACGACACGCCGCAACATTGACTCGATACCAGAACCCAATTTGGGATGCCCTTGTCCTGTTAAAAAGATGAAATCCGAATATCCGTCAATCGGTTCAGGATTAAGAAAGATCGGTCTTGTCCTTAAAACTTTCAAAAAACTCTGTTTTGCTTTTGGAGACATCGGGACTTTTCGAACACCTGCTTTGGTTTTTGGAGATCTGATATGATACTTTTCTACTTTGTTGTGTAAGAGCTGATGATCAATATTAATCTGATTGTTTTCAAAATCGAGATCGTTTACAGTCAATCCACAAAGTTCGCTTACACGAAGTCCTGTTTCATAAAGAATGATAACGATATCTACCTGGTGGCGGAAATAGCTATCATACTTCATAAAATTAATTAGATTTTCATATTGCTGTTGTGTAAGGGGTTCTCTTTTCTTTCCATTATTTTTCATGATTTTTGATAAAGAAAAAGAAAATGGATTTTTTGTTACCAGACCATCTTCACAAGCAGATTCAAATGCGGGTCTAAGAATCGATAAAAAGGTATTTATCGTTTGATATGACCAGTCGATACTTTTCACCCATAACTTTGCATCGGTAACAGAAATGTTATTTGCTGGTTGATTCCAAAAATCGTCATCCTTAAATTTGTTAATAAGAAATTCGTGGTATAGACGTGTATCAGATCGTAACGAGGATTTATGAATTTCAAAATACCGAGCGACAACTTCTGAAAGAGTTATGTCTGTTCTGATAAAGTCACCATACAGCATAAGAGATTTTTTCAAAGTGTCTTCTTGTTTTCTCAATTCTTTCAAATCTTTTGAATATAAATATTTTCGTTTGCCAAACTTATCTGTATAACGATATTGATACATGCCGTCCTTGCGTTGACTCTCACCTTCTTTAAGAACTCTACCCTTATTATCTTTACGTCTTTCCATATTAGACTCCTTACATTATATATAAAGAGCCACGATGTGACGCTTTGATTATACCACACCATGGCTTGAATTTCCAGTTTTATTTAGATCGAATACGTTTGATCAATGTATTTTTCAAGTGCTTTTCTTTTTATTAGTCGCTTTTTCCCGACCCAAAGCACAAGAAAACTGTCATCTTTGTCTGTTATCTCTCTCAGTTTATGGATTCCGATATTCGAATAGGCCGCAGCTTCTTCTATCGTCAATGCGGCTTTTTCCCAGATAGGAACTTCCTTCATTCAATCACCTTCTCCATCTTCTCCGCCCCATATTTAGCCACACATACATTATAAAGGAGCATTGCCCTGGTCATCAGGCCAACACCGCCGATACGAGGTGTAACTTTGATATTCTCCATCTTATAAACAGCGTCGGCACAGTCACCGTGCTGCTTACCATCCTCGTCATAGTTGATACCAACATCGATACAGACCTCAACTCGATCAAGACCAAGCGGTGTGATGAAATTACGTTTTCCGACTGCAGAGACGATCACATCAATCATATCCATTGCAAGAGCCGTGCACTTCATAAAACTTCCGCTGCTATTTACAGAAATCACATTACAGTGCCGTTTAATCAGCATATCGACCAGCGGACGACCTACGATATCAGACTGACCACATACAAGCACATTCTTGCCATCTAGATCGTAGCCAATCGCGTCAAAAATCTTCATAACGCCCAGTGGAGTGCAAGGCTGAAATTCAGATGTAGTATTAAAGCCATCAACATCAACTACGTCTGGAATGCAGATATTTTTGGGATTGATATGTTTTGGTAGCGGGAGCTGAACAATAATACCGTCCACATCTTCCCAGTTATAATCTTCTAGTATCTTATTATTTAATTCATCTTCAGTAATATTTTCCGGCAATTTGATAAGTTCTGCTTCGATTCCAACTTCTTCACAGTCACGCAGCTTGCCACGAATATAAGCGCCGGATGCAAGACTGTCCCCTACTTGATAAATATGTAAAATAGGAGCGTAGTCATCTTCTGCGATGATATTCTTGATTTTATCTTTGATGTTTTGTGCAATAGATTTGCAGTCAATAATCATTGTAACCCTCCTTTATAAGAATCCAAGTTTTATTGTATTTCTTTACTGCCATACAGGACATCTCGCAATTGATTGATAAAATCATCGACTGCACACTCACTACAATCTAAATCAGAGGTACACATACTGCAGCCATCTATGTAATGCTGCATCAAATCCTCTAATGATTTTTCGTAGTATTTTGCCTTGTTTTTGTAAAACCCTAATTCTTCAGTCATGTTTCTTTGCCTTCTTTTTATCCATCACTTCAGAATAATGATGATCATACTCGTCAATAACATCCCACGACATTTGGTAAGTTGCACGACGGTCGGTTTTCATTAAATCATTGATATACTTTGCCTGGTCCACAGCCTCATTTCGTGTATATAATAATGACATAATCAATTTAATATATCTCTTTTTTGTCATAAGTTTTACCTCACCGTGCTGACTCCGTTATTCTTAATCTGTCCTTTCTGCGCATGGATAATCACAGAGTCCGCATTGACAATACTGGTCGATTTATATTCGATATACGGAGTGTCGCTATCGTACACAATCTGCACATGGCCTTTGATGTTCATATAAGTGCCATTACAGAGAACCGTAAGCATCTCATAATTTTCTGCTGGAATATTGGATACCGTAGCGGATGTATATCCATAGATACCCGGTTCTAGCTCTTCAACAGTAGCAGTCCATTCGATTGGGTTATACTGGCGATAAATTCCTTCTCCAATCGTCCATACAAAATATCCAACAATAAGAGTAATGAGCACACCGACTGTCAAAAACAGGAGCTTTTCTCCAAGAGTGAGTTTTTCGTTATTACCATTCAAGTTCAACACCACTTTCGTTCACAATATAGATGCCGTTGTCTTTCAGATATTCTATAAACTCTTCGTGCGAAAATTTATGAGCAAGCTCACAAATGGTGTAATTGCTTCTACCCTTTACCCACTTGGTTTCCTTCCGCAAGTTAGACCATTGATGTACACGGAATTCTTTACAACGCCATTTTAAACGAAAGGCATCTGCACACGAATCGCAAATTGGTATCTCTACATAGAAGTCACCCGGATACCGTTTTCTACGCCACCACTCCATATCATAGAATACAATGCCATAGAGTTCAGGATAGTCTTCAAGTCCGTGTTCTCTAAGACAAGTAAAGCCCAATACATCGATAGTCCATTCTGGCGACCTTGGAATCGTATATCGAAGCTGCAATTCTGTATGTGAGATGCAGGCGTTATTATATTTGCCGTCGATGCCCATAATGTACCAGTCGGATTTATAATAACCTATTTGTTTAGTCAAACTCTCACCACCTCATAAAAGTCTAGTTCTCAAAAAATAAGCTTACGCTGATATTTATTTAAAACTCCCTGATCTGGTCTATCAGGATAAATTCGGAAGGCTGAATGAAGATAAGACGCACATTGTACGTCTAAATTAAAAGCGGTGAGCCCCTACCACTAAACGGGGACCTAAAAAAGAAGTACGACCGCAAGGTCTGCTTGGGACATCATTTGTTGTCTCCTTTTCTATGGGCTGGGGCTGACGCTCCAGCTTATTGTGCCAGTGTAGTTCAGTTGGTAGAACGCGGGTTTTGTAATCCCGATGCCTTTATGGATTTCGCATGTTCAAGTCATGTCACTGGCTCCATGCCACTTTAATTCAGTAGATAGAATAATGTGTTCGTACCACATATGTCGTAGGTTTGATTCCTACAGGTGGCTCCAAGCTGTGCGGTCAATAGTTGCAACCGCCTAGACCAATTCAATCTACGGATGATTGGATGCAAAGTAGTTTTGCGGAACGAAATGATAAGCTATTCGTGTTTCGCTACGTTAATGCGAAGCTTTAAAAGTCTAAAACAAGCGTTTTATCAACACGAGAACAATTCAACTAGCTCGGATGGCTTGATGGATGCTTGTTTTATTGTGCGGTCTTACTCAAGTGGTTGAAGAGAACGGTCCTGAAAACCGTTAGGTCGGTAAACCCGATGCCAGAGTTCGAATCTCTGAGACCGCGCCAGTCCTTCTCCCGGAGGGCCTATATTATACCGGTTCCCTACCACCGGCTAAAAGGTAGGATTTATGCGCCTATAGTTTAATTGCTTAAAACAGCAGACTCTAAATCTGCCTCTTGGGAGTTGAAGTCTCTCTGGGCGTGCCAGTAAAATGGTCTCCAATTCGCGGTTGGAGGCAAGTCCGAAGTCAGTCTATGATTAACCTGTGATGCGCACACGATTAAGAAATAGATGACATTTAGGCATTATATAACGCGGGATACAGCAGTCTGGTAGCTAATCGTCCTCATAAGTCGAAAGTCGTTGGTTCAAATCCAACTCCCGCACCCAACATCTCCCCTTTCGCAAGCCTATCGCCAGTTTTCTACTCCCTCTGGCGGTAGGTTCTTTTATGAACAGTCCTGCCTGTGTATTTCAGGTGGCACGGTCGGCGTAAAGCTGACCGTAAATACAAAATTTAGCCGATTCGTCGGCAGGGCGTAAGCCCAAATAGATGATAAAGACCTCGGCTCACTACGGTGTAAAATGCTGAGGTCGAATTTTGAACAGAACCTATTAAGCCTCTCGACGATGCGTATCATGATAGGTCTTTTATAGAAGGAAACACTCTCGGCCTCTGTTTTACAAGCACATTAGAGGGTGTATTTGTTGCCGTAGGATGTGCGCACGTTCTACGGCTTTTATTTTGATTGAATGGAGGTGAGTTATTTGCCGAGAAAGAAAAAGGTTGTTGAGGAAGACGTTATCCTTACAAGTAAACCAAATTTCAACTGTCTTCGGTGCGGTACTTCAACAGAAGAACCAACAGGTACATTTTATCGTTTGCCACACAGTCTATTATATAAAGCAAATAACTGTTACGCACCTCTTTGCAAAAAGTGTGTAAATAGTCTTTTTGATGAATTCAAGACAAGATATGGAAGTGAACGTACTGCCTGTATCTTAATGTGTCATCTTCTTGATGCACCGTTTTATAATTCTCTTTTTGATTCGGTTGTTTCTCATAATAACACCTTCTCTGTAGGTCTTTATCTTAGGCAGCTAAATCAAAAGCAGTTTCAATTTCAAAATTTTTGTACCACGATTACTGGCGGAGAATTAAACAAAACGGCTGTTGATATTCAGGAAGAAAAAGAACAGAAATGGTCTAAAGCCGAGATTCAGGCAAAAGAAGACTGTATTTCTGTTATTGGATACGACCCATTTGACGGATATAACGAGGGCGACCGCCGCTATTTGTTTAGCGAACTCATCAAGTATTTTGAGGATGGTATTGAGGATGATCCGTTCAAGTTATCTCAGATTGTTCAAGTCGTGAACAATAATAATCAGATACGTCAGATTGACTTGCAGATTGCTCGTCTGAATCCAATGAATTCGGCAGAAGCTATAAAGAGTCTGAATGATATTAAGGTCAAGCTGGTTTCTAATAACGATAAGATTGCCAAGGAAAACGAGATTTCGGTCAAGAACCGTTCCAACAAGGATGCCGGGCGCAACACACTCACCTTCCTGATGAAGGATATGCGTGAGAAGGATATCGCTGGCGCAGAAGCAAACTTCTACGACCAGTTGCGGTCTCCGGGTACTCAATGGGCAGCAGATATGAGTTATAAGGCTATTAAAGAGAACGCTTTCTTTGACGAGAATGACCAGCAGGAAATTTTCGATACCCAAAGAGAATTGATTGATAAGTTCCAGAAAGAAAGCGATGACGCTAAAGAAAAATACAGGTTGTCTCTTATTGAGAACCAGCGGCTTAAAGAGCTATTGGAAGATGCCGGTATTGACGCAAGCGCAAAAGATACGGATGGTGATGCCGTATGAGAATGAAACAAAGAGCGCCTATCATTACAGCTGTAAAACGTAAGATTTATGAGTGCGATGCGGCAACGATTGCGTTCTATCGGCGCAATCCTGTTATTGCGGCCAGAGATTTATTGGGCATTCAACTATTTGACGCTCAGGCATATATGCTGGAACAGAGTTGGAATGCAAGTCATGTCCTTTGGGCGTGTAGCCGAAACTTTGGTAAGTCCTTTGCTGGTTCAGTTTTTATGCTTCTGAAAGCAATGCTGTATGAAAACCAGTCTATTTATATTGTGTCATCTGTCGGTGATCAAAGTAAGGTAAAAGTTGCCTCGTATATACGGAAACGTGTGTATGCTTCTTAGTTAAATGCAGGTAATTGGTAAAGCTCTACACTAAAGCAGAGTCGGAAACGACAAATGTAAATGTGCGAAAGCGGAAAAAACGTAGAGATGAGCTATGCTGAAATAAAAGCGTTTTATGACGTGCTAAGGCTCGTAATAATCCATGTTCATGCAGCCAATATCCGTAACGTTGTAGCGATACAGCAGGATAAGGTTCAACGACTAGCTCCCTGTCGGAGCGGCGAAAGCCTTAATGTAAAGCCGCAAGCTAATGGCGGAAGAAAAATAAAGCTCCAGACAGTGTCTGGATGATGAAATAGTCTACTCACGACAAGAAATTGTGTGGCCGTTTATACGGCGGTACGCAGTTGCGATGCGTATTAAATATTTTTGGAAACTTTTAATAAAATCGAAGAAATTGTCACTCGTGTTGGTAAAACAGCGGCTTCAATTCGTAGTCTACAAGATATCGCAGAGAAAGAAACCAAGAAGTCTGCAACAAACAAGAGTGGTTTTAGTCATAACCCAGCTGGGTATATCGTTGAATTTTACAACGGTAGCACAATCAACACTTTGAATAGTAAACCCGACTCTGTACGTGGCCGCCGGGCTACTTTTATCTTTTTTGATGAGGCTGCATTCTGTTCTGATGAATTGATTGTTGTCTGTGAAGCTTTTGCTACTCAGAACAGCGACTTTGTTACTGATACAGATGGTAGCTATAACCCTGAAACTCAACCTCTTCGCGTCCCTACACAGTTGGTGTATGCTTCTAGCCAGGATTCTATGGACAAGCTTTTTTATAAGTATTATAAGCAGTTCTCCAAGAGAATGATTGCTGGTGACCGCGATTATTTTGTATGTGACATGATTTGCGATGTTGCTATCAATGTTTATATGAATGGCAAGCCGTACAAGCCGCTTTTGACTCAGGACAAGGTTGATGCAGCTATGAAGGCAAATCGTGAAAAGTGCTTACGCGAATTTTATAATAAACCGACCATGGACGGTGGCGTAAACCAGATTATCAAATGGGGCACAATCCGGCGCAACGAAAGAAAATATATCCCACAGTTGTATTGGGACCCGAACTACAATTACATTTTAGCTTTTGACCCTGCTCGCACTATGGATAACTCTATTGTTGGCGTTATGCGTATTTATGACGATAAAGAAAATGGTATATGCGGAGATATCATAAATTGTGTGAATATGGTTGACCTTGCAAGTCAGAAAAAATTCAAGTTAGATTCTAATCGTCAGCTTGATGAGCTACACGAGTTGATTCTACATTACAATGGACAGAATCCAGATTACGAATATCTGGATTCTCTTATGTTGGATCAGGGTGCTGGCGGTGGTGGCACTTCCACCTATGCAGATGGTTTACTTTCCAACTGGAACGATAAATCCGGCACTGAACATAGAGGTTTGATTGATGCAAGTCATGAATTGTATCAGGGTTATGATGCTCGTTATCCAGATGCTGTAGATAAGTTACATCTGATTAGTCCTCGAAAATTCCGTACTGCTATGGTTGAAGAATTTATCGAGTTGATGAATTTGGGCGTAATCCATTTTCCTCTTGAGTATAACGGTGGTGATTATGTTCAGGTCGTAGATGGTGTGGACAAAACAACCGGTCAGGAAATTCTAAAAACGCATGAACTATCCTTGGAAGAGCAGACTGCGTGGGTCAATATTGATTTGATGAAAACCGAGATTGCGAATATTCGCAAGACCACAAACCCTGAAAATACTACAGTGACTTATGCGCTGGCCGTCGAAAAACAGAACCTTATGCACGATGATCGTTTCTTTGTGGCAATTCTCTTGGCTCATCGTCTATACGAATTACGTCGTAAGGATAAAGTGCGCCAGTCTGCGGTAGAGACAATGATTACTCCGCCGATTTGTATTTCTAACATTGACTTCTAAGCAGAGGAGGTGAAAATGTGGCAAGAAAGAAAAAGGAAGATTTTGATGTCGTGACTGCCTCACAGACGGATGATGGTACTCTGGTTATTACCACAGCTGCCGAATTTACCGAAGAGCAGTTAGAGAATGTTATCAAACATGCAGTCGCAACATATGACCCAGAAAACAAGCAATACGCTACGTATCTAAAAATTTCAGCCTCTTCTGAAACAATGACGGTTGATCGAGTAGATGAACTTGCAAGAGGTCTTCAGTCCAGTCTCACAAACGTACAGACTGTAAATGGCGTTATTCAAAATTATATCAACAAGGATGATTTGTTTCGGATGGCATATGATGCAGTTTCAAAGAATGTAAACACAGAGTTCAAATGTTCTTTTAAGCAGTTTTCTGGTCAACGGAATAAACGAAAACAGGTTGATAATGCAAGACTCGTTATCGAAGATTTTAATGAGCAAATCAATGTGCGAAGAATTTTACGTTCTGCAATTCCAATGACATATGCAGAAGGCAATTATATTATGTATCTCCGTTGCAAGGACGAAAACTACATTGTGGACTACTACCCTCTTGGTATTGCCGAGATTAGTGACTATCTTGAGAACGGAAATCCGATTGTTCTTATCAATATATCAAAATTGAAGTCCGGCTTGAGTAAATCCTTTCTGAAAGATAAGAAGAATAAGGCGCTGTTCTTTGAAAAGCAAGAAGACGAAGTGAAGAATAACTATCCAGACGAAGTTTATCAGGCGTATAAAAACAATGACACTTACGCAAAACTTGATGCTCGTCGTTGCGGCGTTGTTAGAATCGACAATATGGAACGTAAGTATGGCGTTTCACCTTTGTTTTGCACGTTAAAGCCAGCATTGATGCTGGAGACCTTTGATCTTGCTGACAGAGTTAATGCAAAAGCAAAGGCAAAGAAAATTGTTGTTCAATTTCTCGACCCTGTACTACTTGGCCCAAATGGAGACAGAAAAGGATATTCTGAACAGGCCGTTGCACACGATAACCTTATGCGTGCATGGAAACAAAATACTGTGCTAGTGACCACTCCCCCGTATGTTAAGGATATCAAGTATGTCGAGCCAAAGACTGAAATGACTAATATCGAGACTGTAAAGCAATATCGTAGTAGAGAAATGTCTGCGCTTGGTATCGGTTTTATGAACTCTGATGGACAGCAGACTGTTTCTACGGCGAAGGTTTCTTTTGACCAGCTTATTAGAACTGTCAATCAGATTGGCGAACAGATTGAAGATATTTTGAAGAGATGGTATCGGATTAGATTGGAAGATGCCGGTATTGATGCTATGTTCTCTCCTGAAGTAAAAATCACATCTTCTGAGATGATGAGTATTGATACAAAAATGTCTTATGCTCAAAAACTGTATACAATCTTTAATGCGTCTGCTGATACTGCCTTTGATGCTATTGGCCTTAGTGCGGCTGAGGAAGTTCAAAAGAGGTTGCAGGAACGTGAAGACGGTTATGAAGATGCGCTGGCTCCCCGTCAGACTTCTTATACTGCATCCGGTGGTTCTGATAGCTCAGGCGACAGCGATAAAAAGACAGGTCGTCCAAAGGGCGAGGAAACTGAAAAACAGATTTATGACCAGCAAAGAAATGAAGATAGTAAGTGAGGTGATGAACGATGAGTAAGGAGTATTTCTATAGTAGAAACATCTGTTGCTCTGAGATTACGGAGCATCCAGACCACTATCTTGCCAAGTTTGTCATCTGTGACTTCTCAGTAAATGGGAATCAGGTTGCTTTGAACCGTGACACCATTGAAAGTTGGATGAGCACACTGGTTGGCAACCCGCTTGTTGGCAAGTTGGTCGTAGCTCCAAAGGGTGAACTGGATTTTTCCGGTCACAATATGAAAGTCGTCACCAGAAAAGACAGTGAAGGTAATGAATACAAGACAGCCGAATTTGACACTGATGCGTTCGGTTGTTTCCAGTCAGTCGGTATCGAGAAAATTGACGATACCGACTTTATTGTTGCCTCTTGTAAGATCTGGAAGCGATATCCAAAGGCTTGTGCGACAATTCTGCGCCGTATTGAGAGCGGTACATTGAATACCAGTTGGGAAATTGATGTGCTGAAAGCTCATAAGGGGATCGTGGGTGGCCGCATGGCAAAAATTATTGACGATGGCGTGTTTACTGCACATTGTTTGCTTGGTGCAAATGTTGAACCGGCATATAAGTGCTCTAAATTGCTTGAAGTCGCTGAAACCGATTTTGGTCTTGAATTGGCAAATGCCTATATTGAGGACACAAAAGAGATTTCGAATATAGAATCTAATGAAAAGGAGGCAAAAAATTTGGAACTGAATAAGGACAAGGAGACTCAGACCGCACAGGTCGAGCCCACTAAGCCTGAGCAGGCAGAGCAGACTCCCGTTGGCGAGTCTGATGCCGCACCTGCTACTGAGCACACTACTCCGGCAGAGCCTGATGTTCAGACTTCCGAGGAAGGTGGTGAAACTCCTCCCCTGACCGAGCCTGAAACCGGTACTAAACCTGCTGGTGAGCCTGAGCCGGAGTCTACCCATGAGACTTCCAGTCTAACCGGTCATGACCTGTACGAGAAGCTGAATGAGGCTGTTGTGAAGTTTAATTCAGATATGTATCTAGCCGAAGTGTTCCCCGAAGATCACACTATCTGGTGTAAGAAATTCGGTCGTTGTATGAACGACCTTGATTACATCATGTTCTCTTATACCGTTGAGGGCAATGATGTTTCTCTTGGCGAGCCGCAGAATATCACTCTGACTGTTTCTGTATCTCAGGTAAACGCCAAGATTGCGGAACTGAACAACACTATTGCAAGCCTGAATACTGAGCTGCAGAGCGCAAAGGAAGAGGTTGCTTCTTTGACTCCGTACAAGGACCAGGCTGAGAAGGCAGAGGCAGAAAAGGTAGCTGCAGAGCTTGCACAGAAAAAGGAGGATCTGCGTCAGTACGCAATCTCCAGCAAGATGATTACTGAAGCCGAAGTTTCCGAGGGTGGCGACTACGCAAGTCTGATTGAGAATCTGGACGAGACCGGCATTAAGAGCGTGATTGCCGAGCGTTGTGTTGAAGCCGCGAAGAAGACTCCTGCCGAAAAGAAGATTGAGACCTCTGAGGTACATAAGCCTGAGAGTATCAAGCTGAATTTGAATGAAACCAAGTATAACACCACTAACGCTAACAAGCGTGACGCATGGCGGGAATATTTGGGTAAGTAATAACATTTGAGAGAAAGGAAAAATATTATGATTCGTGAACTGATGGTGAACGGCGCGAAGAATATTCCCGCTAACTATGCCGCAAAGGCCGCTATGGTCACCGGTATGGGTGTTCAGGTTGACCACAAGGCTGGTCAGGTTAAGTTCCCTGACGCAGCTACTGCCGATGGCATCGAGATGGTTGCCCATGAGTTTATCCCGGAGGGCATCTATGCAAGCCAGACTAATTTTGATGACTATGATAAGATGGTCACCGAGATCAAGGAGGGCGTGCTGGTGAAGCGTGTTCCTCTGTATGCTGGCGAGCTGTACGGTACTGACCAGTACAAGGCTGCTGATGCACAGGATACCAACATCGGCAAGCTGCTGGAGGTCAACACTGACGGCAAGTGGCAGGTTGCTACAACTGGTACTTCTCGTTTTGAGTTTGCTGGTGTGATGGACGACAACGGCCACAAGCTGATTATGATCAGTGTGCTGCCCGAGGCAAAGACTGTTGCTTGATTGAGAGAAAAATCTTGAATATGATACGTGAAATTTAAGGCTATCGTCTTTTGACGGTAGCTCTTTTATTTTTGCGCGAAGAGAAAGGAAATGAATTATGGCACTGAATATTGAAGTGGCCGAGCTGATGAAGAAGCCTGGTCGTGTTTATGAAGTTGCTGAGAAGACTCAGTACAATCGCGCTATGGATGCCGAGGACAAGGAAATTGCTGAGGTTGTTGGCGCTCATGTTGAGGAGCTGATTGACAAGGGTGACCCCAACAAGGAGATTGCTCAGTTTGTGAATCGCACTGTGACTGATGAGCTGTATGGTGCACCTGACGAACTGCTGGATTCCATGTTTGAGCGCGGTAATGTTGGTGAGTTTGATGACTACGAGGCAGGTCGTACTGTTAAGAATACTCTGAAGGCTTATGATGCAGCTAAGGGTGGCAACGTGCCGAAGTCTTACCTGCACTACGAGACCATTAAGCCTGTCTGGCGTAATAAGCAGATCGAGGCTGATCTTAGCTTTGTGGATGTAAGACGTAATGCTTGGAAGAGTGTGGCAACTCTGACCACCTTTATGACTGAGGCTCTGAAGAACCAGATGTTCTATGACATCTTCAGCATGGTTGATGACGCTATCACTGGTGGCGAGCAGAAGATCGATGCACAGGGTAAGGAGCCCACTATGCAGGATATGGACGCTCTGGCTCTGTATCTGAATGAGTACGCAGATGGTGGTAATCCCTTCACTGTCAGCCTGATGAAGTATTGTGCCAAGATGCGTCGTATGACCGGTTACGCTGAGTATCTGTCTGACGCAGCTAAGGACGAGTTCAACCGTTATGGTCTGGTTAAGACTTACGATGGTGTTGCCATCACTGGTATTAGCTCTGCTAAGAAGTTGGGCGATGGTTCCCTGCTGATCCCGGATTAAATTTATGTAATTTACGTAATATAGTCCAGTCGTGATGTAAGTCACGATAATAAATACACATTGAATTGCTGGAAAACCCTAAAGCTACAATTACCAAAACAGAAGGATGAAATATGCCTAGATGGGTGGTCGCGAAAGTAGAAAGAAAATTGTAGATGATGCATGGTTGAAACCTAAACATTAAAAAATAATGGGCAATCAGCAGCCAAGCTCCGAAAAGGAGAAGGTTCAACGACTATCCGCGTGGGAGCGGTTAGGATGCAAGTGTTTGGCATCCGAAGTGGTGTGCCCCAGTGTTTTTACTGGGTGAAGATATAGTCTTCACTCGTATGAGAGTACGAGGTTGCTAGATGCAACAAGAACGGAGTAGCGTCCGATTATAGTGTTTATCTAATATTTAATTTGACCAGATGTTGTGTAGAATGTCTGGCTTTTATTTTGCAAGAAAGGAGGTAGCATGGATGACACCAATGAGAACGACAGAAGACTTCAAAAAAGAAGTGTTTGATGTAAACCCAAATTTTGAAATTTTATCCGAATACAATGGTCTTCGAAAAAAGATTACCAGAAAATGTAAAGTATGCGGTGATGTACGTGAAGTACAGGCAAGAATGTTGCTTGATAATCGTGGGTGTCAAGCATGTGTTGCCTCTAAACGTGGAGCAGAAAAAAGAAAGTCGCCAATACAATTTTCTACGGAGCTGTTTGAAGTAAATCCTAATATTGAGTTGTTATCTGAATACACAACAAACAATGCGAGAGTGCATTGTCGTTGTAAACTTGATGGGCATGAGTGGAATGGCATACCTCATACATTGCTTGATGGGCATGGGTGTCCAGAATGTTATCGACGGATTGCAAACAGACGAACGGAAGATGAATTCTTAAAAGAAATGCGTGAACGATTTCCTACTATTCATGTTCTTTCAAAATATGTCCGTGTTGCTGTAAAAGTGGATTTTGCATGTGATGTTTGCGGTTACCATTGGACCGCAATTCCTGATACGATACTTAATAATAAAAATTCTGGTTGTCCAAAATGTGCTGGGAGAGCACATATTTTAGAGTCTGAAATGATAGAACGACTAAGAACGGTTTCTCCAAGTGTTGAGTATTTGAGCGGATATAAAAATATATTATCTCATGCAAATTTTAAATGTAAGAAATGTGGTTACAAATGGTCAACAGCTGTCAATTCAGTTCTTGGCGGGCATGGATGTCCAAAGTGTTGTTCTTCTCATGGTGAAGAAAAAGTATGCAATTATCTCGATAGTCATGGCATTGATTACATACGAGGGAATTTTAATATGGCTACAAGAAGTAAACCGCTGAAGTTATGGGATGCTGAGAAGTTTAAGAACGTAAATCCAGTGTCTTTGAAATACTGGGATAGATACGAAACCGATATGGGCATCCGTGACCTCAGCCCGTCTACTGTTTACAATTATGAATCGGATTTTAAGCAGTGGATGATTTATGTTTTGGATAATCAGGGCAATGCTCCTGTGACGGAACTTGAAGAAGAGGATATTGAGGAATTTCTGTTCTACTGCAAGAAGCATGGAAACAACTCTGCTCGCATGAAGCGGCGCATGAGTACGATTTCTGCGCTGTATCGGTATCTTCGCAAGAAGAAAATCATCAAAGAGAATCCGATGGAGTTCATTGACCGCCCGACGAAGGATGTGGCTGTTGTGAAGCAGACGTACCTTACACCGGATGAGGTTAAGCTGATGCGAGAGAAACTGAATGCGCTGGTTGAATCTGCGACCACCGTTCACATGAAGGATAATGCGATGACGTTGCGGCTGTATGCCCTATTCTCGCTGTCCACGATGGCTCGTGTCAACGCTGTGCGGAATACACTCTGGAAGTCTATCGACTATGAGAACCGTATGGTGCATGACGTTCTGGAGAAGGAAGGTAAAATCGTTGACTTGATGTTCAGTAAGGAAGTATCCGAACTCCTGAAAGAACTGAAGGAATACCGCACTGAGCATGATATTGAGGATGGCGGCTATGTGTTTGTTGGTACGAAAATCAATGGCGCATGGATGCCGATTACATCAAGCACTGCTGGTGACTGGTGTAAGAAGATTGGCGATATGATTGATGAACCCACGTTGCATCCGCATGATTTCCGGCACAGCGGTGCTACCCTGCTGAAGAATGCGGGTATGAGTTTGGAGGATGTCTCTTCCCTGCTCAACCATGCTGGTACGGATGTGACCAATAAGTATTACATCAAGAAGGATACGACCAAGATTCAGTCCGCAAAGGATCGGTTTGAGATTTGAGGTGGAGTGAATGGGAAGTCTTGCTTCTTCGTATACGAACTTTGATGATTTACTGGCCGGTGTGGTTAGCGGCGTTCAAGACATCCTTGAAAGTGTTGCGCCGGAAATTGAAACGAGACTGCAAGCAAGTATTGTAGAAAACGTACACTCAAAAAGTGGACGGTCTGACGGAATCGAAAGTAGAAAAAATATCGTAAGTAGTGTTACTACTGACGATAATGTTGTGACCATGACGGTAAAGGATATTGCCAAACCGCAGGAATCGTGGTGTAAAACACCATTCAGAGAAGGAGATAATGCAGCCTTAGAAGGAACGATGTTTGCTAATTGGATTGAGCATGGCTTGTGGATGGATATTGCAGAGTGGAATCGAATGGGGCGACCAAAGGAAAATAAACCAAAGCGTCCTGCGCGTCCATTTGTTTCAAAAGTCCAAGTCGAGGCGGCAATGATTGTTAAGACGGCTTTACATGGATTGTAAAAGCCATCTTTTATGAGAATTTATTTGGAATAAAATTCAATGAGAGGAGGGCTGGCTTTAAGGAGCTGGCCGCTTCTCTTTTTTGTTTTGAAAGGAATGTTGAAAATGGAAAAGAGAGGTGACCAACGATATGGCGGATAACACAAACACCGCAAGTAGTGCTGATACTTCCTCTGTAACGGCCATAAAGGTCAAGGTCGTTCTTGATACTACTACTGAGGAGTTAAAAAACCAATTTAAAGGAGTTCAAAACAGTTTTAAAAAGGCTCCTGTGGAGATTGCCTTTGGTGTAAACGAAGGTGCAACCATCGGCAATGTTAATGCCGCATTGAAGCGAATCATTAAAAAGGTCGAGTCTCCAAAATTAACTCTAAAGATTGATGAATCTAATATTGATGCTGCTGTGCAGAAGGCAGCTAAAAAAGTTCAAGGATCAACAAGCAAGAGCAATGGAGCGATTAAAGTTAATGTTGATGTTGACGAGTCAGAAAATAAGTTAAAAGAATTTTACGATCTGGTAAAAAAAGTTAATGACCTAAATAATAAAGCAATGATGCTACCGGAAGGTAGTGTAAGAGATCTTGAGGAGTGCAATCGTCAGCTTGACGAGATGGGCACCCGTATGACGGAGCTGATGAATGAGCTTAGTGGTAATATTGAGATTGGAGAATTCAGCAAACTCGATACTATCATGAATGAGTTAAATAACCGCAGCGCCTTATTTGCTGCACGGTTAGCAGATATTCAAGCAAAATCAGGCCAAAAAGAATTCTATTCCCTTGTTAAAGAAATTGGAGAATTAAATAATAAGTTATCTACTGCCGATCCTTCAAAGCAAGGTAGTCAAATTGAAGTTTGGCAAAGACGTTTGGCTGAAGCAGAAACTGAATTAACCAACCTTATGAATACTCTTAGGGAGTATATTTCCATAGGTGAAGGCAGCGAGTTAGATAAGTTGCAGCAAAAGCTTCAGTTTCAAGCAGATAATTCTTTTGCAAAACAACTTGATAATTCAAGAATTGCTATTCAAAACTTTATAAAAGAATATGCTGCATTAAATATAAAGTTAAATAGCGTTGATTCAATCAACCCTGATAACCAAGAACTTGTCAATTTACGAAACAGCCTTCCAGAAATTGAGCGAAGGATTCAAAATCTATCATTGGGTTTAAGACAAGCTATTGAGACTGGTGATTTGAGTGGTCTCTATCTTCAATTCAACACTTTAAGAAATGCAATAGATGCAACCAATGTATCCTTTGCTAATCTTTCAAGTGAGTCAAAATTGGCAGGAAAAGAGCTTGATAATAAACTCCACCTAGACAATTTGATTCGTGAGCTTCAGAAATACAAAGATTCTTTAACAAGCGCATTTAATGGCAGTCAATACGAGCAAGAATATGAGAGAATTCTTGCAATGTTAAAAAACTCCAGTACATATTTTAAAACTGGAGAACAGGCGGTTGAGAGCTTTAAAAACGCTTGTTATAAAGCAGGATTAGAAACTGAAACTCTTGGTCAAAAACTTTCTCGTCTGTTTAAGGAGCACTTTCAGACTGCTATTGCGATGGCTGGCGTTGCTATGGTTAAACAGGGTCTGCGAGAGGTCTATAACAACGTTCTTGAACTGGATACGGCTGTAACCGAGCTCAAAAAAGTCAGCTCGATGACCGGCGATGAGATGAATAGCTTTCTTGAGAGGACGGCTACGAATGCTCGTGAACTTGGTGCTAGTATTTCCGATCTCGTTACGAGTACAGCAGACTGGAAGAGACTTGGATATTCTGATGAAGATTCTGAAGAACTTGCTCGTGTCGCTGCGCTCATGGCGAATGTTGGAGATGGTATCGACAATGCAACCACCGCTTCTTCTTATTTGATTTCTACCATGCAAGGCTTTGCTCTGGTTGCCGATGATGCAGAACATCTTCTGGATTGTATGAACCAGATTGCTAACACCGAGCCTGTAAGTATGGAAGATCTCGGAATTATTATGCAGAAAAGTTCTGCTGCGATGTCAGCAGCCGGGAACACATATCAAGAAACACTGGCTATGGCATCTGCACTGAACGGTGTACTTCAGGATAGTGAATCAAGTGGCACCTACATGAAAACGCTGTCAATGTACCTTCGTGCATCAAAGACTGATGCAGAAGAAGCTGGTATCGCGACAGATGGAATGGCGAGTTCCGTATCTGAACTCCGTTCCGAGCTGAAGCAACTTGCTGGCGTTGACATTATGAAAAATGACAATACCTTCAAATCAACTTACCAGATTATGAAGGAGCTTTCTGAAGTTTGGAAAGACCTGTCTGATACTACTCAGGCCAATATCACTGAATTGATTTCCGGTAAGCGTGGAGGTCAGGGTACTTCTGCCCTACTGAATAATTTTAGCGTTGCAGAAGATGCCATGAAACAGGCTCTTAATTCTAGCGGAAGCGCAATGCGTGAGAATGAGACCTATATGCAGAGCCTGCAAGCGAAGCTTAATCAGCTTGATTCTGCGTTTCAGAAGTTCAGTACAGACTTGATGAAGTCTGATATTCCGAAGTTTTTCGTAGATCTTGCCACCGTTTTTGTTGACAGTGCAGATAGTGCTGTAAAATTTGCTGGCGCATTACCCACTTTGACAGCCGCTATTTCTGGTGTGTTGTCTGTAATGCAGATGAGCGGAAAGCTCAAAAATGGTGCGGGTAAAGTTAATATGCCCTCTTATATTTGTTGCTTATAAAAAATATAGGATGCGGCACCATGTAAAAATAAAATAGCCCCTAGAGTGCTGGGAAACCCTAAGAGCCATATCGCCTATTATTATATTTATATAATGTAGGAATCGAAAGATAGAAACAAGGATATGGATGCTATATGCTGAGATAAAAGCTCGGTTTTATCGTATTGTTAAAATATGGTAACAATTGAGTGCTAAGTAGTATTTACAATGGGCGGTCAGCAGCCGATCCACTCCCCTATTATATAATGTAGGAGAGTGGAAGGTCCATCGACTAAAAAGGGTCAGTGAGCAACCACTGGAAGGATAGTCAGTTCTGGACGAAAGTTCAGAAGTCCACCTCAGACGTAA
>ERZ1034713.648-NODE-648-length-19165-cov-4.796337_pt1 | contig 19165 bp, 18 predicted proteins | sample MGYA00520692_ERZ1034713 | MGnify/ENA primary metagenome ERZ1034713 (study PRJEB33766, sample SAMN09781717) | gut metagenome | biome: gut microbiome | host: Homo sapiens | place: Madagascar | study: EMG produced TPA metagenomics assembly of the PRJNA485056 data set... | reverse complement strand
ATGCTTTCCATCTCCTGTGCGCGTTTTGCAACACGAAGAATCGTCTGATCATCCGTTTGCAGCAATTTCGTCCAGTTTTTTTCGTGCTTGACTTCTTCCCCTGTAGAAACCTCGTTTCGTTCGTCTCCACTGCCTGCCACCACGTCCCCGGAACCGCCTGCTGCCACATTAAGCGCTGCTGCGGAAGCGGCAGTCGTTTTCATGGCAGAATCAGCCTCTGCCGCGGCTTTTTTAGCGGCTTCCTCTTGCAATTCTTCCTGCAGCTTCAGCCGTTCCTTAAAGGCATCGATATATTGATCCATGCCTTCAAGCATCTTGTCCCACTCTTCATCCGTCATATCGCGCCAATCCGTGTCTTCCCGCAATTTCTGCGCAGTAATCTCATGTGCTTCCTGATATTTCTTCATAACTTCGGAAATATCCGGCTTTTCTGTTTCCGCATCGGATGAATCTTTTTTGCTTTTGGTAAACACATCATAATTCTGATAGCTTTGATTACCAAAAGGATTCACTTGTGCAATACTCATTTTTCTCCTTTCCGCGGTCAATCTGTCAGTCATGACCGCACCGCTGTCCGGAAAGGTCCCAGCGGTAATAAGTAATTATTTGCAAAAAAAGCACCGTATCTCAATAATTTTGAGATACAATGCTTCCATGCTTCTATTATATCGGCACATATTGTAGACTTCTTTAATGTTTTATCACAATATTTAATCCAAACCTTCCCCAAGCACTCCCATTCCCTTGCGGTCTGCAAGACTCTGCGCGCCTTCCTTTACCTCGTCTCTGCTGTAATCATGTGTCTCAAGGAATTCTTCCGGCAGTTCGTTCAGATAATCATAAAACCCCAAAGCCACCTCGAATGTTCCTTCTTCATCACGGTCCAGTTCCTCATATAATCTGTTTTCCGCCTCATTGATCTTTCCAGCATCCACCATTGCAATCAGGCGCGCATACAAACTGTCTGCTGCCGTATAATTGTCTTCCTGCTGATATTCATAAGTCGCTGTATTTTTTCCAAATAAAATTTTAGCAAGCATGCGTGTCATATCACGCACCTGCCGCATAATAAAATCATTTTCGTATGCCATAGTCTTTCCTCCAGATATATTTTACATTTTACCACACAAGCTTAGACAACACTAGGAATTTTTCGTTTTATTTTATCGTGTAATCCCGCAAATTTGACAATTATATACAAAATATTTATCATAAAAACAAAAGTGCAAAGGGCGGGTATTTTCATGACTCTTCAACAATTAAAATACATTGTAACCGTAGCGGAAACCGGAACCATTACCGAAGCCGCAAACCAATTATACATTTCCCAGCCAAGCCTGACAAATGCCATCCATGAACTGGAAAAGGAAATGCATATCACGATTTTCCATCGCTCAAATAAAGGAATCTGTCTCTCAAAAGAAGGGGAAGATTTTTTAGGATATGCCAGACAGGTATTAGAACAGGCTTCTATCCTAGAGGACAAATATAAGAAAAACAATGGTGGAAAAAAGAAATTTTGTGTTTCCACACAGCACTACTCTTTTGCGGTCAATGCTTTTGTGGATCTGATTCAGGAATATGGACAGGAAGAATATGATTTCAGTCTGCGCGAAACACAGACCTATGAAATTATTGAAGATGTTGCTCATATGCGAAGTGAAATTGGCATTCTGTTTCTTAATGAATTTAACGAAACCGTACTGCAGAAAATTCTAAAATCCAATGATTTGAAATTTCACGAGCTTTATGTTGCAAAACCACATGTATTTCTCAGCAGTCATCATCCACTGGCGCAAAAATCTGTCATCACAAACGAAGAGCTTCAGGAATATCCATATCTTTCTTTTGAACAGGGAGAACATAACTCTTTTTATTTTTCAGAAGAGATCTTTTCTCCTTCCGAACGAAAGAAAAATATACGTGTACGTGACCGGGCAACCCTGTTCAATCTTCTGATTGGATTGAATGGTTATACGGTGTGCAGTGGTATCATTGACGAAAAGCTGAATGGAAGTGACATTATTGCTGTTCCACTGGCTGATGAAAGTGAAATGCATATCGGCTATATCACACACTGCAAAGGCCTGCTCAGCCGTCTTGGTGAAACCTATCTCGCTGCACTGCACAAGTACCTCCTGTCATAAGGAGGTACCCGCACATATAAGTAATTTCTGACTTTTATTCGCAGCATACCTGATTACGCCCGCTTTGTTTTGCCCGGTAAAGTTGTGTATCCGCTTGCAGAAACACATCTTTTTTAAATCTCATATGCTTACTCAAAACGTATACTTTCCTATGGTAATCCTTATATGCTAATAGTACTAAAGTCCTGTTGTAACATAATTTTCTTAAAAGTAAATATAGTTTTAAGCTATGGCAAATATTTAAAAATTGTTGCAGATATGTAAGAACAATATTCTATTTCCAAACTTCTTCTGCGATTTCTTTCACAAGTGCAAGCTTTGCCCACTGCTGCTCCTCTGTAATCTTATTTCCAATTTCACAGGAAGCAAATCCACACTGTGGACTTAAGCATAGACGCTCAAGCGGAATATACTTTTCTGCTTCGTGAATTCTTGCGATCACCTTATCCTTATCTTCCAGTTCCGGTTTCTTTGTTGTAATAAGTCCAAGTACAACTTTCTTGTCCGGAGACACTTTTGCAAGCGGTGCAAAACCACCGGATCTCGCATCATCATACTCCAAAAGTAATGCGTCCACATGCTCCTGGGCAAATACATAGTCAGCTACAGAATCATATGGTCCACTTGTAAAAAATGTAGAGTGATAATTTCCGCGACAAATGTGGGAAGTAATCACCATATCCTCCGGTCTTCCTTCCAGTGCCAGATTATTTACTTTCAAAAGCCGTGCCTTTACCTCTTCAATATCAACACCAAGTGACTGGTATCTCTGCTTTGCAGCATCTCCGACAATTGCACCCCAGGTACAGTCATCAAGCTGCAGATTACGGCATCCTGCTGCATAGAACTGTTTGATCACATCCTGATATGCCTTACCGATATCCTCGATCAACTCATCATCGGTCGCATAAAATTTTCTTGTCTGCTCAATGTTCTGCGGAACGATCATCTGCTGATACATCTGCGCCGGTGCCGGAATGGTATACTTTGCAATGGTCTGTTCATCTTCAAACTGCTTTAAGAATTTGAAATACTCTACAAACGGATGCGCCTTTGCTTTTACCTTTCCCACCAGATAAGTAGCCTCAAGGTCTGCCATCTCTCCGTTAAACTGTACGCTGCCACCGTCTTTTTCATGGGCAACGCCTTCAAATCCCCACATAAAATCCAGATGCCAGAATTTTCTTCTAAACTCTCCATCCGTGATTGCATGGTATCCTGCTGCTTTCTGCTTTGCAACGATTTCTGTCACGCACTCATCCGTCACGCGGTTGAGTTCTTCCTGTGTGATTGTTCCTTCTTCAAACGCTTTTTTAGCTGTTTTAAGCTTTTCCGGTCTTAAAAAGCTTCCTACAAAATCATAGCGAAATGGTGTCTTTAATGTACTCATATATTTGATAACCTCCTGTGTTTTTTTTCGTTTTCCAAGGTTATCCTACCATGTCGTGATTTGTTTGTATAATACCTTATTTATGTGGTTTGTCATAGTTTGAAACTATATTCAAGAGTAAAAATGTATACGAATGTCAATTTTTATTCGGTCGTAACCGAATCAATTCTGACTAAAAAAAAAATTTATGCAATTTCTGTCCCAAACGATGTCAAATTTAATGAATGCGATGTTCTTCCCCCTTCATATGATACACATACACGATAAATTGCAGATTCCTGTGAAAATCCATGACGCAACATACATATTCACGCTCTGTATCCATTGAAAAAAGGCGAAAAACATGAGTTGCTCTCACGCCTTTCGCCTTCTTTTTGTACTTGTTTCACTAATTTCCGCATTCAATACTGATTTCATTGAATGTTCCGAGAATATCATCCACCTGCATGGCCTTTTTCTCGGCACCCGATTTGTCAATAATCGCATGTCCCTGATGCATCATCAGCAATCGATCACCGTATTCTACCGCATAACGCAGGTTGTGCGTAACCATGATCGTGGTAACCTTTTTCTCTGCAACAATCTTGCCGGTCAGTTCCATAACAATCTCTGCTGTCTTCGGGTCCAAAGCTGCAGTATGCTCGTCAAGAATCAGAAATTCGATTGGATTCATGGTTGCCATCAAAAGCGCCAGTGTCTGACGCTGACCACCCGATAATGCTCCAACCTTTGTGTGCAGCTTATCTTCGAGTCCGAGATTTACACTGGCAAGCAGTTCTTTGTACGCCTCCACACGGGCATGGTTGGTGCCTCTGCCCAGTCCGTACATTTTTCCCTTGTTATCCGCGATTGCAAGATTCTCAAGGATTGTCATGGACGGACAGGTTCCTTTCGACGGGTCCTGAAATACACGTCCAATGCGGCGATGGCGAATAAAATCTTTCTGTTTTGTGATATCAACGCCATTGACAACAATATTTCCGCCATCCACCGGGATGGAACCACAGATAATGTTGAGCATAGATGTCTTACCGGAACCATTACTTCCGACAACGGAAACAAACTGTCCATCCTCAATATTTAAATTAAAATCATCAAACAGACAGATTTCATTGATTGTTCCCGGATTATACATTTTATGAATATGCTTTAACTCTAACATCTAAGCCACCTTCTTTCTCTTTTTGCGATCCATGCCAAGCACTAAAATCACAAGGAAAAGCACCGCTGTAATCAGTTTCAGATCGGAAGACGGCATACCAAGCTTTACTGCAATCGCAACACAGGCTTTGTATACGATAGATCCAATCACTACACTTGTTGTCACACGTAAAAATGTCACTTTTTTCAACAGACTGATACCAATAATTACACTGGCAAGTCCGATGACCATTGTTCCGGTTCCCATGGAAACATCGAAATAACGCTGCTGCTGTGCAAAAATGCATCCACTTAAGCTGACAAGACCATTGGCGATTGCAAGACCGATAATCTTAATCACGCCTTTGTCTACACCCATGGAAGTAACGATCGTTTCATTGTCTCCAACGGCACGAAGGAGATATCCGGATTTCGTGCTCATATACCAATCCAGTAAAAACTTCATGATAAATGTAATTACAAAAATAATAATCACATTGGAAAAAGCGGCAAGCGATCCTTTAAAAAGACTATGCACAAGATCATTGTCAAACAAAGTTGTCATGTTGTAAATCGGAAGGTTGGCTCTGCCTGCAATACGCAGATTCACGGTATACAATGCTGTCATCATAATAATTCCGGATAAGAGATCCCTTACTTTTAATTTGACATGAATCAGTCCGGTCAGTGTTCCTGCCACTGCTCCTGCCACAAAAGCAATCAGCAATGTCAGAATCGGATTGCATCCTTTTGCGATCAGTACAGCGGATAAAGCAGCTCCAAGCGGGAAGCTTCCATCAACCGTCAGATCCGGGAAATCCAGAATCGTATATGTGATATAAATACCAAGAGCCATAATTGCATAAATCATGCCCTGTTCGAGTACGCTTAAAACTAATGTCACGGTGTTACCCCCAAATCTAATTATTTATCTCTTATGGTTTATTACTTTACGGTAATCTCATCAAATGTCTGTGCAGCATTTTTAATATAAGTTGCATCCAGTTTCATGTTGATTTTGTCTGCTGCAGCAGTATTTACATAAAGCTCAGCCTTTGATGCAGTAATGAATGGTGTCTTGTCTGCAGTTGCCTCGCCCTTTAAGATCTTTGCAGCCATCTCACCGGTCTCAATTCCAAGCTGATAATAATCAATACCCATAGATGCTACGCAACCGGATTTTACCTGCTCGATTTCACTTCCAAATACCGGGATTCCTGCGCCGTTTGCTTTATCGAGTACTGTCTGTAATGCATTTACTACTGTATTGTCGGTAAGGTTACATAAGCAGTCAACCTTAGATACCAGATCGGTTGCTGCGATTTCAATGTCGGCAGAAGTATTGATACCGGTATCTACGATTTCAAATCCATAATCGCCTGCAAGCTTTTTGTACTCTTCAATGGTACTGCAGGAATTTGCCTCACTTGTTGTATAGAGAATACCGATTTTCTTTGCATCCGGCATCATCTCACGAATCATTTTCAACTGTTCTTCTACTGGAAGAATATCGGAAGAACCTGTGATGTTTCCAACACTTGAACCATCTTCGTTCGCAAGCTGTGCGGTAACCGGATCCGATACTGCGGTATAAACAACCGGGATATCTGTATTCATACATGAGTTGTATGCGCTTGCTGCACATGGTGTTGCAATGGCACAGATCATATCCACATTTTCTGATACAAAACTGTCTGCAATCGTACTTGCTGTACCTGTATCGGTCTGTGCGTTCTGATATTCAACTTTCAGATTTTTTCCTTCTTCAATTCCTGCATTCTTAAGTCCTGCCAAAAAGCCCTCACGGCAATTGTCCAATGAACCGTGTTCTGCGAACTGTGAAATTCCGATCGTATAGGTTGTCTCGGAAGTTCCTCCCTGTCCCTGTGTTGTGTTTCCATCATTTTCTGATCCACATCCTGCCAGCAGTCCCATTGCACATACTGCAGATAATACCATAGCTAATACTTTTTTCTTCATAATCTTTTTCCTCTCTTTCATTAAAAAACCGCCTCAAGCAAAATGCTTGAGACGGTAATAAAATCTTATTATCGCGGTACCACTCAAATTGACAAATGTCCACTCTTTCACGTACGATGTCATACATGCCGAATTGGTAACGGGTTCGGTTCCCGGTGACGCCTACTAAGTGATTTCCTTTTGGGCCACCCTCGAAAGTCCATTCAACAAATCCTTCCATACTGCATCACACCACCTGCAGCTCTCTGTGATATCCGGATAAGTCTACTCCTCTTTCTCATCGGTTTCTCTTTATTCGTATACTTTAAACCCTTTTTTTCTATTTGTCAATCCCAATATTTCGAAGCTGTGTCTGATGCAGTTTGTAATCCTTATCATACTGCCCGACCAAAGCCCAGAAATCCCGTGAATGATTCATATGAATCCGGTGCGAAAGTTCATGTACCACAACATAATCCATCAGCTCCTGTGGCAGATAATGCAGGCGATAATTGAAATTGAGATTTCCTTTACTGCTACAGCTTCCCCAGCGTCCTTTCTGGTTCCGGATTGCAACCCGTTCGAACGTCACACCGATCTTTGGTGCATAATACATCAGCCGCTGCATAAAATGCGCCCGGATTTCATCTTTCTCACGCTTCGACAGAGCATCATATGCCGGAATCTCATACGGACTTCGATACGCCTGCTTTTCCTGTTGCCGCCGTGCCATCTTCTGCTTTGCCTCAGCGATCCACGCCGCATGGGAGTCCAAAAAGCGCAGCACCTCTTTCTTTGCCACCCGGTTTGGAACCCTTGCCACGACAGTTCCGTCCAGCCCTACCTGAAGTGCCATTGTTTTGCGCTTTGACCGAATCACGTTAACCATATATTCTTCCGACTGATTTTTCACAATTACCTGTTCCAACAATTCATACCTCTGTTCACTTTCCTATGGCATGACTACATGATCGAGGATTCCGGTAAGGTGAGCAATCGTCACTCCATAATTGGTCATAGGTACCGCCTGTTCCTTCGCACGGTCAATCCGGGAAAGCACATATTTCCGATTGAACATACACGCTCCACACTGAATGATCAGATCATACCCTGTCAGTTTTTCCGGAAAATCAGTTCCGCTCACATGATCAATCTGCATGTTTTCTCCGAAGCGTTTTCGAAGCATCCGAGGGATCTTCACTCTTCCAATATCCTCGCTCAACGGTGCATGTGTACAGCATTCCGCAATCAGCACATGCGAATTTTCTGTCAGCCGGTCGATCTGCTTTGCTCCTTCCACATAATAAGGCAGATCTCCCTTATAAGCTGCAAATAACACAGAAAACGAAGTAAGCATGCTTTCCTTTGGCTTATTTTCGTACACATACGCAAACACCTGTGAATCCGTAATGATCAGTTTTGGCGGCTTAGCCAAAGTTGCCAGCGCCGGAACCATCTGATCCGTTGTTACACTCATAATCTGACATTTTTTATCCAGCAATTCCCGGGTTGTCTGCACCTGTGGCAAGATCAGTCTTCCCTTTGGTGCCTGAATGTCCTGTGGCATTACAAGCATAACCAGATCTCCCTCACTTACCAGATCTCCGGTAATCAGACGCTCACCAAAATTTTCCGGGACCTTTCGGGATAATGCTTCTTTCACCTGATCCATGCCGACACCTGTCTTTGTACTTACAACCAGAGCATCCTCTCCGGTCTCCTTTTTAATTTCTTCCTGCATCACCTTTGCATCTGCAAGATCGACTTTGTTGATTACAAGAAGAACCGGTGTATTTTTTTCTTTAAAAAAGCGATACCATTTCAGCTCCTGTACACATGCCGCAAGCCCCTGCTTTTCATCTGCCACAAAAAGGATCACTGCAAGATCTGTTTTTTCCGCAGCTAATTTCGTTCGTTCGATGCGCTGTTCGCCAAGCGTACTCTCATCATCAAAACCTGCGGTATCGATGATTGTACATGGACCAAGCGGATGAATCTCCATCGCTTTATAGACCGGATCAGTGGTCGTTCCCGCTATATCCGCAACGATAGAAACTTCCTGATTGGTAAAAGCATTGATAAACGAAGATTTGCCACTGTTGGTTTTTCCAAAAACACCTATATGCAGACGGTTTGCGGAAGGTGTATCATTCAATGTTACTGCCATATGTTCTTTCGTCCTTTCCCGTCTTAGAAACGGAAGTCTCGTTTTCCTTCAGAAATATCATGAATGTGCTCGTAAGTTGTCTGCTTTACTTTCGGATTTGTAATCTTCTCAATCTCACGGTCAATCAGTTCCATACCGATTTTCTTTGTCTCTTCACTTGCATAATCTTCCAGATACTCTTTTAAAGTCATAAGTGCATTTGGATGACAACAATTTAAAATCTGCATGCTCTTGCAAAGCGCCATAAAACGGTCTCCGGTTCTTCCCTCTCTGTAACATGCCGTACAGAATGATGGAATATATCCCATTTTCATCAGCCAGTTCACAACTTCATCTAACGTTCTCTGATCGCTGACATCAAACTGCTCCGAAGTCTCATCTGCAAGTTTTTCTGCTTCCGGATCGGCATATCCGCCGACACTTGTTTTCGATGCACCACTGATCTGGGATACTCCAAGAGGTAATACTTTTTCACGTACCGCCTGACTCTCTCTTGTGGAAATGATCATACCGGTATATGGAACTGAGATACGAATCAATGCGCAGATTTTTGCAAAAGTGTCATCGCTGATACCATTGTCAAAAGCACTTGGATCAATATCATCTGCTTTTTTCACACGAGGAACACTGATGGTATGTGGTCCTACCCCGTGAACAGCCTCAAGATGCTCCGCGTGCATCAGAAGTCCTGCAAATTCATAGCGGTATCCTTCGAGTCCAAACAATACACCAAGTCCTACGTCATCGATGCCGCCTTCCATTGCACGGTCCATTGCTTCAGTATGATATGCATAATCGTGCTTTGGTCCTGTCGGATGCAGCTGCTCATAGCCTTCTTTGTTGTATGTTTCCTGGAAAAGAATGTATGTACCGATTCCGGCTTCCTTTAACTTGCGGTAATTTTCGACTGTCGTTGCCGCAATATTTACATTTACACGACGGATTGCGCCGTTTTTATGCTTGATGCTGTAAATGGTATTGATACATTCGAGAATATACTCAATCGGATTATTTACCGGATCTTCACCTGCTTCAATAGCCAGACGCTTGTGTCCCATATCCTGCAAAGCGGTAACTTCTTTTACAATTTCTTCCTGTGTCAGTTTCTTTCTTGCAATATGCTTATTTTTCAAATGGTATGGACAGTATACACATCCATTCACACAGTAATTGGATAAATACAAAGGTGCAAACAACACAATACGGTTTCCGTAATAGTCCTTTTTGATCTGCTGTGCAAGCTCATATACTTCCTGTATTTTTTCTTCATTTTCGCATGCCAGAAGAACGGATGCCTCCCGGTGTGTCAGACCCTTGCGCTCTTTTGCTTTGGCAATAATGGCATCAATCACTTCCATATTGTCCTTATTGGCATCTGCATAGGCAAGTGTCTCTTTGATTTCCTCATCTGAAATAAATTCTTCTGCTTTTAATGATTTTACGTTATACATACTTTCCTCCTAGTGTTTGAATCATGCTATAACTATTCAGTTATTTTTTAAAATCGCCCCTGGAAACAACGACTTGATATCCGACGCTCTCCATCCGTTGGGCCATACAATGGCGGCATTCAGCTGCCTCGTCTCCGGTGCATATTTTGTTATCATATAATTTATACTTTTCCCGGACTGCAACCGGCGACAAATTCGGCATCACAACATTCGCACCTGCCTGAATCCCCTTCTCTCTTCCAAGGGGATGAATCGTTCCCAGTGCCGTCGTCGAGGGCAAAAGCACATGGGGATGGATCAGCCTTATGATGCTCAAAAGCCGCAGGGTCTGTTCCATTGTACCGGCCGGTTCCTGTCCGAATGGCGTATCCTTCTGTGGGATAAAAGGTCCGATTCCAACCATATGTGGCTGCAGTTTTTTGATGAACATCAAATCCTCATACAGCGTGTCCACAGTCTGTCCCGGCGAACCTACCATAAATCCGCAGCCAACCTGATAACCGATTTCTTTCAAGTCATACAGGCACTGTATCCTGTGTTGGAATGACATTTCCGCCGGATGCAGACTCTGATAATGCGTTTTATCAGCGGTCTCATGGCGCAAAAGGTAACGATCCACTCCTGCATCATAAAATGCCTGATAGCTTGCCTTATCCTTCTCTCCAATCGAAAGTGTCACCGCACAATCCGGATAGTCCTGTTTGATTTTTGCTACAATATCACAGATCCGTTCATCTGAAAAATATGGATCTTCTCCCCCTTGTAAGACAAAGGTTCGAAAGCCCAGTTCATATCCGTTTGCGCAGCAGGATAAAATTTCTTCTTCCGTCAGACGGTATCGCTGCGCATTCGGATTGCTCCTTCGGATTCCACAATAAATACAGTCGTTTTTACAGTAATTCGTAAACTCGATCAGTCCACGAATAAACACCTGTTTTCCATAAATATCATCCGCAACTTTTCTGGCTGTGTCACGCAGATAATTGATTGCCTGCTCATCTGTCGTCGTAAGCAGCGTCTGCAGCTGCTCACGCTGAATTGTCTGCTCATTCTTTATCTGATCAATGATTTCCACTAATGTTTGCATAAACTGTCTTTGCACTCACCCCTTCTAATCTTCCGATTTTACCAGACAATGCATTGATGGTGTCCTGTGGCGCATCCACCGCAACGCTGATAACATTCACTCCCTTGTCGCGGTAAGGAATCCCCATACGTCCCACAACACATTCCCTGTACTCATGCAGTAAATGATTCAATGGTTCTGCGGATTCTTCCTTTTCCACAATGATACCGATCAGTGCGATTCTTGTGTTATTTTCCATTTTTTCTCCTTTTTGATTTGCATAAAGTTCCCCACATTTACATTGTTTTCTCCTTACGCAAAAAAAGCTGTACCTCGAAAGGTACAGCCTGATTCATACAAAATAAGCCTTATGTCTGAAAACACAAAGCAGTCGTTCTATGCTATACCTTTCACCTCAACCTTGGTTTCGGTGTCAGAGTCATCTTTATACTCTCTATATAAGCACATACGACTGCTCTTTGGCAAGTTTTAAATTAAATACAAACTACTTACGAATCTGGAATCCGGAAATCATCTCATCAAGTCCTTCCGCTGAAGCTGAAAGCTCCTGACTGGTAGCAGATACCTGCTCGGATGTTGCAGAATTAGACTGTACAACACTACTTACCTGCTCCACTGCCTGCGAAATCTGTTTTACAGATTCTGCCTGCTGATCAGATACCTGACGAATCTTGGCAACTTCCATAACAACAACATCCAGCTGCTCAATCATCTCAGCCATAAACTGTGAAGTCTGGTCAGCAACATTGCTTCCAATCTCTACCTGATTCAGGCTGTTTGTCAGCATGACACGTGTCTCCTCTGCGGAAGCAGCACTTTCTTCTGCAAGTTCCTTGATCTGCTCCGCAACAACGGCAAAACCTTTTCCTGCCTCGCCTGCACGGGCAGCCTCAATCGAAGCATTCAAAGAAAGAAGGTTTGTCTGACTGGCAATACTCTCGATTTTTCCAATGACAGCCTGAATATCATTTGTGGTATCGGAGATATGTTTCATGGACTCGATCAGTTCCTTCATCTTTGCCGTACCACTGTCTGCCTTGATAGCAACTTCTTTTGCCTGATCATGAACACGATCGGTTGATTTTGTATTTTCCGCTACATGTTCTGCCACTTCATTGACAGAAGAAGTCAATTCTTCCAATGCAGCTGCCTGATCTGTCGCACCCTCCGCAAGACCCTGCGCACTCTGTGCTAACTGATCTGCTCCTACAGAAACCTGATTCGATGATTCCTGTACATTTGAAATCGTCTGACTGAGTCCTGTCTCTGTCTCTTCCAGTTTGCTTAAAATCTCACTGAAATTGCCACGGTAAACTTCAATATTGCGTGACTTTGCATCAAAGTTTCCCTTTGCAAATTCAGCAAGAAGCTGATCGATATCCTCCACAACTTCTTTCAGGGAAGATGCCGTCTTGCGGAAACTCTGTGCCAGTTTGCCAAGCTCATCCTCCGATTCATATGTTACATCAATTTCAAGATTTCCCTGAGACATAGCTTCTGCTGCATTCTCAATCTGATCCAGCGGCTCAAGGATATTCTCCGTAAGCGCTTTTACCATCTGCTGACCGAGAATCGGCATGGCAATCATTCCAAGTATCGGGATGATCAAAAATACAGGATGTCCAAAAGCGATCATTAATGCTGCAAACAAAATATTATTGATTGCCAGTATAACAAATACAACTTTTACCACCAAAGAAAGCTTGTCTGCAATCTTTCTGTTCTGAAAATACTCTTTTCCTTGCATAAATTTTCTCCTTAGTTATAAGTATATTTACTATCGGTACTTTTTACCTATAATTTTACTTCGGTTTTCCAATAAATGCAAGCAAATTATTCTTTACAATTAGTGACTTTTCTTTTAACATTAATGTTTATATAATTTGATTATAATACAAAGTGCACAGACTTTAACCATCTGTGCACCTTTCATCTTCCATTTCCTCCGCTTCCAATAATCCCGCTACATATTCTTTCGGATTACACACAATTTTACCGGTGTTCATGATCCTGATTTTAAAGCTACCCTCAAAATGCATAATATGCTGCAAATATACTGTCAGATCCTTTTTCTCGGCAATTTTCAAAACCCACTTAGCACAATTATCACCACAATTAGACATATTATAAATAAATGAATCATCTTTAAGCATAAGTATCAAAACCTTTACTCCACCTGATAATTCCCGCGGTGTTATCGCACCCAGTACCGGACTGTCAATAATGAGGGGACTGATCACCTCACAATGATCAACATCCTGTATCATTTCTTTTACAAATGTATCTTCTATCCACTCATCTTCATATACATTGTCAAAATATGAAGGAGCGTCTTTCATATAATCTATATTGGCATAATACCATATTTTTAAGCATGAATATCCGACCTCACTTAATCTCATTTTCACAGAATATATTATCACTCATATGTCTGTATTGATCAGTTACATTATATCTATTATTTCTATTATCTACAACCACATTATAATTTCCCCTAATTTAAAATACATTCCGTAACTGCAAAATAATAGAGCAGACTGTATTTTAAATATACAATCTGCTCAAGTGTTTTTTATAGCCTAATAAATATTTTTCTTTAGTTAAAGACCGAGTGATCCGTATATGATATATGCTCCGAAAATGACTCCCCGCTATCATCTGTCACAGTTACATTTCCAACACATATAACATCATTTTCTGAGTCATCATCTCCCTCAACTACATCCTGCGAATAAACCGCTGTTTTGACATCATACCCCTTTATCTATTCCGGATTTACGTCCAAAAGCACTTTCATTATCTCTTCAAATTCATCCGTATGTTTAACTGTAATGATTTCCATTGTGACTGTAAGCTGATTATCAAGCTCTATCTGGCTTGTATACAAGCCATAACTATAATTTTCAGTAGGGCTTACGCCGTACTTTTCAGTCTCATCTGATGTCAGGATCTTCTGCGATGTATCAGAAGCTGTTATTTTGTCTCTTATCACAACACTGCTGCCCATGTTAAAAATTATAAAAATTGTCAATATTACTGCAAGTAAAACAACTATGCCGCCTGTTATGTATAAAGCTTATCTTTTTGCCATACCTGCTCCCTCCATCACTAAATTTCACATATGATACATATATAGTTCTTCAAGTCCCGCCTTAACTTCTTGATATTTATAATTACAAGGTTTATTTTCACTTATTATCCTATATATTTTCCCTTTTGCTCCCATTTTTATATTAACTATTTTTGCTTCTTCTTGAAAATATTCCTCATTCAGCCCAACCTCTACTTCGTACACCTTGCCTTCAAGACTTTCTAACAAATGTTGAGGTACTCCGTGGTCTATTATACAACCTCCTTTAAGCAATATAATCTCTTTTGCAATAAATTCGATATCAGAAACAATATGCGTAGCTACAATTATTATTTTATTTTCGGATATTTCACTAAGAAAATTCCTGATACGAATTCTTTCACTTGGATCTAATCCAGCCGTTGGTTCATCCATTATCAGTATTTCGGGATCATTAAGTAAAGCCTGCGCTATAAGTATTCTTTGTTTCATTCCTCCCGAATATGAGCCAATTCTTTTCCTTTTATCATTACTTAAATTTACCATTGATATCAAATCATCTATCCGCGACTTAGCCTGTTGTTTATTAACCCCTTTAAGAGCAGCTATATACCACATAAATTCTTCTCCAGTAAAATTGTCATATATAGCTTGTTGCTGAGGCATATACCCTATTTTTTCCCTATACATTTGATTCAATTTATGTATATCTTTTCCGTTATAACATATGATTCCTTTATCAGATTTCAGATTATCAGTTATTATATTCATTAGCGTACTTTTGCCTGAGCCATTAGGTCCAAGCAAGCCATATATACCAGGAGTAAAACACATATTTACTTCACATAGTGCTTTTTTATTTTTTCCATATGATTTACTTATATTTTTTATTAACAATTCCATTTTAATTTCCCCTATTTGCAATATTTATCAATATCATGGCTATATTACTTTTTGAAAAATAAAATATCATAGATATAATTAGAATAATCATAGACACAAATATTGAGACCACAAATTCATTTTTTGATTTTCTAGCCATTATAGTTGTAAGACCACCGAGCAACAGATAGATAATTCCTCTTATAATATATACAAGAGCCAAAAACGTAAATAACGTGATACCCCACTCTATTTGTGGATCATATAATCCATTAAGTTTAAGCTTCAACTCATCTATTTTCAGAATATGGCTATATCCATATATTGACGGAATAATGCTAATCACGTATATGATTGCGCCACATACTATTGAACATCGTATTTTGACTTTCGCAAGATGTTCGCCTCCATTCTTAGCTGTTTGCACCAATAATTTAGTTCTATTCTCATCTTTTGCCCCATATAGTCCAGAAATAAACATTACAAAAACTATAGATGATCCCATAAAAATCAAGATATCACTTCGATATTTTTTTATTATGGATTTCAAATTTATCTCATCTATTAAATAATTATCACCGTTTTTTGCATTTGCTTTATCGTATTGTAAACTTAATCTCTCAAATGCTTTCTTTCTATTTTCAAGCTCACTTTCCACTTCTAATGCTACGGAGTTCTCTGATGCTTCTTTCGCTGCTTCTATCTGATTTTCCACACTTTGTATATACTGTTTTTCTTTTTCTATATAATTTTCGGCTTCATCATCAATTTTACCATGTATATTTGACAAATACATATGATATATTGCCTCATATGCACTTTGATAAGTGCTATCAGGTAAAAATGTCTTATAGGAACAGGCGATACCTACACACAAAAACAATATCATAATCCATTTTCTTTGCAAAATTAACAGCTTATACCACTCATTTATATACATATTTTCCAAATGGAGCAACCTTGATAAACACCACCTTACAGCCTGCCTGATCTTCTGAAAATATGCTTTTATTTCTGCTACATATTTTATGCCAAAAATACTGACTCCTATGATTATAAGTAAACAAACACTGACCGGAATCACTATAAATGCCATTCGATTTTTATCTAGCGGGACTCCAAATACATTCAAATTTCCATAAATCCCAATAACTTTTTTCATATCCCATAGATAGAAAACATTAATTGGGAAATCATTTGAATTAAAAAACTCAAATATCAAAAAACATATTGGAAACAAAATTTCTAACAATCTGCTATTTATTGTAATGCCAAAGAAAAATATTACACATCCCACTGCAACAGCAACAACTATATGATCTACTATTGAAAATGCTAATGTCTCATACATTGATAATCTGTATGGACAATCTCGAAATATCTGCAAACTTTGTACTGAACTGCTCATATTTCCCATAGAATACATAACGGCATCAAGAGCAACTACTATTATTTCCTGAAGCAGCGTAAATATAACAATAAGTATAATAAATGCTATCCATTTCGATAATATCATTTTACGTCTCCCATTTTTTGTTGCACGTAAAATGTTTATCATACCACTTTTTCGTTCGGAAGTATAAATATATTCCATACAAACAAATGCAAACACTATACAGAAAAATATACCATATGTAAAATCGGCATATTTTTCCATATCCCAATTTAATTTATCATCAATCACTATATCCGACAACTTTTGATAATCTGACACCATTTTATCAATGTTTCGTTTATAAAATGCACTCTTTTTATCATCGAGTGCTGATATAAGGATTTCTCCTCTTTCGTTCATCTCATCTATAAATGTTTCATATGTTTGTATATATTGGCTCTGTTCATCATTTCTATACTCTATATATGCCTCATCCTTTTCACCGAGACAATATATTATTGTCATAATATCCACTATCATAATAATTGCAAAGATTACAATGAACATTTTCTCTCTTATTATTTTTCTAATCTCGCCTCGGACCACTGCTGCTCCCCCTGGTTAATTACCACACTATATTGTTCAATTCTCCAAATTTACGTTCACAGACTGTTTCAGGAGTTATTTTATCACCATTACATTCCAGAACATCTTCAAATTTTATTTCCTTCACATACCATGTTGTATCATCCTGTGTTACATCAACAGAAATATCATCCGGTCCGAATCCAGAAAATGTCCCTACCGAATTTAGCTCATATTCAAAATTTGAAATTTTTTTACCTTCGGAAGAATAGATTTCTACATTGCACGAATTCATGTTATCATGTTCAAAATATTGAATACTGGCATCATCTATTACGACATAATCATTATATGTTTTAATTCCAGAATCCTGTGCTACGCCTTCAAGCCACACCTCTACCTCTTTTGTATCATAGTCCATGCTGTAAATATTAGTTTTATATTCCGCATCCTGCATATTATCATATTTCTTTATAAGCATTTTATCGTTTAAGAAAACTATACTACCAATAGCATCCGTGTCACTCTGCTTCTCAGGTGTTTCGATTTCTGATATTTTGCCAGCATCACAATCATAAATATAATTTTTTTCTCGGATAGCCTGCAGCCATGATTCATTGTCACTCATCTCAAAATCCCTGCTGATGCATATTGCCGAAAATACTAATTTATCTTTATATGCCCTAAGTTGCCCAAATGCCTGAAGATTAGTATCTTCACTGGTTTCAAAAATCGTTATTGCATTTTTTTCTTTCATTGAAGATCCCATATCAACCTGACTAAGTATTGCCTTTGAATACACATTTTCGCCTTCATAATAATGCTCTTCTACTTCATAGTATAGTTTTCCTCTATGAATCATCCAAGCTACTATTCTTTTACTATCTACGGTGTATATTTTTTTCTTTGATGAACCATTTTTACTGACACAATATATACTTGAACCAAGTGAATAATATATATCACCTTCGTAATATTGAATATACTTATATCCTGAATCATATTGCAGTATTTCGTCATCCTCTAGATTTCTATCTATGTATGCATTACAATCTTTACGCCTTGTTTTATCCGTTTCCATATCATGGAGGCAATTAGCCTTATCACACAATGGTGTTAATTTCTCTGTTTCATTATTATAGTAATATATATAATTATTCATAAGAATATATTGTCCATTTCCATCTGACTGATATTTTCTCCACGATGTTATATCAGTCGTATATGAATACTGATCATCTGTATTAAAATCATACTCACTGCTATACTCCTGTTGCTTTGAACATCCTATAATTGTATTTCCCATAATAAATATTACAGCTATAGCTAAAATTCTTATTTTCATGAATATCCCCCTTAATATCAATAAAGGAGCTATTGTTAGCTCTAGCTCCTTTACCATGTTGTTATTTTACCATGTCGTACCAATACTAGTATCTCTTTCCCATGAATAAGCACCTCGTATTATGCTTGTCAATTGACACTTTCATTTTACTTGATTTTTTCTCATGTAACTATATTTCTTCTCAATGGTCAAAAATGAGGAGTGAGCGGTCTTATCAACCACTCACTCCTCATTTTCATCCACTTAGCCATAAATTATAATTTCTTTATAAAGAAAGATATAATAGATTTATTCACGATTTTATGTAAGGAGACCAACTATGAAATCTATTGGAAAATGCTTATCCGAAAAATATGTTTTAAATGGAATTATTGAATCTCGTTTTAGTGATGCATATGCTTATATTTTTGACTACATGCTTAATTTCTTATTATATAATTTATCACTATTAACTTTAGGTTTTTTATTTCAGCACCCGATAGCCGTTACAATATATATTATCATTACAGGAGCTTTGCGTGCTGTAACCGGTGGGTATCATTGCAAAACACATATTTCATGCTATAT
>ERZ1034713.640-NODE-640-length-19302-cov-9.565179_pt1 | contig 19302 bp, 17 predicted proteins | sample MGYA00520692_ERZ1034713 | MGnify/ENA primary metagenome ERZ1034713 (study PRJEB33766, sample SAMN09781717) | gut metagenome | biome: gut microbiome | host: Homo sapiens | place: Madagascar | study: EMG produced TPA metagenomics assembly of the PRJNA485056 data set... | reverse complement strand
CAATCTGAATTATTATTTCTACGTGCTAACAACATAATTAAAACCTCCAATTTTTATTTTACTCATCCTCTCGGTTCCTTGCGGCTCCGTCGGGATTTCTGTTTGTTATTTATTATTATTGATAATGTTATTTTTATCTTTTCTTTTCGATTGCCTTTGCCTCAAGACTCCGTCGTTCTTTCGAACTTCTTCATCTTTTAGCTTCAGCTTTCACTCTCATGTTGAGCAACTTGCGTGCCAGCGGCTGATGCGTGCCATTTTTGGCAGTAAAGTATAAATATTTTAAACTTTACTGACAAAATGGGAGGTGGGCTTTAGAAAATCCCCTAAAAGTTTGGAAGTTATGATAATTCTGTGTATTTTTCCTATCCATCAACAAGCGCATCGAATGCTTCTTTGAAGTATTTGTCGAACCACTCGGCTGGGTGATCTGTTATCTGATGCTTGCCTGATTTCTCGATGTGAATGGCAACACATAAATAATTAATGGAGCAAGTAGCTCATTTTCCCTCTTCCCGGAGCAGCTACTTGCTGGATAACAGTATATTTTCTAGTCTTTACATCAAAAGTCACTTCATCATCACTTCCGTCAGGATTAGCTAGAAAAACTTTTTTCCCCTCAAAATACGGCACGGAAATACCTTTCGCCCACGCTTCCAGGTAGATTCGTTCCACCTCATCGTGTACGGCATTGTTAGTTTCCCGAATCGTTTTGCCATTCGAGAGTCGCCAACCTTCTATTTCTTCATATTTGCACATAAGCCTTTAACCTTTAGAAAACCTTCGAAAAATCTACTGCAAAAATACGAGGAATCTTTTTAATAGCCAAATGTTTTAACCTCTTTTTTCTATCAGCTCTTATCAGAAGCAACTGTTTTGAAAGTTTTTCCCAAAAAGGTTTGTGATTTCAGGAATAATGGCTAATTTTGCGGGCGGGAAAGCGTCATTCCTCATAGGTGATGCTTTAGGGAATGATAAAATAAATAGGATATGAATAAGATATTTGATAGTATCAGACAGATGGATAAGGCTGGACAAGAATATTGGTCGGCTAGGGAATTGGCGTCTGTTATTGGTTATGCAGATTATCGTAATTTTAGCAAAATCATAGATAAGGCTAAGGTCTTATGTGTACAAAACAATAAGAGTGTAGAAGACCATTTCGTTGAAGTCAACGAAATGGTTACTATTGGTAGTGAGGCAAAGAGAAAGCTGAAGTCCTACCATCTTTCCCGTTATGCTTGCCTTCTTATTTCTATGTCGCTCAGTTCCAAGAAAGAGAATGCATTGCCTGCATTAGAGTATTTTTCTGGTAAGCAGAATTTATCTTCTTCTTCATTACAAAATGCTGATACTTATACCAATACGGATATTGTGTTCTTCTCTGATTCGGAAGGAAAACTGAGAGTGGAATTAGTCTTTGATGGAGATACGGTTTGGACGACACAGAAGAGAATTGCAGAAATCTTTCAAGTAGATGTGCGAACAGTGAGCTATCACATCAATGAAATCTTGAACAGCGGAGAACTCAATAAATATTCAGTTATCCAAAAATCTTGGATAACTGCGGATGATGGGAAGAAATACGAAATGAATGTATATAATCTGGATATGATTATTGCGGTGGGCTATCGTGTGAACAGTTACAAGGCAACTCGTTTTCGTCAATGGGCAACCAATACCTTGAGCGAATTTATCCGAAACGGTTACGTGTTAGATGATGAGCGTTTTAAGCAAGGTGGAAAGCAGGTTCAGGTGAAGTTTGACCAGTTGCTGGAACGTATTCAGGAGATTCGAGCATCCGAGCGTATGGCTTATCAAAAAATAACAGATATTTATGCCACGGCTTGCGATTATCAGAAGAATGCTACTACAACGCAGGAGTTTTATGCCAAGGTACAGAATAAGTTGCATTGGGCAATAACGGGTAAGACGGCAGCAGAAATCGTTTATTCTTCTGCTGATGCAACCAAGAAACACATGGGATTAACTTCTTGGGCTCAAGCTCCCGATGGTAAGGTGTTGAAATCGGATGTGACAATAGCAAAGAATTATTTGCATATAGAACAGATGAAGGAATTGAATGGTATTGTTTCTGCTTATATCGACTTAGCTGCCAATCGTGCCAAACGCCATATTCCAACGACTATGGAACAATGGGTCAAGTTCTTGGATGGTTTTCTTGAATTATCATCTTATCCAATTTTGATAGATAAGGGAAAGGTTTCGGCTCTTGAAGCTCGGTTGAAAGCTTATGAGGAATATGATAAGTTCAGGGTGATTCAAGACCGTGAGTTCTTGTCGGATTTTGACAAGGAAGTGATGAGGTTAAAAGGAGAATTGGGGTTGTTTGATAATTGATGATTAAGCATGAAAAAAATAATAATTGCTTGCGACTCTTATAAGGGTTGCCTTTCGAGCAGAGAGGTGAATGAGGCGATTGCTTCGGGAGTGAAGGAATGGGATTCGGAAGATGCTTCTTCTGGAATAGAGAATGTGGATTCTGATGCTGCTTCTCCCGAAATCATTTGTCTCGAAATGAGTGATGGGGGAGAGGGAATGCTCGATGCCTTTCTCTCGGCGATGAAAGGAGAGCGAGTGAGCATTCATGCCCATGATGCCCTGATGAGATGGATAGAGGCTGAGTATGGAATCGTGAATGATACGGCAATTATTGAGATTGCGCAGACTGCCGGACTGGCTTTGATAGAACCCGAACAGCGCAATCCTCTTAAGGCTACTTCCTGGGGCGTGGGCGAGATGATAATGAATGCTTATCGCCGGGGCGTGCGCCATTTCATTGTGGGATTGGGCGGAAGCGCCACATCCGATTGCGGTCTCGGAATGCTCAAGGCGATGGGAGATGACTGGAAGAAAATCCGACAGGAATGCAGTTTTGTGCTGGCTTCGGATGTTACCAATCCGCTTTGTGGCGAAAACGGGGCGGCTCATGTCTTTGCCCCTCAGAAGGGAGCTGATGCTGAGATGGTGGAAATGCTGGATGCTCGGGCAGGGAAGTTTGCTGAGGTGAGTGCCAAGCATTTCGGTTATGATAGGAGTGAGGTGCTTGGTGCTGGTGCTGCCGGTGGTTTGGGTTATGCTTTCCTGCAATATTTTGGTGCAGAGGTTTCTGCTGGAGCCGAACTTCTGTTGCGAGAAATCGGCTTTGATGAGATGATTCGGGATGCTGATCTCGTGATAACGGGTGAAGGACATAGCGACAGACAGACCTTGATGGGAAAGTTGCCGCAGCGGATTTTGGAACATGTCTTGAAAAATAAAGTCACGACAGACCAGCAAATCTGGTTGGTATCTGGAGGAGTCAGCGAAAAGCAGGCGCTTCTTGACGCAGGCTTTGATCAGGTTCTTGCCGTATCTCCTCAGAATATGGATTTAGAGGAAGCGATGAATCCTGAAATTGCCAAAAGAAATATTGCGAATGCAATCAAAGTTTTCTTTGGAAATGATTAGACCTTTTTTAAAGAATAATCCATGTATTTGGGTCAATGATCAGGACTTTCTTTGCCATTCTTCGGTTCTTTCTTTTGAGGATCATAAATTTTTCTTTGGATTGATTCCTGATTGAGAAAAAGCGAAATCGTATATTTTTAGGTACAATAAGCTTAAAAATATACGATTTTACATATTTATTTTCTGTTTTTACATGTTATTTGAACGATTGATGGTTGTTTTTGAACGTTTTGAAGGAAAAAACGACCATCCGTATGGTTGGTGATTCAGTATTTTTCAGTGTAGTATCATCAGTTGTAAATTTCCATAAATACAAACATTTTTTCTCATTTTGCAATTTCAAAAACGAGGAATTTCATACTTTTGCGCCCAGTTATGATTTAACAAAACAGTAACTTGATGTCCTATCACATTTTGTTGCCTATATGATAATTACTTATTTATTGAACTTTAAATTTTGAAAGATGATGAAAATGTTTTTACTATCATTTAATGCTTTTAAGCATCGCTCCATCTTTGCCGTTTTCTTGGCTATATTCTTGCTTTTCGGAGCAGTCAAGGGAACCAAGGCACAAGATAGTAATGGTTCTGCTTCACCCTTTGATGGTTTGGAAAAACTTGAAGGTATTTCTGCAAGTGAGATGGCGAATTATGCAAAGAACGGTAAGCATGGTGAATTTCCAACGGATAAGAAACAAATCTTTTTCTTGTATAATGTAAAGACCGGTCTGCTGCTCAATGTAGGAGGCTATTGGGGAACCCATGTGTCTCTTCAGGAATATGGAATGCCTCTTTCTGTTTATACAGATGTTGACGGTTGGATTCATTTCCAGCAGGATATTGACAAGCAGGGTGTTTCATCAGGAAATCAGGAAGGCTGTTCGTTGGAATACTTCTGGGAAGAAGGTTATGCCTCTACAAGTATAGGTGTCTTTGTAGATCGCGATATCTATAAATCAAGTACAGATAAAACCGTGATTCAGCGTGGTTGGAAGATTGAATCTGTTTCTGGAGATGCAAAAAATACCTTCAAAATATTCACTTATCGCCGTAGTGCAAATGGGTATAGCAAATATAAAACTTATGAAAAATACTATCTCTCTGCAGCCGCTTCTCAGGGTGATGTGGATAAAAATTGTGGTGCTTTCTTAACGAATGATAAAGATTATAGTGAAGACGGCTCTCTGTGGCGTATCTTCTCATATGAGCAGCTTTATAATTTGCAAAAGAGTTCTATCGGCTTTAAGAGTTCATTAGATTTGTCATTCAAATTAGAGTGCCCTGGATTCAACCGTGATAATGGTAAGCTTGATAATTGGAAGACTGCTGTTTATAAGCAGGGAGCTACTGGATTTTTCCGATTTGGTTTGGAGGAACGTTATAAAACAGACCCGAGTCATGGATTAAACGACTATAAAGGTAGTGTTACATCATATACTTTCAATGGAACCACATATTATAATATAAATGATTACCAGACTCATCTCGGTAAATATTATTGCGCAGATATCAAGCATACCCGTGGTGCAGTCTATCAGGTGGTACACGTAGATCATGGCGGTTCTTATGTTATCGAATGCAAGGCTTATTCTAATACAAATAAGGCTAAGCTATTTGCTGTTCTTTTGAATGACCCAAAAGAAGGGACAACAAATTATAAAGAAATAGTTGAAGGTTCCCTCCGCGAAACCGTTGTTATGCAGACTGCAAACATGTCTCAGACAGAACAGGAAAAATTGCATGTTAGCGAACAGAACATGGATTATGCTGGTAAGGAATTCTATGGTAGCCATAAGTACTTCAATAGTGTCCTCGTGCAGGTTCCAGAAGGTGGCGGTAACATCTGCTTCGGTGTTCGTGTAGGTTCTGTTGCTGATAATGTTGTTGAAAGTAATAATGAGTGGACAGTATTTGATGATTTCCGTCTTCTCTATGCAGGTTCCACCACCTCTCGCGACTTGATATTGGATGAAGACAAGGATAATCTGAACTATCTTCTCGACTGTACAGAGACTTATGACGATGTGGTTCTCCATCTCAACAAGAAATCTTTCAATAAGAATATCAATAAATGGAACACCATCGTGCTGCCAGTTGACTTGAATAAAGACCAGTTCACTCAGGCATTCGGAGCTAATGCCCGATTGGCAGAACTGACCACGCTCACTCGAAATCAGATCCAGTTTACAACGGTGAAGATTGCGGATAAGGGAAATAATGACGTAGTTCTTGCGGCGTACGTACCTTATATCATCTATCCTACAAAGGACTTGGCAAATGAGAGAACACCTGAATATACGGCAACCCTTCATAAGACAGGTACTGGTTCTGGAATCGAGGAGCATAAGGTAACTATCGCAGCCAACCATATTGATATTCCGAATGTCAGCCTCAAGAGAAATGACCAAAACAAGAATGATCTCTTTGGACTCATTAAGGATACTTGGTCGCTGGATTTGAATCATGTGAAACTTGCTAACAAGACTGAGGCGAGCGAAATCGTGACAGATGGAACTTTAGCTGCATTCGGTACTTTTGCAAGAACATACGGAAGTGAAATAGCTGATACTGAGACAAGCTTTACCGTAAATAAGAACAATCCGATTATTAAGGATAGAGATGATTTGAAAGGTTGTTATTTCTTCCATGAAGGAAAAATGGTCTATGCTGGCGACAAAGTTCGTGGCTTGCGTGGTTTCAGCGTATGGTTCAAGCCATATAAGCAAACTTCTGGAGCAGCCACTTCCAAGTTTATCCTGGATGGCATTGACTATACTACAGATGTAGAGCGAATCATGGCCACAGAAGACAGCAGCATCGATTCCAAGTTTGCGAAACTCGGTGTGTTCAATCTCAATGGACAGCTTGTTCGCAGCGGCAGTACCGATGTTTCAGGCTTACCTTCCGGTATCTATATCGTGAATGGCAAGAAAGTGTTTGTTAAGTAAAGACTAACTTATTGAAGATAAGAAAGGATGATTATGATGAAAACTCAATATATTAAACCGGAAATACAAATGGTTCTCTTGGAGAAAAAGCTGATGGCAAGCAACTCCATAAGTTGGAAAGTCGATAACTCAAACAAAGAAAATGATCCAAATGGAGAAAACCGCGGACCTATCTATGGCTATGGTCCTTATGGAGACTGGGGAACAAACTTTGAAAAAGATCCATTTGACAGCGACAACTGGTAATCAGAAGTATATGTAGCGTACTATTAAACAGTGAAATATATTAAAAATGTGTTATCTTGGCAGAAATTCTGCTGGGATAACACATTTTTTTGCTTAAATAATTTGGAGATAACTTATTTTTTTGTACTTTTGCAAGCAGGGTAGTTGAAAAACTATGCCTATAAACATCATATAGAATCAACAAAAAGTGATAAAAACCTAACGACGATCTTCAAAATACTCAAGATCTAAGGATTTTTAGTAGATTATGTACGTGTAATATATACTCTCTGTTCGTATGGCAATCAGATTGCTATGTGAATCAAAGTGTGCTAAAAGAAAGTGATGATAATTTATTGATTTGATAAAAGCTGTTCATTATGGAGTTACTGGAAAAATATTTCGCAGAACTGATTCAGTGTGTCGATGCCAGTTATCTGGTGATAGGCATTATCCTGGTGTTCCTGAGTGTACCGGATACTGCAGACTATGCCCCTTATCGTAAGGCAAAATATTTCTTGGCATCAGCATTTTTTGTTATGTTCATCAACCTGTATCTTTGGTTGGAAATCTTTTCCTCGCAGGATTGGGAGGCGCTCAATTCCATCATTGCCTGTATGGACATCAGCCTGTTTTTCCTGACATGTATATGCTTTGCTTATTCGTTTGCCTCCCTGTTGGATTCGCAATATATCAATAAAAAGAGGATGCTGAAGGATTTCGGGTGTTGGATATTGACGGTTTCCTTTTCCTGGATTACCCTTTTGGAGCCTTTTGCACCTTATGCCTATTGTCTGTATATCGTTTCCACCCTGATTTTCTGTAGCATCGTGGTAAGATACATGTTCCATTTCCAGTTTATCTATAGGAAGAAAAGGGAACAGTTGGATAATTACTTCTCCGATGATAATATGCAGCGCTTCATGCTCTGGACGAAGAAAAGCCTCTTCTTCCTGTGCCTCTTGGGTGTCTTTGCCTATCTCACTCTCTTCTTCGGAATCTATTTCAATTATGCCTACCAGGTGTATATCGTCAGTGTCAATCTCTATATCGTCATCTCTTTCATCAATTACCGCCCATATTATGGCATACTCAATTTAGCGTCAGTGGTGAATGATGAAATAGATAACTATTCCAGCCAGAAACAGGAAACTTCCAAGTTGGAGAATTATGAGAATCTCTTTGGAGCACGATTGCAACAGTGGGTGGATGATAAGAAGTATCTTTCATCGCAGTTGACCATCGACAGCTTAGCTTCCGAAATGGGCACCAATAAGGTTTATCTTTCCCGTTATATCAATGGGAAACATGCCGTCAATTTCAGTACCTGGGTTAGCACCTTGCGCATCAAGGAGGCACAGGCCTATATGTTGGCTCATCCCGGTGCCACATTGGAAGAAGTAGCTTATCATGTCGGTTTCTCTTCTGCTTCCTATTTCTCCCGAGTCTTCTCCCGCATCGTCAAGACGAGTCCTACAATATGGCGAAGTAATATCTGAACAAAATGCAAAAAAAATGAACGTAAAAACTAATGTTTTTGAAAAAGATATTGTACTTTTGTAGCCAAATTTACAAATAACTAAAACATATAATGGAGAAACAAACGAAATGGATACTCGCTGGTATGATGATGCTGGCGATGTCCGCAAATGTGAAAGCCCAGACTTTCGACGTAGATCTGAGTAAGCAAAATCCTAAAAGTTACGCTGTGGAAGTGCCTGATGGCAACTACAAGGTGACGGTCGTCCTCGGCTCTAAGAAAAAGGCTGCCAAGACGGTGGTGCGTGCTGAAGCCAGAAGACTCATGGTGGATGAAATCTCTACCAAGAAGGGTAAATTCCAGACTGTCCAGTTTATCGTCAACAAGCGTTCACCTAAGATTTCAGATAAGATGAACGTACGTATCAAACCTCGTGAGAAGGGCACACCTGACTGGGATGACAAGCTGACTCTTGACTTCTATGGTGCTGCTCCTGCCGTAAAACAGGTGAAGATAGAGCGTGATACGACTGCCACAACCATCTTCCTCTGTGGCAACTCAACTGTAGTGGATCAGGCTCATGAACCATACGCCAGTTGGGGACAGATGATTCCACGCTGGTTTGGTCCGGAAGTCGCTATTTCCAATCATGCAGAGAGCGGATTGACAGCCGGATCCTTCTTAGCTTCCAACCGTCTGGAGAAAGTATTGGCCATGATGAAGAAGGGCGACTATGTGATTTGCGAGTTCGGACACAACGACCAGAAAGAGAAGACTCCAGGAAGTGGAGCCTGGTATAATTTCTCCTACAATCTGAAGCAGTATATAGATAAGGTACGCGCGAAGGGTGGAAACATCATCTTTGTGACCCCTACCCAGCGCCGTTTCTTTGACAAAGATACCCGCAGCAAAATACAGGAAACGCATGGCGACTATCCTGATGCCATGAGAGCTGTGGCAAAAAGAGAGGGTGTGCCTGTCATCGAACTGCATGATATGACCCGTACATTCTTCGAGACTTTGGGTTATGAGAACAGTAAGAAATCGCTGGTTCACTATCCAGCCAACACTTATCCTAATCAGCCGAAGGCATTAGAGGATAATACCCACTTCAATCCATACGGAGCCTATGAGGTGGCCAAGATGGTGGTGATGGGAATGAAGCAGCTCCATCTGCCATTCCTGAAATATCTCCGTCCAGACTGGCAGGATTTCAATCCAGCCCAGCCTGATGACTTCAATAAATTCCTCTGGTATCCATCCACAGACCTGGATGTTACCAAGCCAGATGGAAACTAAAGATGTTCCGTTAACTCAGCGTCATCCGATGAAGAAAATCAAATGAGAATAAATATGAGCCGGTTCTTCAAAGTGTATAAGAACCGGCTATTTTTTGTCTTTTTAGCTGTTATTCCAGCTTATTTTTCCCGAAATTTAAATATTTATGCAGATTTACGTTAATTTTTTAGCAAATTGTTAGGTATATCAATGTTTTTTATTAAATTTGCAACATCAATATGAAGTTCAACTAACACATAGTTATTATGAAGAAGGAAAAAAGCCTGTTGCTCCTGATGGCAGCAGCTTCAGTGGGAGCAGTCCATGCTACCCCTCCTGCAAGCATGGGCGAAGAGATGAGTATTGTAAAAGTTCAAGAAAAAGGTCACACCTTTGTGAAAGGACGTGTTATTGATTCCGAAGGAAATCCTCTGGTAGGAGTTACCGTCAAGATTGATGGCACTAACTATGGTGTCATCACGGATGCTGACGGCAATTATATCCTGGAATTCCCTTCCATGTCTCATCCTAAAATCGTGTATTCGAGCATCGGTTTCAAGACGAAATCCATCGAATTCATGGGTGTGAAAGAACAGAACATGATGCTTGAACTGGATCATGTGGCTCTCGACGACCTCGTAGTAATTGGTTATGGCAGCAAGAGTCGCAAGGATGTGACCAGTGCCATCTCTACCGTAAACCAGGAACAGATCAGCAAATTGGCTGCTACGACTCCTACAATCGACGGACTTCTTCAAGGTACCGTGAAGGGTGTGTTGGCCACAACTTCCAATGGTGAACCGGGTTCTACCCTCAAGTTGAATATCCGTGGTATCACTTCTCCTTATCCAAAATCGGGTAAGGGCAACAACAACCAGCCTCTTTTCGTGATTGACGGTGTGCCTACCTTCATGGAGGATACCGGTATCAATCCGCTCATTAATATTTCTCCTAACGACATCGAAAGCATCGATGTACTGAAAGATGCTGCTGCCACAGCCATCTACGGTTCTCGTGGTGCCAACGGTGTGGTCATTGTCAAGACGAAAAATGGTAAGCGCAATGAAAAGACCAAGGTAAGCTTCGGCTACACCTTCTCTTTCAGCAATCCTATCAAGAATTATGAACCGCTGAACACGGCTGAATACAAGAATGTACAGGACGAAATCCTGCGCAATACGGTAAACGGCATGAACGACGGCAGCTCGATGGTGGATATGTATGGCGTAGCCGACTATCTGAGCCAATTTGGTAACATCGGATATAATGCCGAGACGGGTGTCTATACATATAATGGACTCAATGAGAGCCTTTTCGGTTCTGCGAATACCAACTGGGCTAAGGAGGTGATCAACAAGAATGCGCCTACTCACCAGTATAATGTAGCCATCAGAGGTGGCAGCAACAGGACCAACTATTCATTCTCCTTCAACGGCATGAACCAGGAAGGTCTGCTCATCAACGACCGTATGGAGAGATATGGTGCGAGACTCTCTTTGGATTCTGAAATCAATAAGTATATCACCGTGGGTGGTGTGCTCGACTATACCTACTCTTCTCGCAAGAGCGGCAGCAACGATCCTGCATTGGGTTATGACAACGACTCATGGAAGACTCGCCCAGACCTGACCGTACGCGATGCAGACGGTAACCTGAATCGAGTAGATAAGTTTGGCGAATATGCAGATAGCTATATGGATGCAAGTCCGGTGGGAAAACTCCAGAGAAAGACCCAGTATGAGAACGACCAGTTCTCCGGAAATGCCTATATTGACATCAAGCCTATTGAAGGTCTTACCCTCCATGCTGATGCCAACATATCCCGTTTCATCTTCAGCAACAGCTATTTCTCTCCGAAAGTTTCCTTGCCGGAACAGTATGAGACAGAACCAACTTCTACGCTCGCAGAGGCTAACTATCGCAACACGAATACGTCTATCAACTTCCGTGCTGATTATAAATTCAAGATTACTGACGACCATCGCTTCGACGTGATGGCTGGTTATAGTGCTGACAGATACTGGAGCAAGGAACACGACCAGGCTTACAGCGGATTCCCTAATGACGATGTGCTCAACAATGCCAGTTCTGCAACTACCGTCAACAAGCCTATGGAGACTTATTCCAAGAGTGGACTCAATTCCCTCTATGGCCGTTTGAGCTATGATTATCTTTCACGTTATCTGCTCGACTTCAGTCTCCGTTCAGATGAGTCATCCAAGTTTGGTCCTGGCAACAAGCGTGGTACTTTCCCTGCACTTTCTTTGGCATGGCGCGTAAATCAGGAGCCTTTCATGGCATCAGTACAGGATGTGGATGATCTGAAACTCCGTCTGAGCTGGGGTAAGACTGGTTCTACCAATGTATCCGACTTCTCTTACATCCAGTATTTCAACTCCAATATCTACGGTGGACAGAGTGCCATAACATTAGCCACTACTTATCCTAACAAGGATATCAAGTGGGAGATGACTACTGAGTACAATGCCGGTGTTGACTTCTCGTTCTTCAATGGCAGACTGAACGGTAGCTTTGATATCTATCATCGTAAGACAGATGGCGCCTTGGCTCCAGCTCCTATCGCCTTGGAGTTTGGTATCGGTACATTCTACAGCAATATCCTCGACCTGACCAATAATGGTTTCGAGTTCTCTATCGGAGGAGATGTGGTTCGCACCAAAGATTTCACCTACAATACGATGCTCAGTATCTCATCCAATAAGAATAAGATAACCAAGCTCAATGGTTCTACACTCGACATGATCCACCAGGATCTCTACATGGAAGGTCATGCGATGGGAACCGTGAAGGGTTACAAGGTGGCTGGTATTTTCCAGAGTCAGGAGCAGATTGATGAACTGAATTCTCAGGCACAGGCAAACGGATATGATTTCTATCAGGATGGTGCTCACGTAGGCGACTATATGTTTGTGGATACAGATGGCAACGGCTATATTACCGAGGCAGACCGTACGGCTATTGCCAATCCGGAGCCAAAGGTGTTCGGAGGTTGGTCTCATACCTTATCTTATAAGAACCTCACCCTGTCAATGCTCTTCCAGTATCAGTTTGGAGGTCATGCATACTACAGTACTATGCAGGAATCAGCAGCCGGTAGTCTGGGTCAGAGTATTCTGAGAGAAATGTATGGCAATACATGGACACCGGACCGTACGGATGCCAAGTATGCCCAGCTGGTATGGCTGCCATCAAGCATGAGCAATACATACACCAATGACCGCTATGTATATTCCAACTCATATTTCCGTCTGAGAAATATCACGCTCTCCTATAATTTCGAGCCATCTCTTCTGGAGCGCCTGCACATCAGCGGAGCATCTGTGTTCTTCACAGCCACCAACCTGTTTACCATTACCAACTGGCCAGGTTTGGATCCAGACATGTCGGCAACAAATGCCTTCTTAAAGACTACAGAGAATAAGGACGTTTATCCAATGAGCCGTTCTTTCTCCATCGGTCTGAAATTACAATTCTAACTCATACAAAGACTGTAGATTATGAAACATATAAGATTTCAATTTCTTACGCTCCTTTCAGCCACAGCACTGACTCTTACATCGTGTGACCTGATAGGTAGCCTCGACGGCATCGAACCAGAACATGTGGTTACTGATGACAATTATATCACTGATGTCTCAACTGCACAGACTGCGCTCAATGGTGTCTATGCCTCATGGCGCAGCACGGGTGTATCTTACCTGCGCTATGGAATGTCGTCTATGGCTCATACCCAGACTCAGGCGATGGTGATGGGGGCGGATGAGTTTGCTGCCGAGAACATCGAAACCAATAACAGTAATGTGGAGACGGCTTATACCGCCTACTACAATGTGATTAATACGGCCAATACCTTCCTGGTACATATCAACAAGAATATACCAGGACTGAGCGAGGAGAAACGTACAGAGATGATTGCAGAGGCTCGTTGCCAGCGTGCCTTGGCTTACCTTACTCTCCTGAAGTGCTTCGGAGAATATTGGAAGCAGGATTCACCATACGGTGTCTGCATCTTCCAGGACGAACTGGTAAGAGATAACCAACCACGCAAGCGTTCTACTGTGGCTGAAACTTACAAGTTGATATCTGATGATCTCGACTATGCCATTGCTCACTGTGAACAGCAGCCTGCAGATCATTATCACATGAGTTCCGTTTTCGCCAAGGCTTTGAAAGCCAAAATGTATATGGCTCAGGATAATTATGCTGAAGCAGCAAGACTGGCAGAGGAAGTGATCGGTGAGGCAGAAGCAGCAGGTTATGGTTTGGAAAGTGACTATGCCAAGATCTTCGACGAACAGTTTAATTCTCAGGAGATGCTCTTTGCTCCTTATACCGCCAATCCAAGTGAGTTGATGGACTCAAACTGGTATATGTTTTCTCCAGGTTCACTCCTCAAGAAGGTGGCAGATGATTTAGTTCCAGATGATGAAACAGGTGGAGATATTGTTATTCCAAACCCGGGAGATGGTGGGGACGTTGTTGTTCCTGATCCTGATGGTTCTTCTGATGGTAGTGCTTCTGGCGATGGTGGAGTAGTTATTCCAGGCGGCGATGGTGGCGTAGTCATCCCTGGTGGCGATGGAGGCGTAGTTATTCCTGGTGGTGATGGCAGTGATTTCCCATTCTTCCCAGGTGATGAAGATGTAGCTTCATACGATAAGCTATATACATGGGCCTATAAGGGAGATGCCATGAACGGTATTGGAAAATATAACAAGTTGACTCCTGAAATGTTCTATGCTGACTCTTATTACTTCATGCGCCTTGCCGAAGTTTATTATATCGCTGCCGAAGCAGAGGCTCGTCTGGGTCAGTATGCTAAGGCTCGTACGCTCTTGACTACAGTCATCGAACGTGCTGGATATACGGAGGACGATGTGAACGCCATTGCCGACGGCGATCTGCTGGGCGAAATCCTCAAGCATAAGTTGGTGGACATCAGTAATGAGAATTTCGAGGAATGGTTTGACCTCTGCCGTTACAACCGTAAGGGCGGTTTCGAAGGCTGGACTGAAGACGAGAAAGCTGAGTTGCCAACATTCAGAAGATACCTGCTCCCAATTCCAAAGGCATCTATGGGTGCCAATAATCTGTTGGAGCAGAATCCGGAATATGTAAACAACTAATTTTAGAATAATATTTGAACTTTATCAAAAGAACATGATGAAATTGAGAAATTCAATGATGACCATTGCTGGCTTAATGCTGGCAATGGTGGCTAATGCCCAGAATTTTGTACTGAAAGGTACGGTGAAGGGTAACGTGGAAGGCTGCACCGTTATGCTGCAGAAATATGATATCGATAAGGTGAGCAACCTGGACAGTGCTACTATCAAGAACGGCGAGTTTGTGCTCAAGGGGGATGTGAATCAGCCTGAACAATACCAGATGGTCATCGATATGAATGAACCGGGCGTGGCAGAACCTGACTATCAGAAGATTTTCGCCAGTCGTATCTATATCGAAAACAAGCCAATGACTTATGATGTAGATCTTACTGGTTTCCCTACTGAAAAGGACATGAGCATGATTACACCTGTCATCAAGGGTTCTGCGACACAGGATACCTATCAGGCTTATCTCGACCTGATGACTCCTATCCAGGATAAACTGCATAGCCTGAACGACAGTATCAACAACTGTAAGGTTCTGGCACAGAGAGTGGCCTTAGCAAAGGAGGCTATCCTGCTGATGGACGATATGCGCCAGCAAACCAGCAAGTTTATCCAGGATCATACCAGTTCATTGGTAGCTTTCGATTTGCTCAATGAGAGTTTTTCAGCCCTTCCAACTCCTTATACCTCAGCGGAAATCGATGAGATGATGGGTTGGTTGAAGAATGATTGGAGCAATTCACCTCAGTATCCAATGCTGCAGGCACAGTCTGAAATGGCGAAGCATACAGCCGTAGGCAACCGCTTCATCGATGGTACGCTTCTCACTCCACAGGGCAAGCAGGTGAAATTGTCTTCCCTTATCAAGAAGGGCGAATATACCATGTTGGAGTTCTGGGCATCCTGGTGTCATCCATGCCGTCAGGAGATTCCTCATCTCAAGGAGGTACATGAGAAGTACAAGGATTTCAATATCATCAGCATTTCCGTAGATGAAAGAGATGAAGACTGGAAGAAGGCAATGGCGAAGGAAGGTATGAACTGGACCCAGTTGCGCAACCCAGAAGGTTTCGGTGGTATGGTGATGGGAGAGTATGGCATCAATGGTATTCCTGCTTGTCTGATTCTGGACAAGAATGGTAATTTCTACAAGACCAATATGCGTGGTGCATTCCTTGATGCATTCCTCTATGATTATTACAAAAGATAAGATATAGAATAAGTTTCTTATTTCAACTTATCATCATAATGAAAGCATTTACTTATATTAAACAAGGTGTATTTGGCTTCACCGAAAAGGAGAAACCTATCCTGATAGATGAACACGATGCCATCGTGAGAGTAACCATGAGCAGTATCTGTACCAGCGATCTGCATATCAAGCATGGTTCTGTTTCTCGTGCCGTTCCCGGAATTACTGTGGGACATGAAATGGTGGGTGTCGTAGATGAAGTAGGGGAGAAAGTAACTCATGTGAAACCGGGCGATAGAGTAACTGTGAATGTGGAAACATACTGCGGGGAATGCTTCTACTGCCAACATGGATATGTGAACAATTGTACTTCTCCTCATGGCGGTTGGGCTTTGGGCTGTCGTATCGATGGCGGGCAGACCGAATATGTAAGGGTTCCTTATGCCACCACGGGCTTAAACAGGATTCCTGACAATGTAAGTGATGAGCAGGCACTCTTTGTTGGTGATATCCTTGCCACAGGTTTCTGGGCAACAAGGATTTCTGAAATCAAGGAAGAAGATACAGTTTTGATTATCGGAGCAGGACCTACGGGAGTGTGCTGTTTGCTTTGCACGTTGTTGAAGAATCCGCAGAAAATCATCGTTTGCGAGAAGTCTGAAGCCAGAAGAGCTTTTATCAAGGAGCATTATCCTCAGGTTTTGGTGGTAGAACCAGAGGATTGCGAGGCTTTTGTCAAGGAACAGAGTTTGCACGGTGGTGCGGATGTGGTGATGGAGGTAGCAGGCGGTCCTGATACTTTCCAGTTGGCATGGCAATGTGCCCGTCCTAATGCGATAGTTACCATTGTGGCGATGTACGATAAACCTCAGCTCTTACCTCTCCCAGATATGTATGGCAAAAATCTCATCTTCAAGACTGGCGGTGTAGATGGTTGTGATTGCGAGGAAATCCTCCATCTGATATCTCAGGGCAGGATAGACACCACTCCTCTCATCACCCACCATTTCCCTCTTTCAAAAATCGAAGAAGCCTACGATATCTTTGAAAACAGAAAGGATGGAGTCATTAAAATAGCGATATATCCGGATGAGAAATAATAAATGGGAAGAGACATATTAGATTTTAATAATTATCAACTTACAGTCATCATCGAGAACATCGTGCGCCACCACCTAAGCCTCTATGATGAGGACTTCGAGGCATATATAAAAGGCAAGTGGCTAACCCATACTAATGGATATAACCACCTGCCTCTATCGCTTATATTCTTTTGAAGAATCCTTCATATTCGTCATCCAAGATTTTCCAAACACCATTTTTGCGACCTCCTTCTCTTACAATTAGTTTTTGGTCAGAAAGCTGCTTGAGGTATCGCTGTACTTGTCGTAAGGAAACTCCCATATTCTCTGACATTTGCGCAGCACTGATTTGTGGCATCTGAGAAATTAACTTATAAATTTGTCGTTGAGCTTTTGCAAATTCTTTTGTGACATTTGCTTTTCCTTTTACGACATCATCTGTTTCTTTTACGACGTCTTTTACGACATTATTTGCTTCTTTTATGACATGAGGGTTGTCTTTTACGACATCCACCCCATAATTGAGATTCCATAGAGTAACATGAAATTCCGTCGCATTGGAACTGAACACTGGCGCATGATAGTTCTCTAATGTCTCAAAACGCTTATATTCATCAATTATCTTGTAATACTCCTCACGCAGCTTTTCTATCTGCATCATGCGGGCAGCATAATCCTTCTGTCCTGCCGTAACGTTATTGCCACTGATACCGTAAATGTTGCATAGCTCACTCATATTGAGCATTCTTAATCCAACCCTTCTATTTATCTTCCTTTATTTCGCTTCCATAATCCATACCATTTTCATCTTTTAGATATTCATATATTGCTCTTAGATACATGATGATCTCAGTGTTAGTTAATTTGTTCTTGGACAAAAATATAGAGAACTCTTTAATAACTCCATCTGGATTAAATGCGCCAATATTCTGAAAGAAGAAAATCTCTTTGTTACGATAAATAAATATTTTTCGGGGGAAATGTGGTCCTTGTCCTTTAAAAGCATATATTCCATTTACCAAATATTTTTCCTTGCTATTAAGTAAATTGTACACATTTGCACTTGCATTAACAAATTCTTTACCATAACTTTCATCAAGTTGTGTTGCAATGTCCTTAGGAATCAAAACTTGACAAAAAGAAGCTTTTCGTCTATCTTTTGCAGGCAAAGAATCTGCAATACAAATTAATAATAATAAAAAAAATAGTTTCTTTCTCATTTCTTTTCTATATTTAATTTTCGTGACTGTTCTATTATCGTATTCTCAATTTTATTGGGGACAGTTTCCCTCTGTCTCATGGAAGGAGATTCCCTGCGGAGCGCCATTGATATATACACCCTCCATCGTACCGTAACTCTTCATGATGCGTTCACCAGCAGCGTTGTAAGTATAACGGCAGGTCTTGCCGTTATCCGACAATACCATCAGTCGGTTATCCTCATCCCAATACATTCTCCGCTCGGTGTTCAAACTGTCAACTTTTGGTTATAAAGGTTTATATGTTATAAAAACCAACCAATGCTGAATAAATTTAATCTCATAATTATGATTATATACGATTTTTATGTCTAAATGCTCTTGTACATCTTTCGTAAAGATAGAGGTCGAAATTAGAGTGTCATTTATGTGTTCTATAACAACTCTTTCAAAACAATATTTACTTGGATATTTGTACATAGAATCCATTGATACAGTATTCGACATAATCAATTCTTTTTGTCCGAGGTGATTAGAGTAAAAATTCCCATTCTTTTTGTAAAGTTTCCAAATTTGGACGGAAGAATTATTACTGTTGCAAACTTTACTGATTAATAGCGTATCTTGAGTTTGGACTATCCTAAATTCTTTAATTCCATCTTTAGGAAACAAACTATTTCCTTTAGGATTTTTTGTACAGCTGAAACAGCAAATACTGAGGAACAGAAGTCTACAATATCTACTAATACTTTGTATGTTCTTTTTTTGCTTCATTAAAAATATTATTTAGTAAGGGATGTTTCTTAACAAGTTCATTCCTTGTTTTATTATAATTTTTAGTGCTTTGCCGTTGCTTATTTTTATCTTTTTCTGTCAAATTGTGATGCTCTTTCGATGCAGAACTCTTTGACCAGATTTCATTTGGCTTTTCCATATTAGTACTTCGCTTAACCATTCGTAGTCGTAGGTGTAAGTGATGGGGGCATCAGCCGAAATTCTCTTTTTGAGTTCTGCCGTGAGCTTGGTCAGGAGATTGCCTGCCGCATCGTAGGTGCAGGTCACTTCAAGTTCTCTTATACGTTAGCCAACAAGATTATACAACATAATCTTGTTGGCTAACTTGTATAAATCTATATATGAGTAATGCTTTCTCTAAAAGCAAGTAAACCTTTTTCTGTCAATGGTTCTATTGTTTTACTCCCATTCTCCATCAAAAGAAGCATTAAGGACTTTAGAACTGCAAATTTAGATAAAATTTCTGAATTATAAGCCAGTATAATAAAAAACTTCAA
>ERZ1034713.639-NODE-639-length-19313-cov-41.728996_pt1 | contig 19313 bp, 13 predicted proteins | sample MGYA00520692_ERZ1034713 | MGnify/ENA primary metagenome ERZ1034713 (study PRJEB33766, sample SAMN09781717) | gut metagenome | biome: gut microbiome | host: Homo sapiens | place: Madagascar | study: EMG produced TPA metagenomics assembly of the PRJNA485056 data... | reverse complement strand
GCAAACAGGGCGAGTTGGTACCGCCTCGCAATTTTTGAATCAGATTTTTCAAATCCAACTTCAAAAACGCTTGTTGAGCTTCGCCCAAACCCGATGTTCAGCACAAGAATGCGCTAGTTTCGCACCTTAACGACCGCTGAATAAGCAAATTTCTTGGAGAAAAATTTGTTTTATAAAAATCGTCGTTGATAAATTTAATATCGCACAAAATCGGAACTATTGCTTCCGGTTTTGAAGGCAAAAAGCGGAAGTATCACCTCCTAAAAATTTGAGTGTTATTATGATATGCTCTTTCCAGAGCCGTTCACATGAACCGGACCTCCCAAGTCCGGTTTTCTCCCTCAAAACCGAACCTGATACGTCCTAAAAACACTTATTTGATTGTGATATGCTTTCTACAAGCCTTCATCGAACCTTGAAAATCGAATGACCGTCTGCATGGGATACCCGGCCATGACCCTGACAAGGAGAGCCGGAAAACGCCGCCGGAAGGGGGTAGGAAATCCATGCAGAGAGAACGGCACCCAAAATTTGAAATCACGTTAATACGCAAAACCGGAACCAGCAGTTCCGATTTTGCCTTGAAATTTACTTCATATTTTTTAAAAACCGGAACTACCAGTTCCTAAAAATAAAATTTACGATGTGATACAATTTTTTCAATGGTTTGCAGCAAAAAACCGGAAGCATTACTTCCGCTTTTTTATAACCAAAAACCGGAGGTACGACCTCCTAAAAAATCTTCTATGAATGTGTTAATCTAATTTCAGAGCCTTCATTGAACCTTGAAAACCGCATGACCGTCTGCATGGGATACCCGGCGATGACCTCGCAAGAGCGAGCCGGAAAACGCCGCTGGAAAGGGGCAGGAACACCATGCAGAGAGAACGGCGTAAGAACAATGATATTCTATTTCATTTCAGAAAGGATGGTTTGCCTATGACAAAACTGAGCCAGCTTAAAATCGACCCGGAGTTCCAGAATCAAATCAACCCTCCGTCGTTTGAGGAAACCCACCAACTGGAAATGAACATCCTCAAGGAGGAACGTGTACTGAATCCGATCATCACGTGGAACGGCTATATTGTGGATGGACATACACGCTATCAAATTCTTCGGAAATATCCATTTATTCCATTTGAAGTCATCGAAAAAGAATTTTCCAGCCGTTATGAAGCACTCGCCTGGATCTGTAAAAATCAGCTGGGGCGGCGAAACCTGACCCCAGAACAGAAAAAGTTCCTGATCGGAAAGCAGGCAAAAGCGGAAAAGCAAATCAAAGCGTTTCACGGCAATCAGTATACTTTGGCATCTGAAAGTGGTCTGGTTCAAAATGAACCAGACCGCACAAAGCACGGTTCACGGTCGAAGGTCGCTGCGGAACATGGAACATCCGAAAGTTATGTTTACCGTGCAGAGCAATTTGCAAGAGGTGTGGAAGCAGCGGAGGAAGCAGTACCCGGAGCGCAGGAAGAAATCCTGAGCGGAAAGATCCGGGCAACCGACCGTGAAATTTCCTCTATTGCAAAGGTTCCAAAAGAAAAGCGTCCCGAAGTTGTGGCAGAGTTGCGTAAGCCTAAAGCCAAACGGGATTCCAGTATCACGGATTCGTATTCTTCGCCTTCAAAGGGCAATGCGTTTATAACGACCTTCAAGCAAGACATTCAGGGGCATAAGAAAGGACTCAGCAAGGAAGAAAAGCAGAATCTCAAGAATGCCGTCAAGAGCATCTATTCACCTCGCCGTTTGGCAGATGGCGAAGCCATGATGTGCGAGATTCAGGGAGCGCAGGAGGATTTTGTCCGGCGGTGGGAAATGTGCTTTCGTGAATACCCGGATATTCTTACTGAACCGAAAAACAATGAGAAGCTGCTGATTTTTATTGACCGTGCCAGCCGGTATCTTCAGAACGTAAAAAAACGCTTGAACAGTGATGGAAACCAGCAATCCTAAACTGTCTGTCCACTGATTTGGATGTAAAAAACGGAGGTGAATGCCATTTCAGATTATTTGAAACCCAATATGCTGCTGCCGCAGTATCTGCCCTATGCCCGGTTTCTTCTCGATGCTGACCTGAGCCACACGGCAAAACTCCTCTACACTCTACTGCTTGACAGGGCAACGCTTTCTCAAAAGAACAACTGGGTGGATGAGCGCGGCTTCGTCTATGTAATTTTTCCTATTTCATCATTGAGCGAAGCCCTTCGTTGCAGCACCATGAGCATTAAACGTGCATTGCGCTCACTAGAGGATGCCGATCTGATCGAGCGCAGAAGAGGTCGCATTACTGTGCCCAACAGCATCTTTGTAAAAGTCCCGACAGAACAAAAATGTTCCTTTGCATGGAACGGTTCTGCCCTATGCGATGGAACAGAAATGATACCTTCCATGGAACAAAAGTGTTCCACTAACCAACGTAATAAGAACGACCTGAATGGTAACCACCTAGTAAGAACCAATGGCACTCATTTGATGTTCGGAGAATATCGGAATGTTTTTTTAACGGAAAAAGAGTATAAGCGGCTCAAAGCTGACTTTTCCGGGCTAGATAGTCTGATCGAGCAGCTTTCGGCTTATATCCAGTCCACCGGCAGAAAGTACGTCGACCATGCCGCCACCCTGCGCATCTGGGCAAAACGGCAAAAGTCAGAACAGAAGCAAGCACCGGGCATCCCGGACTACACATTCAAGGAAGGAGAAAGCCTATAGAGACGATTGAAAAAACTTTGGAACAGTCCATTTCCATTATTCCCGAAAACACTGAGGACTATTATAGCGAGGATGGCCTACTTTATTGCGGAAAATGTCATACCCCAAAAGAAGCATTCTTTGCAAAGGGCATTGCCCTGATGGGCAAAAACAAGTACCCAATCGAATGCAGTTGCCAGCGCATCGAGAGGACAAAGCAGGAAGCCCTTATCAACCAGCAAAAGCACAACGACCTTGTGCGGCGGCTGAAAGCAGAGGGATTTTCTGACCCGGCAATGCTGGACTGGACCTTTGAAAACGACAATGGCCGCAGCCCGCAGATGCACCATGCACGCTGCTATGTGGAACAGTGGCAGACCATGCGCTCAGAGAACCTAGGACTGCTCCTCTGGGGCGGTGTGGGTACAGGCAAGAGTTTCCTTGCCGGGTGCATTGCGAACGCTCTGATGGAGCAGGAGGTGCCTGTGCGTATGACGAACTTCGCCCGAATCCTGAACGAACTGAACAGCAGCTTTTCCGGACGAAATGATATTGTGGACAAGCTCTGCCGCTATCCCCTGCTTATCATTGACGATTTCGGCATGGAACGTGGCACCGAATACGCACTGGAACAGATCTACAACATCGTGGACAGCCGATACCGCAGCCGGAAGCCGCTGATCGTCACCACCAACCTGACGCTGGACGAGATACGCCACCCACAGGATACCCCTCATACCCGCATCTATGACCGCCTGCTGGAAATGTGCATTCCTATCTCCTGTATCGGCATGAGTTTCCGCAAAGAAACAGCGCAGGAAAAAATGGAACGTTTAAAAAATTTAATCGGATGAATCAAAAAACATTTCCAAAAAATCCGCAGGACGTCCTAAGTTCTGCTACAAGGAAATGGAGTTGCCTATTGAAAAAATACTATGACACCGAAACTGACAACGCATCCTTTGTACGCTGCATCGATGTTATGGCAAAGCTGATTCAAAAATACGGCTCGACCGTACTGGAGCAAAAAGAGTCTCCGCTTTGCGCGACCAACAGTAAAGCTGCATAAGCATATTTACACGTTGCGTAATTTTTATTTTTATGTTAAAATAATTGCGTAGCGTGTTTTACATATATGAGGGCAACTTTATGGACTGCAAAGACAAAATCCTCGAACTGCGCGAATCGACCGGGATGAACCGCCGGGAGTTTTGCACTTTCTTCCAAATTCCCTACCGCACTGTAACAGAATGGGAACTCGGCCACCGCCATGCGCCAGAGTATGTACTCCGGTTGCTAGAGTATTATATCCAGCATGAAAATCTCACACAACAACCAACCGCCGAAAGTGAGGATTTCTTATGAAAAAAGCACGCACCAAATGCTACATTTATACTCGCGTATCTACGGCCATGCAGGTGGACGGTTACAGCCTTGATGCACAGCGTGAAAAGCTGCGCAAATATGCCGATTATGAAGATATGGTCATTGCTGGAGAATATTCTGACGAAGGATTTTCCGGTAAGAACATTCAAGGTCGGCACGAATTCCAGCAAATGCTACGAGATGTGCAAGATAGCAAAGACGGCGTTTCTTACGTCTTGGTGTTCAAATTGTCTCGTTTTGGGCGCAATGCGGCCGATGTTCTGAACTCCTTGCAGCTTATGCAGGATTTCGGTGTCAATTTGATTTGCGTAGAAGATGGCATCGACAGTTCCAAAGATTCCGGCAAGTTAATGATTTCTGTTCTTTCTGCTGTTGCTGAAATCGAACGTGAGAATATCCGTGCTCAAACGATGGCCGGCCGTGAACAGAAAGCCCGTGAGGGCAAATGGAACGGCGGCTTTGCACCTTATGGATATAAACTGGATAATGGTGAACTTGTTATTGCCGAAGATGAAGCAGAAGTTATCCGAGTAATCTATGATCGTTATATTCATACAAACGAGGGTGTTGCAGGAGTTGCAAAATATCTGAACCGCAATGGTTATACTAAGAAACTAAGACAGAATAATACCATTCCGGGATTTTCAAGAGATTTTGTGAAAAATGTATTGTACAATCCTGTTTATATGGGAAAGATTGCTTACGGCAGACGAAGAACAGAAAAGAAACAGGGTACAAGAAACGAGATGCACGTGGTTGAGCAGTCGGAGTTCCCGGTTTATGAAGGACAGCACGAAGCTATCATTTCCGAAGAAGATTGGTATCTGGCACAGGAAAAGCGCAAGGTCAATTCCTTTAAGCGGGAAAAGGTCAATAATCCAGACCACGCCCACATCCTGTCCGGTATCTTGAAATGCCCATGCTGCGGCAAGAGTATGTACGGCAATATCGCCAAGGCGCACAGTAAGGATAAGAAAACCCGGTATTATTACTACTGCAAAAATACGGTTACACCTACCGGGCATGAGTGCAGCTTCCGTCTGAATATTGAGCAGACGGAAATCAACAAATTTGTGGCGAAGGTTATCTCCGCTATGGTCAATAATCCACGGTTTGTAGAAGCGATTCAGGCGAAAATCGGAACAGCAGTTGATACAGAAGATATGGAAAAGCAGATTGCTGTCCTACAAGGGCGGCTAAAGCAAGCCTTTGGAACGAAAAGCCGCTTGGAGCGTCAGATGGATACCTTGGACCTCAATGATGCCCACTATGACAGAAAGATTTTGGACTTGCAGCGCCGCTATGATGAGCAGTATGATATCATAGAGGAAATTGAAGTTCAGATTGCCGAACTGCAAGGACAGATACGCAGCATCCAGCAGGAGAAAATCTCTGGCGATAACATTTATCGGCTCTTACTGGCATTTGATGAAGTCTACCATTCCGCAACAGAAGCGGAGCAGAAAGAGTTTATGAAAGCCTTTATTGAGCGAATTGAGATGTTCCCGGAAAAGAGAAAAGACGGTAGTTGGATAAAGAAGATCGTATTCAATTTTCCTGTGCCTGTTGATGGTGAGGAAGTGAAAGAACTTCCCTTGGAAACTGAAACAACTGTTGAAGCGGTTCTCCTTTTGACCAAACTCAATGTCGAGCGGCATATCGAAGTGGACGTCAGCATGGATGAACTTGATGTGACTGCTGCGGAAAGCAAGGCGACTTACAACGAGATTCGGGATTATGTGTGGGACCACCATCAGTTGAAGGTATCCAATCTCTATATCGCACAGGTGAAGCAGAAGTATGGCATCATCGAGCGAGAGAATTACCATAAAGCAAAAAACGAAAATGCAAAGCAGCCCAAGTGTCCGAAAGAAAAAGAGGATGCTATTGTGGAAGCGTTGAAGCATTTTCAGATGATTTGATACGCAATCACCCCAGAGAGAATAGCCTCTTGTGCATTCTCTCTGGGGTGATTTTTGCGTTATGCTACTTCCGGGTAGCGCATATATACATACTCGTAGATTTTCTTCTGGTAGGTCTGGATATCGCTTACATCATAGCTATTGGGAAGTTCTTGCCAAAGGGTATTGCGAATCAGGTTATCCACAATCGCCTTAGTTTCCTGCTTGTCCGTCCAATGGTCGAGTTTGGCAATCTGCTGTTTGATTTTTGTCAGCAAGTCCACAGACACCTTCTTGATCGTTTCAATTTCCTGCTTCGTGAGGTTCTCCGAAAACAGCAAATCATACACCGAAAGCTCCTCATCGCTGGAAAAGCCCTCACGCACGTAGCGCTGCTGCTCCGTGTCCAGTGAATTTGCAAGCTCCATCAGATCCATGAAGGTTTTCTCAATGGTTGCCCGGTTCTGCTCTGCATTATAGGCATCTATGATCTCCTGATAGCGGTCATAATAATCCATGCGCTGCGGGTTTGCAAACAGCATTTTCGCCAGCTGCTGGTTTACCAGTTCATCCAGATCGCGCAGCAAAAGGTTCTTCCGCCGGGTGTGGGCAAACTCCCGGCTCAACAGGTCAAAGTCAATTTTGCTGATGTCAAACTGCCGGGATGGTACAGCCTCCTGATCTGGCTTTTCCACATGAATGTACTCGTTGACGATGCCGTTGATCTGCACCATCAGGTCGGTATTGTCCGCGTGTTTCCGCTTCTGCTGCAAGCCCTCGTAGATGGCGAGAATTGCGTTTTTCCGGGCGCGCACGGCATCGTCCACATCGTCACGGTCTGCGTAGCGGAACAGCCGCGCCAGTTCAGACGCATAGGTCTGGAAGGTTTTCTTGGTTTCCAACGTCTCGCACATCGCGTTGACTGCATCCTGTACAAGGCTCATCTTTTCAAAGTCCTGTGCGTCCACCAATTCCTGCAGCCGGAACCCGTGTTCTGCCAGAAAACCGTCCGTTTTTCCGATGACCGTGCGGATGCGCTGAATCAGCTCCGTTTTGTCCACCGTTGGGTCAATGCCCGCCGGGCTGTTCTTGCTGACCGTATAATCTGCCAGAGCCTTGCGCAGCGCCTTTACGATACCAATATAGTCCACGATCAGGCCGTTGCTCTTGCCCTCCGAAACACGGTTTGCACGAGCAATCGTCTGCATTAGGGTATGGGCTTTCAACGGCTTGTCCAGATACAGACAGGACAGACACTTTACATCAAAGCCCGTCAGCCACATGGCACAGACGAACACCACCCGGAACGGATTCTTGCTGTCCTTGAATTCTTTATCCAGCTCTCGTTTTTCCATTTTGGCACGGTGCGGCAGAATATCCAGCCCCCACTTTTTGAAGGTCTGCACCTCGTTCTGCTCCTGACTGATCACCACTGCCATTTCGGTTTCTTTCATCCATGCCAGTTTACGGGCAAGCTCCTGTGCTTCCTGCTGGGTCACTGTGCCCTGCCGGGCTTCCAGTTCCCTGATCTTTGCCCGCCAGTATTCCTGCACATAGTTGTACATCCGCACACAGGTGACCTTATTCAGGCAGACGAACATCGCCTTGCCGCTGGTCCAAAGGTCAGAGTAATGCTCCACAAAGTCCTTTGCAATGGAACGCAGTCGTTCATCTGCGGTGAGAATATGGATCTCCTTTGCAAACTCGCGTTCCAACTTTTCCTCCTGCGAAGGATCAAGGTCGGCTGCTTCAATGGCATCCAGGATCCGCCCGGTGATCTCCGGCTTGTCCAACTGGGCGATCTTATCCGCGCGGTTCTCATAGTACAGCGGCACCGTTGCGCCGTCCTCCACTGCCCGCTTGAAATCATACACCGACAGATACCCGCCAAAGGTGCGCTCGGTGATATGGTCATCCGCCAGAAGCGGCGTACCGGTAAAGCCGATGCGGGACGCCGTGGGCAACAGGTGCATCATGTTGTCTGCAAAAATGCCGTACTGGCTGCGATGGGCTTCGTCCGACAAAATCAGAATGTCGTGATCCGGGTAGATGGGCGGCTCCTTGGGCAGATTGAACTTCTGGATCAGGGTAAACACAAAGCTGGGGTTGCCCTGCAGCTTTTTTACAAGGTCTGTACCGCTGGATGCAATGAACTGTGAAGCCTTTGTCTTGCCCAGCAGACCGCAGTTTTCAAAGGTATCGCTGATCTGCCGGTTCAGCTCGTCACGGTCGGTCAGCACCACAATGGTGGGCGAGCCTGCAAACTTGCGCCGAATCTTCTGCGCCAGAAAGACCATGGAGTAGCTTTTGCCTGACCCCTGCGTGTGCCAGAACACACCCAGCCTGCCGTCTTTCAGCTTGCGGTTCTCGTAAGCACTGACGGCCTCGTTGACGCCGAGATACTGGTGGTTGCGGGCCAGAATCTTGGTGGTGCGCCCACCGGAATGGTCGTAAAGGATGAAGTTTTCCAGCAGATCGAGGAAGGTCTTTTTCTCGCAGATGCCCCGCAGCATGGTTTCCAGCTCCACTCTGCCTGCATCGCTCTCCTTCAGACGCTTCCACTCGTGGAAGAACTCGTACTTGCTGCCCAGCGTGCCCACCTTGGCTTCCAATCCATTGGACAGCATAAGGAAGGCATTGTAATAGAACAGCTGCGGAATGGTATCGAGATAATTTCGGTAATTGTCTATGTAGGCGTTCTGCACATCCACGGTAGGCTTTTTCAGCTCGATGAACAGCAGCGGAATGCCATTGACAAAGCCCACGATGTCCGTTCTGCAGCGGTACAGCTGCGAGTGGATCTTCATCTCTTTTACGGCGAGGAAGTGGTTGTTTTCCGGGTTCTTGAAGTCGATCACCGCCGCGCTTCGGATTTCGGCGCGGCCATCCGCCCGCTTGACCGTCACCGGGATGCCGTCCCGCAGCAGAAAATACTTTTCCTCATTGATCTGCATCAGGGATGCGGTGGAAACGTGCGCCGTGAATTTCTTCTGCACCTCGTCCAGCTGATTCGGGGTGAGCCACGGGTTCAAGCGCAAAAGCGCCTGCCGAAAATACCGGGTCAGCAGCACTTCCCTATAGCTGGTGCGGCCCAACGTCCCGTCCGGCCCCAGCTTTTCGGAGTTGTAAGCCAGCACCACCTCCCAGCCCAGAACATTTTGCAACAAATTGCCTGCGCTGTTCTGAACAAGGACATTTTCGGAGTATTCGCGGCTCATTTTCTATTCCTCCTTACAGCAAATCAGGCAACGATGGGTCGCAACGCTTTGCATTTGTATGTGCCAGGATTTTCCCTGCGGATGTAATATCAAATCCTGTAGGAATTGTATCCCACCATTCATGGAACTTTCGGAGCGATTCTATGGAATCCCAACGTTGTACAAACACTTCATCGACTTGCTTTTGTAACAAATCAGTTCTATCGTATGAATCCCATATAGATTCCAAAACAGCTACTTCTTCAGAATCAATCACGCGGTTTCCTTGTGGAGAATTAATTATCAGTTCACGAATGTGCTCTTTCGACCTTATATTTAGCTTCACATATCCATCCAAAAGACTATTAGGGATCAAGCATCGCGCCTCATTCAATTTGACGCTCTGAAGCATTTCAACTGCCTTTTTATAAGTTTCGGAGTCTTTTCTTATCCCAACACATGAATAGCCTTGCACTCTTTTAGGATAATACTCTATCAATTTATTAAATCCACCGAGCGGAGAAATCCGAACTGCATTTAATATATCCAGGTGATCTATCCAGTCTGTCCCCTGTGGAAACTCTTCATACTCCAATTTCTCAAACATTCCACCAAGCACTTCTAACCCGTGTTCCATATCTCCTGTTATAGGAACAAATGTTCCAAATGCGTGTATTGCTGTAAGCCCACAAAGCGCCCTATTATCAACCTTGTCAACAATTTCAAGCGCTTTTTCAATTCCTGCACGGTTTCTCTTTTCTTTTCCTTTTTCGACATGACAAACCAAAAGTTCTGTTAATAAATCATAATCTCTTTTTTCATCTGTCACAGTTGCAGCCTGCTGTGCTTTACGAAGTATTCTCTGAAACGCGGGATCAGAAAATGCAGGAATAATCTCTTGTGCCGTTTTTGCGCGTTCCAGCATTGAATTCTCAAGTTTTTCAATTCGTTCATTTGCCAAAGCATACGCATCTTTAGTATACTCATTTATTGTCTGTGGAATCAGCTCTTTATATATTTCGCGCGCACGCTCTTCTGTTATTCCTTGATTTACCGTCAGATTTTCCACATGATATTGGTTACTATTATTGCCCGCTCTTTGAGACCAATTAAAAAGGCCCACGTTTTATCCCTCCAATCTGTACCTGTTCTGCATTATCGCCAGCTTTTTGGCTCTGCTGGAAATTGTTTTTTATTTTTCCACCATCTTTAGAAACATCTTCGTTTTCTAGTGTAAACTCCTGTCGCTGCTTGGCACTGTTTCCACCAATCTGTTTCTGTTTAACATTTTTATGTATGCCTATCTTATATCCAATCGCTCCGCCAATCAAGGCTCCTACGATTAAAGAAAAAATTGTCGAACCGATTCCATCAAACACCCACGTCACCCACTCTGGCATACATTATACCTCCACTTCCCCGCTCATCAATTTGGGCAGCAGTAAATCTCTCGCTGTCTTTAACCGCTCATTTTGTCCTTGCAGCGTCTTTATTTTATTAAAATACAATTTTGCACATTTGTCAAACTTTTCCAGAGTTTCTTTATCTGGAATCACCACATCCATCGCGTCCAGAATCTTTGTTGTCATGCTGGGTACTGCCGCACCAATATTCATGGAGTACATATCAAATGCTTTGACAAAGAAATATACAAAAATGGCTGTATGTGGTTGTTTCATCGTAGCATAGAACATTGTGTCCACTGTCCAAAATGTTTCATCCACATACATGATATTATTCAAAGAGCCTTTTCGAGGAATCAGGACTGCCTCACCAGAAAACAGCGATTTATTACATTTTCGCATTAAACCGCCAGAGCCATAAACAGGGATATTTCCATCATCAGGAGCTTTTTTATGGTCTTTTCCGTAATTAACACTAATGAGTTCCTTTAACAGTCCTCTGCTCCACCCCTCCGGCACACCGTCCACAATTTTCGTGTTTTCATGCCCCGGAAAGTGCAAATACACAAACCACTCTTTATAAAGCCGCTGGGCTGCTTCTTCCAGCAATTTGATTTGTTTCTGGTTGTTTTCAATCAGGTCATCGTAAGCAGAGAGAATATCAGCGATATGTTTTTGACTTTCCAATGATGGAACATCAATTTTTATATTTCTCAATGAACCCAAACTTACTGTACGCTGAGCAGCTCCAATTGCAACTGCGTCAGCTTTTGCATAAAAGTCTCTGTTCAACATTGTATAAAACAGGAATCCACTGTCAACAATATCTTCTTTTGGACGTAAAATCGCAATATGTCGCTGAAAAACAAATGGTCTTTCTTCCTTTATCAGAACAGGAATTCCAAATGAACCGACCACAGAATAAAGTACATCTCCTTTACGAACTTTTCTCTTTTCATCCAAAGACTGATAATATTCTTTTGGAACAAACATCGTGTCAGAGAAATCCAGCTGATTCATTGAATTTATATTTGAAATCGTCACAAATGGAATGCCCTGTTGTGCCTTCGGTGGAGGTTGATGGTCTCCATCTGAGATACTATAACAGCAATCTTCAAGTCTCACCTTTTCCCACTTCATACCCCCATCTCCTCCAGATTCTTCGAGATGGTTTCCATCAGGCGGTTGGACTCTGCCTGCAATTCCAGCAGTTCCTTGTGGATTTCCTTCATCCGCTGGGCAAAATCCACGCCGTCGTCCTCCACGGGTGCAACGCCCACATAGGCACCGGGCGTCAGGGATGCGCCTTTCTCGTTGAGGATGGTGTCTCGGCTGGCCACCTTGCACAGACCGGGAATATCCTGATAAACGCCCTCGCCAAACTTTTCAGTGAGCCAGACGGCCTCCTTGGCAACGGTCAGCTTCTCGTTGAGGGCTTCCAGTTCCTTGTCGAACTTTTCCTGCGTGGTCTTGCGCTCTTTGCGGGGTGCTGCCTCCACAGCGGCTTTGGCTTCTTCCCGCTTGGCCTGCACGTTTTGTTCCAGTGCGGCCTGAATCTCTGCAAAGGGGCGGTCGTCTGCCAGCTCTGCGTGATACTCCGCCAAAAGCCCCTTGTACTTGTCCACCTCGCCACGATAGAGCCAGACAATGGCGTTGAGGTTCTTCAGCTGCCAGTCGCTCCACTCGTTCTGGGTGCGGTCCACCACGGTATAATAGTTGCGGGCATCAATGAACAGCACCGTGTCCAGCAGCTGTTCCGGCTTGCCCTTATCCAGAAACCACAGCGAACAGGGCAGGCTCTTGGTGTAGAAGAAATTGTTGCCCACGCTCATCATCACGTCCACATGGCCGGTCTGGATGAGCTTTTCACGGATGTCTTTGTCTTTGCCCTGACTGTCGGTCGCCGAGGACGCCATCACAAAACCCGCACGGCCATGCTCGTTCAGGTAGGAGTAGAAATAGGACACCCACAGATAATTTGCGTTGCCGATCTCCTTGGCCTTGTTCACGCCGGGCAGGCCAAAGGGTAACCGCCCGGCACTCTGCGCCGACTCCGACTTGACCTTGTCCACGTTAAACGGCGGATTTGCCATCACATAGTCGCAGCAGCCGTTCAGGTTGTGGGCATCGTGATAGAAGGTATTGGCTTCATCGCCGGACTTGATCACGCCGGTCAGACCATGCACGGCCATATTCATCAGGCAGAGCTTGGCGTTGTACTCCACCTTTTCCTGTCCGTAGAAAGTCATGGTGTTGTTGGCGATCATGCCCGCATGGTTTACAAAGTCGCCGGTCTGCACAAACATACCGCCGCTGCCGCAAGCCGGGTCCAGCAGAACACCGTGGGCAGGCTCCAGCACATTGACGATCATCTTCACCAGCGATTTCGGCGTAAAGAACACGCCGTCATCCTGTGCCACGTTCTTGGCAAACTTATTCAAAAAGTACTCGTAGATACGGCCGATCACATCGCCGCCCACATCGTCCAACGCATCATTGTTGAAGATGCGCAGCAGTTCCCCCAGCAGTTCATCCGAGAAGATGGTGTAGTCCTTCGGCAGAACGCCCTGCAGCTGCTCGCTCTGCTGCTCCACCAGTTCCATGGCGTTGTTCACCACTTCGCCCAGGCTGTTCAGAGGATTGCCCTCGATGCCGGTCAGCCCCTGCTCCGGGATGTTGGCGGGCAAATTGACCAAGTAATTGTACTGCGCCTCCTTGGGCAAAAACAGTGCACTCTTCTCGGCAAAGTCGCTTTGCTCCACCGGCAGCACCCGACCGCCGCGCACGGGACGGTCTTTCAGGATCTCCCGCTCCACCAGTTTGAAGCGGCTGTACGCATACCGCAGAAAAATCAGTCCCAGTACCGGCATACAGTATTGGTTCGAGGTAAGTTTAGAGCCTGCACGCAGCAGATCTGCCGACTCCCACAGGTCAGCTTCCAGTTTTTTGACGTTCACATTATTTGCCACGAGGGGGTTCCTCCTGTTGTTTGGATTTTCATTTTCTATTGTATCACATTTTTCTGCAATGTTCATCTTTAATCATCGCTATTTTCTTTTTTGACTAGAAAAAGTTGTTTACCAATGGCTGACAATGTGTTAGAACCATATACTTTCTCATTTGGAGACGCTAATCCTGCATCCAACGGATGCAGTTCAAGGGTTTGGGTGTTCCCAACAAGTATTTTGCAACGTAAATGGTGTTTGTATAGACAGACACATTGCTTGCTACGTTACCTTTCCCCACTACTATGACACCACAACACCCCCGTTTTGCCCGCAAAATTCACCAAATCATACTGCTGCATGACAAATGATCAGCGACAGTCTCCCCCTGAACTGCAATAAATCCCTGACTTCCACTTTCTCCTTTCATCTGGCTCCGAAATAAAGGCCTTCACTATGTACACCGAAATCGGGCAAAAAGGAGACGCTTTTCACGTTTCTTTCACAAAATTTTAACATCCAAAGCCTTATCCAAATCTATTCACCCTGCCCTTTATGTACATAGCACCTTGTAAGATAGCACGAAAAAAGCCGATAGGCTTTCGACCTACCGGCTGTTCGTCTGCTTATATTCAACTTTCGACAGTTTATATTATAGCACCGATTCGCTTACGATGCAATGCGTTTTTTCTCCAATATAAGCCGTTTTTCTCCGTTTATAAAGTATGACTATACAAGCACATATTCGGCTGCTTTCTATCGCAATTTTCAAAAATAGTGCTTATCGAAACGGCATATTTGCAATATGCAGTTTGCGGATGTTGCTTGTGCATTAAAAACGCAAACTGCTATAAAAAGGGCTGCAAAGCAACTTTTGCGGTCTGCCGTACAGAAGATAGTGAATACAAATCGCCCCCTCTTCCGTTTTCACCTTCACCTGTTCTGCATGTTCAAATATATCGCGCAAACGGCGGTACTCTGCCCGCTGCGCCTGTGTGTAGCGGGACGGCATATCCGAGGTAAGGAACACATTGCCCAACAGGGCATTGACCGTGGCAAGGGTGCGTTTTTGCTCTGCCGTCAGCTTGCAGTTTTCCTCCCGGAGGAAGAACACATCCGGGTCGCTGCCATAGGCACGGCCATTGAGCTGCCGCCGGAATAGCGTGTTGTTGATGGCCTGCTTTGTGGACACCCGCTCCCGGTGGAACAGGCGCATATACCACACATCGTCCCAGTCCAGCCCTACGTCACAGCTGACACGGCAGTAATCCACCAGCCCGAAAGCCGGCATCACCGGTACGCCGCAGCCGAGAATCTGCTTTTGCCCGCACCATGTGCGCAAAAGCTCCATAGCACGGTACATCCGGGCTGCCCGGCTCTCGCGGGCGTTGCCAAAGGGGGCAGCACCGTACAGAAAATCCAGCTTGACAAGGTCGAAGCCCCAGTCGTTCAGCACCCGGTCGAACACCCGGCGCAGATAGTCCAGCACGGCCGGGTTGTCGAGATCCAGCGCATAGAAACTACTCCAGTTGCAGCCGCAGCACCACGGCGCACCGTCCACTTTCAGCAGCCAGTCCGGGTGCTGCCGGAAAAGGGCAGAGTCCTTTTCGCACACAAAGGGTGCAAGCCATAGCCCGGCCTGAAATCCGGCAGCGTGAATTTCCTCTACCATGCTCCTCAGCCCGTGAGGGAATTTCTGCACATCCGTTTCCAGCCAGTCGCCCACCTTCGGCTCCCAGCCATCGTCGATCTGGAATAGGTCTCCCGGACAAAGCAGGCTGCGACATCCGGTCAGGTCCTCCCGGATGGTATCCTCGGTGATGTCCTGATAGCGGTTGTACCAACTGGAATAGCCGGCCAGCTTCTTTTCCGTCCGGGGCTTGATGCCCATAGCCTGAAACCAGCCGTCGAACACCTCGGTCTCGCCGCCCTCGGCAAAAAACAGGTCAAGGAGTGGGAAACTGCCGCCGGGATGCTCCACCCCGGCGCAGTCACGCTCCAGCGTCAGCAGGGCTTTGCCGCTGTCGTAGCGGAGGATGGTGTAGCCCGGCTTCTCGTCCAGCGATGCCACCAGCCGGAACTGTGTGCCCTTGCGGAAATAGCAGTAGGAAAAGCCGTGGCTTTGACCTTTTTGATGCCCATAAGGCGCAAAATGATAATCGCCGTAGCGGTCAAAGGCATATTTTTGGCGCAGAAAGCCGGGGATGTGGTCGGTGCCGCGCAGCTTGCCGTTCCGGTCCAGCTCCGGGCTGTAGGTCCATGTCTGGTAGCCGTTCATGAACAGACGCTCGTCTGCTTCCATCGTCCACGGCAGCGTGGCACGCACGGTTTTCAGTGTCCCGGCGGGCAGGTCTGCCGTCAGATGCAGCGCACCGCCATTCTCCGTGACCGTGCAGTTGCCTGTCTGTACGCCGCCGGTGGTCTCTGCGTACCAGTGCAGCATTTCAGTCATGGTGCGCTTCCTCCCCGTGGAGCTGTGCGCTGATCTCGGCAGCGCGGGCATCGGTCAGAACGAACTTGCGGCGGAACAGCACCAGCGCACCTGCCAGCACCAGCATGGGCAGAACGGTCATCATCAGGCGCAGACCCAGCAGGGTTCCGGCGCTTTGTACTGCCACCGGGCCGGTCTCCTCCGTGTTGCCCACAAGACCGATGAGGTCCAGCCCGATGCCGGTCAGGAATACCGCCACGCCGGAGGCTGCCTTGACCACAAAGGTCTGCATGGAAAAGATAACGCTCTCCTCCCGGCGTCCGGTCTTAAGCTCGCCGTAATCCACGCTGTTGGAAAGGAACAGGGTGGTCAGCACGCTCAGCATACCGTTGCAGGCGAACACCACCACGCCCGGAATGCACAGCAGGGCAAGGCTGTGGGAAAGCCCGGTCAGGCAGAACACCAGCAGCGTGCCGTAGCCGCACAGCGCCAGCGCAAGGCTCAGGTGAAATACCTGCGTACTGCTGAACTTTTTGCGCAGCAAGGGGTAAAGCACCATCATGCCAAGGATCTGCGCCGCACCGCCCACGGTGGAAAACAGGGTGTAGGTGGCTTTCCAGCCTGCACCGCCAAGGTCGTATTTGAAGAAATAGATGATGAAGTTGGAGGTAAGGTACAGCGCCGAGTTGATCAGCACGATGCTGCCCACCACGACCATAGCCTGATCGTTGCGGAACAGGGCGGAGAACATCTCCTTCACGGTGGCGGTCTTCATCTCACTGGGGGTGGTTTCTTTCATGGAAATGCAGCACACCAGCTCTGTCACTGCAAAAATTACCGCTACGATCAATGCCACCCAGCGGAAGCCAGCGCGCTCGCTGTCGCCGCCAAGGGCTCCCACCAGCAGCATGGTGAACATGGCAATGAGAGCCGAACCAACGCCTGCGCAGGTACGGCCCACCATGGAAAGGTTCTCCCGGTCTTTTGGGGTGCGGGTCACGGCCGGGATCATGGACCAGTACGGAATATCCATCATGGTGTAGGTGACGCCCCACAGGATGTACACCACGCTGAAATAGACCATCAGCGCTGCTTCGTCCAGCACCGGGGCGGCAAACAGGGCGTAGAGCACCAGCGCATTGAGCAGCGTGCCGGAAAAGATCCACGGACGGAAACGTCCCCAGCGGGTGCGGGTCTTTGCCACCAGAACCCCCATAAAGGGGTCGTTGAAGGCATCAAAGAACCGGGCCGCCATGAGCACGACGCCCACAAAGCTGGCCGAAAGCCCCAGCACATCCTGATAATAATACATGACGTAAGAAGCCGACAGAGCATATACCATATCCTTGCCCACGGCACCAATACCAAATGCGGTTTTCTGTTTCAGGGTCAGTTCCATACAGCGTCCTCCTTTTCAATGGTGAACCGCAGCACAACGGGCTGGGTCTGCGGGGCAGAAACGGTCAGCAGGGCTTCTCCGGCAGCGCCCACAGTGCGCAGATAGGTTCCGGTCATGCCGCCTTCGGCCACTGCGGTCTGCGGGCCCACAAGGGCGGCGCTGCCCTCCACCGCAAACTGCACCGGGAACTGTGCGTAGGGGGCTGGGGTGCCGTTCTCGTCCAGAATGCGCACCCGGACAGCCGCCATATCGTAAGTATCTTTTTCCCGAAGAGCCGTCCGGCTGACCTTGACTTCCAAGTGCAGCTTTGCACTGGGGCAAAGGGTCACGCTGCGCACCACGTTGCCGTCCTGCACGGCATCGAACCGCCATCGGGTAGCTTCGCCGCCCCAGTTGCCCACATATTTGCCGTAAAGCGCCACGCCATCCTCAAAGGTCATTTTGTAGTGCAGCATACACCAGCCGAATTTAACCTTGTAGGCAAGCGGCAGCCCCGGCAGCCCATATTTCCCGGCAGCCAGCAGGCAGTCCCGCACAGCGGCCGCTTTGGACGGCGAAAAATGCTCCTGCGTTTCCAGCAGCTCACCAATGGGATCGTCCATCACAAAGGGCGGATGCGGTAGGGCTGTCCACTCGCCGCGGCGCAGGGCGGTGACAAACACATCGTTTTTGTACAGCTTTACCTGCTGGGCATTGCTGAAAACATAGGCTGTGCCCAGCTGCCCGGCGGGGTTATCGCCAATGTCCATGGAGGAGCTGACCGCCAGCACCGGGTCAGCGTCACCCTGACTGGCATAGACCGCTGCCGCCAATTTGGGGTTGCGGAAGCTGTCCAGCACCCCGTGGTAGCAGATGCGGTCGCCGGAGCCGAAATCCTTATGGGTCTGGTAGTCGAACATACACCAGCCAAAGCACCCGGCGTGCTCTCCGCTGGCATAGGCGGCGTTCTGTACCCGGACGTGCCGCAGGGCGTGTTCCTGCCGGTGCGGGCCATCGTCAAAGGCTTTGGTGGGGTACATGTGACCGTTGCACTCCGAGATGAGCAGCGCCTTGCCCATATCCGGGGTCACGTCCTTTTTGGGCTTTGCGCCGGGCGTTACGCCGTTGTGGGAAAAATCGTTGTAGGCATAGACATCCTCCAGCAGATGGCTCTTTTCCAGATACCGCACGCCGGAGGTGGCGCGGCTGGGGTCCAGCTGATGGGCAATCTCGTTGGTGCGGGTGTAGAAGGCATCGTCGTCCACGCTCTCGTTGATGCGCACGCCCCACAGGATGATGCTGGGGTGGCTGCGGTTTTGCAGGAGCATCTCTCGCAGCATCTCGCAGGCGGCGTCCTTCCAGTTGTCATCCCCGATGTGCTGCCAGCCCGGCAGCTCGGTGAACACCAGCAGACCCCGCCGGTCGCACTCGTCCAGAAAATATGGACTTTGGGGGTAGTGGCTGGTGCGCACGGCGGTGCAGTGCAGTTCCTCCCGCAAAATGCGGGCATCCTCCCGCTGCAGGCTTTCCGGTGCGGCGTAGCCGATGTAAGGGTAACTCTGGTGCCGGTTCAACCCCCGCAGAAAGGTCTTTTTGCCGTTGAGGTAGAAGCCATCTGCCCGGAACTCTGCGGTGCGGAAGCCAAACGTCACCTGTTTGCGGTCGATGGGTTGTCCGGCTGCGTTCAAAAGCTCTGCCACGGCATGATGCAAAACCGGATTCTCGGTATCCCACGGCTGTGCGTCCGGGACGGAAAGCTGGATCTTTCCGGTTTCTGCCGCCGGTGCGGTCAGCTCTGCCAGCAGGGCGCCGTCTGCGGTCTCCAGCCGGATGCGGACCGCCACGGCTGCGGGTGTGAGCTCGGCCGTCCACTGCACCACAGCCTCTCGCAGGGTGGGCGTGTAGACGAACAGATCGGTCAGGCGGCTTTCTGCCGTAGCTTCCAGCCAGACCTCCCGGTACAGCCCGCCGTAGGTCAGGTAGT
>ERZ1034713.637-NODE-637-length-19329-cov-30.379838_pt1 | contig 19329 bp, 18 predicted proteins | sample MGYA00520692_ERZ1034713 | MGnify/ENA primary metagenome ERZ1034713 (study PRJEB33766, sample SAMN09781717) | gut metagenome | biome: gut microbiome | host: Homo sapiens | place: Madagascar | study: EMG produced TPA metagenomics assembly of the PRJNA485056 data... | reverse complement strand
GCAGGGGTTTGTATTCTTGCGGGCTTTGTGGTAAAGTATATACAATCAATTTATAGGCAGCAAACATGAATGATTTTGATGCTGATTGTATCGGAAGCGTTACTGATTTGTATCGGATGCGTTAAGAGAAAAGGAGTTTGATTATGGCTTATTTCTACGAAGAACCCTCCCGCACCTTTGGCGAGTACCTGCTGGTCCCCGGCTATTCCTCTGCGGAGAATGTGCCCACGGCGGTCAGCCTGAAGACCCCGCTGGTCAAGTACCGCAAGGGGCAGGAGGAGTGCCCGCTGCAGATGAATATCCCCATGATCAGCGCCATCATGCAGTCGGTCTCCGGCGATAAGCTGGCCATTGCACTGGCTCGTCAGGGCGGTGTTTCCTTTATCTATGGCTCTCAGAGCATCGAGAACGAGGCCGCCATGGTGCGCCGCGTCAAGAGCTTCAAGGCCGGTTATGTGGTGTCCGATTCCAATCTGGCTCCCACTGCCACCCTGCATGACGTGCTGGAACTGAAGGCACGCACCGGCCACTCCACTATCGCCATCACTGCCGACGGCACTCCTAACGGCAAGCTGCTGGGCATCGTGGCCTCCCGCGATTACCGCGTCAACCACACCCCGGATGACGCCTGCGTCACCACCTTTATGACCCCCATTGAAAAGCTGGTCACTGCTCCTGCCAACACCTCCCTGCACGATTGCAACAACATCATCTGGGACAACAAGATCAACACCCTGCCGCTGGTGGATGCCGAGGGCAATCTGGTGTATATGGTGTTCCGCAAGGACTACGATTCCCACAAGGCAAACGTCAACGAGTTGCTGGATAAAAACAAGAGCTACGTTGTGGGTGCCGGCATCAATACCCGCGACTACGCCCAGCGTGTGCCCGCACTGGTAGAGGCCGGTGTGGATGTGCTGTGCATCGACTCCTCCGAGGGCTACTCCGAGTGGCAGAGCCGCACCATCGGCTGGATCCGCGAGCACTACGGCGACACCGTTAAGGTGGGTGCCGGTAATGTGGTGGACGCCGAGGGCTTCCGCTTCCTGGCTGAGGCTGGCGCAGACTTTGTGAAGATCGGCATCGGCGGCGGCTCCATCTGCATCACCCGCGAGACCAAGGGCATCGGCCGCGGTCAGGCTACCGCCGTCATCGAGGTGGCCAAGGCTCGTGACGAGTACTACAAGGAGACCGGCATCTATGTGCCCATCTGCTCCGATGGCGGTATCGTCCACGATTACCACATCACCCTCGCGCTGGCTATGGGCGCAGACTTTGTGATGCTGGGCCGTTACTTTGCCCGCTTTGACGAGAGCCCCACGAACAAGGTGCGCATCAATGGCCAGTATATGAAGGAGTACTGGGGCGAAGGCTCCAACCGTGCCCGCAACTGGCAGCGCTATGATCTGGGCGGCTCCACCAAGCTGAGCTTTGAGGAGGGCGTGGACAGCTATGTGCCCTACGCAGGTCCTCTGGCGGACGGCGTGCAGACCACCCTGTACAAGGTGAAGAGCACCATGTGCAACTGCGGCGCTCTGTCCATCCCCGAGCTGCAGCAGAAGGCCAAGCTGACCGTTGTTTCCTCTACCTCCATCGTGGAGGGCGGCAGCCACGACGTTGTGCTGAAGAACGCCACCCCCAGTACCATGAACGGCTAAGCCTGTTCTGAACTATTGTTTCGAGCGCAGAGACCGCTGCACAGCGTTTGTGCAGCGGTTTCTTTCTATACTGCAAAATAGGTGCTGAAAACATCTGCAAACATTTCGGACAGGAGAGGCCGCAGCCTGTGTGCATAGCACCCCCTTTTTACGCGAAAATACTTGCACCGGCAGGGAAATCGTGCTATCATGATAGAAACGCACTGTCATGACAGGGCGGAGGATCCCCCTGCCGGGCAAGCGGCAGGCGGCGCGCAGCAGGGAAGAGCTGACGCTGTGTATAAATAGAGAGGAAAACATTCATGAACGAGATCAAGGTTGAGCCTTATATCCCCGATGAGGACTACGATAACCCCGCGATGGTGGTGGATTTTTACGAATTCACCATGGCAAACTGCCTGTTCCTGCATGGCTTTAAGGATACCACGCTGGTGTTTGATATGTTCTTCCGCAAAAACCCGGATAATCAGGGCTATTCCATCAGCGCAGGCCAGCGCAAGCTGACCCGCTTTTTGCTGGACTATCACTTCAATGAGCAGGATATCCACTGGCTGCGCACCAAGGGCATGAGCGAGGAGTTCTGCGAGTATCTGCGCACCTATCAGTGGAAGGGCGACATGTATGCCCTGCCCGAGGGCACGGTCTGCTACCCCCATGTACAGATGGTGCGTATCGAGTGCGATCTGGTGGGCGCGATCCTCATCGAGACCTACCTGCTGCAGACCATGAACTTCCATAGCCTGATCGCCACCAAGGCCACCCGCGTTACCGGTCTGAACACCCACACCCCCCGCAACGTCATGGAGTTCGGCACCCGCCGCGCACAGGGCGAGAGCGCCGGTAACGATGGTGCTTATGCCGCAGTGCTGGGCGGCTGCATCGGCACGGCCAACTGTCTGGCAGAGATGAAGTTCGGCGTAGAGGTCAAGGCTGTGGGTACTGTGGCACACAGCTTTATCGAGTTTTTCCCCACCGAGTTCGATGCCTTCAAGGCCTTTGCCGATACCTACCCGGATTCGGTCAGCCTGCTGCTGGATACCTATAATATTATGGAGAGCGGCCTGCCCAATCTGATCAAGCTGGACGATTATCTCATTGAGAAATACCCTAACAACCCCAACCGCCGTGTCAAGAGCGCCCGTATCGACTCCGGCGACCTTGCCCGCGGCTCCAAGCGGCTGCGCAAGGCGCTGGATGCCGCCGGTAAGCCCTACATCAAGCTGGTAGCCTCCAACGGTCTGGACGAGAAGAAGATCGCCAACATGGAGCTGTACGAGCACGCACACTTCGACTCCTACGGCGTGGGCGAGAACCTCATCACCTCCGCCTCCGACCCCGTGTTCGGCGGCGTGTACAAGCTGGTGGCGGTGAAGAAGCCGGACGGCAGCTACACCCCCAAGATGAAGTGCTCCGATTCTGCCAGTAAGGCCATCATCCCGGGCAAGAAGATGCCGTGGCGTCTGTACGATGAAAACGGTCAGGCACAGTGCGACCTGATCGCTATGGACGGCGAGGTCATCGAGGCCGGTAAACCGGTCACTATGGTCAATCTGGATTCGGACGCCATTGAGCGCACCATCACCTTTACCCCCACCGCTGTGCGCCCGCTGCTGGTGCCGCATATTCTGGGCGGCAAGCTGGCCATTGAACTGCCCTCCATTGCGGAGAAGAAGGCCTATATTGCAAAGCAGCTTACCGAAGAGACCTGGGAAAGCGAGCTGCGGTTGGAGTGCCCCCACAAGCACTATGTCAACATGACCCCCGCAGTGGCCGAGTGCCGCTCCCGGATGTACGCCGAGCTGCACGGCGGCAAGGTGTAAGCAGCACCGAATCAGCGGTTTTTCTTGACAAAACAGGGAAACTATTGTATCATAAAAGCCGCTGATTTTGATAAGAATGATACTACCACAGATTGCGTATAGCAGTGTGGTTGTAATAATTTTTCCTCACACCTGTTATTCCCGGCTCCCTCTCAAGCCAGAGGGCAGCAGGACTTTGTAAGCCGGGGTTGCGCCGCTGTGGTGAAATTGGCAGACACGAGGGACTTAAAATCCCTTTCTGGAGACAGAGTACGGGTTCGACCCCCGTCGGCGGCATGTGGAAGCTCAGGATCGTTCGTTGATTTGAATGATCCTGGGCTTTTTCTTTTTGCTCCATTTTGTGGAAGCCTTGAAAGGGCGAGGGGGATCTTTTTCGAAAAAAGTGTGAATTCCATCCGGTGCAGTGGACAACGATATGACCACGCATTTTGTCCAGCGGTGATTTTATCTGGAGATTTCATAGGAAAATGGGCAATATGCAAAAAAGTTCAGGATGAATCGCATTTTTTTCTAAGACATGGGTGGATATATTTGCTCAAATTACTATTGATTCCCAAATACAACCATGATAGAATAAGAAGAGAATTTAGATGGTCAAGCAGAAGAACGGATATCCTCTGTTTTGGGATGGAAGATGCGCCTTGATTGCGGTAAGGAGGTGAATCGTGTGAGTTTATGTCTGTTTGCAAATAACAATGTAATGAATCGTACGGAAAGCCGAACGGTAGACGAAAAAAGCCCACTATTTTTATCTTGCTGGCATGATATGCAAAGATGAAAACGAAGTGGGCTTGTTAAGGCTTTGGAAAAAATGTAAAATCCTGCATACTGACAGCAATGCGTGCGCGGCGCTTGAACTGCAACAGAGCATTCTGGCACGCGTTGCGGCCACATCGCATTTAAAATAACCCTTGGAGAAACTGTCGCCCGAGGGCTTTTGTCTGCCCGGAGATCCGCGATAACAATTTACCGGTCTGGGAAGAAGAGAAAAAACTGCCAAAGAAAGGTGCTTGCCGGAACGGTGTGAGTTAAGGGAATCGCTTTAAAACAGACATCAATAAGAACTGTATAAACGCGAATTTAAGTGAGGAGAAAAAATGGCTACGAATATAACTGGAATCGATAAGGAAGTTGAAATCAACCGGAAAGAAAATCTGCGCGACCATCGCCTGTACTGGATCGGGCGTCGGACGCAGGACGTGATCTTGTCATCGCTGGCGCTGGTGGTGTTGTCGCCGGTCATGCTGGCTACGGCGATCGCAATTGTGGTGGACGATCCGTCTGCGGGGCCTGTCTTCAGTCAGGAGCGCATTGGACGCAACGGAAAACCCTTCAAGTTCTATAAGTTCCGCTCCATGTGCCCCAATGCAGAGGCAAAGTTGGACGATCTGCTGGATCAGAACGAGATGGATGGTCCCGTGTTCAAGATCAAGGACGACCCCCGCATTACCCGCGTGGGCAAGTTTATCCGCAAGACCAGCCTCGACGAGCTGCCGCAGCTGTGGAATATCCTGAAGGGTGACATGAGCATCGTTGGCCCCCGCCCGGCACTTCCCCGCGAGGTGGAGCAGTACGGCGACTACGAAAAGCAGCGTCTGTATGTGACCCCCGGCCTGAGCTGCTACTGGCAGATCGCCCCGCACCGCAACGACCTCTCCTTTGAGGAGTGGATGGATCTGGACGTGAAATATGTCAAGGAGCGCAGCTTCTGGGTGGACTGGAAGATCATTTTTAAGACCTTCAAGGTGTGCCTGCTGGGGCATGGGGAGTAAAAGATCGATATACCGTCTTTCGGGATGAGTACATAGATGCAAATTGATTTTAGAAGATCTATGCGATAAGGATTGGAAAAGTAGATATTATGAAAAATTACAAAATGCCGTTGTAGGCACCGTGGCTAGAGATATAATACGCGGCTGTCATAATAGGGACAAGGGTACGGCAGAGAATGAAAGGCTCCGCAACCCGAAGTTCATATTTTCTTACCCGAAGAATGAACGAATGATCTTTCTGAGCGGCAGAAATGCCGCACAGGAAGAAATCTCGACCATGAGGGTGGGGTGACAGCCAGCGGACAGGTGCACGAGCCTATCCGCTCTTTGTGTTGGCCGAGATATTGATGAAGAAATTGAGTGGGATTGTGGGAAAGATTTATGAGTAAGAAACTTGCGATTGCGATGTTCGGACAGAAGCGATTATCGAGAGAAGGCGGAGTAGAGATCGTTGTCAAAGAGCTCTGCACCCGAATGGCACAGAATGGCTGTGACGTGACCTGCTACAACAGAGCAGGCCATCATGTGAGTGGTGCAGAATATGACGATGCTGGTAAAACGGAGTACGAGGGAATCCGTCAGAAGTCTGTTCCGACCATTGAACGGCGCGGACTCGCTGCAGTAAGCTCTTCATTCTTCGCGGCTCTTTACAGTGCGTTTGGAAAATACGATGTAGTGCATATCCACGCCGAAGGACCGGCATTCTTCTCATGGCTGCCGAAGATGTTTGGTAAACGAGTTGTAGTTACCGTTCATGGCATCGACTGGCAGCGCGAGAAATGGCAATCAGGACTTGGTTCTAAGTTTATCCACCAAGGCGAAAAAAATGCTGCGAAATATGCGGACGAGGTTATTGTTCTGAGCAAAGGTGTGCAGGACTATTTCAAGGAAACCTATGGTAGAGAAACTCACTTCATCCCCAATGGCGTGAATAGGCCGCAGATTCGAGAGGCAAATCTAATCACAGAGAAATTTGGGCTGAAAAAAGACTCCTACATACTGTTCCTCGGGCGTCTGGTGCCGGAAAAGGGCATTCGATATCTAGTCGAGGGATTCAAGAATGTCAAAACGGATAAAAAGCTGGTCATCGCAGGCGGTTCCAGTGATACGGATTCCTTTATGGAGGAATTGAAAGATCTGGCGAAGGGTGACGATCGGATTCTCTTTACTGGGTTTGTACAGGGAGCAATGCTGGATGAACTATATAGCAATGCTTACATTTACACATTGCCGTCCGATCTGGAAGGAATGCCTCTGAGTTTGCTGGAAGCAATGAGCTATGGCAATTGCTGTCTGGTATCCGACATTCCGGAATGTGCAGAGGTTGTGGAAGATAAGGCGCTGATTTTCAAAAAGTCGGATGTAAAGGACTTGCAAGAAAAACTGCAAGATGCTTGTGACCATCCTGAACTGGTTATGAAAATGAAGAATCAGGCAGCTGACTTTATCTGTGAGAAATATAACTGGGATGAAGTTGTAAGGGAAACGATGAAACTGTACAGGAGAAAATGATGGATGAGAGTGGTGACTGCAATAATCTCATCTGTTTCAGCAAAGGTAGTGAAATAAACCACAAATAGAAGCGTTTTGATTGCTGAGAAAATTATTTATCAGCAGGAAAGCAGTACGTAACTCGTATCGTGAAAAGAAATTTATAAGGAGAAAAAGCAATGATAAGAATTCTTCATTCTGTCAGCAATATGGATCGTGCTGGTATTGAGACGATGCTGATGAACTATTATCGATATATGGATAAGTCAAAAGTTCAATTCGATTTTTTATGCAATAAGAAAAAACCGGGAGCGTATGACGATGAAATAAAATCTATGGGCGGTAGAATTTATCATACACCGGGATTGAATCCGGCCAAGTATCCTGTGTACTTGAAATACATGAGAGAACTGTTTCAAGAGCATCCAGAATATAAAATCGTTGAGGCGCACAATGGGGCACTTGGCGTGTATGCACTTCATGCTGCCAAAGTGAGCAAAATTCCTGTGCGCATTTTTCATGCACATGGAGCAAGCATAACGAAAGACTGGAAGCTTCCAATCAAGCTTGTTTGTAAGGCTTGCCTACCCACAAATATGACGCATCATTTTTCTTGTGGTGTCGAGGCCGCAAAATGCTATTTTGGACAAAAAGTGGTAGATGAAAATGACTATGTGCTGATTCCAAATGCAATAGACGTTGAGCGCTTTATCTATAACCCAGAAATCCGTAATAAGATTCGCAAGGAAAACAATCTGGAAAACAAACACGTTGTGGGGCATGTTGGACGCTTTATGACGCAAAAAAACCATACGTTCTTAATGGATGTTTTTGCAGAGGTCTTAAAAATTGATTCTCAGGCACAGCTTGTTCTATTAGGCGATGGTGAACTGATGGATGAAATTAAAAGAAAGGCGGCAGACCTTGGTATCAGTGAGCATGTAACCTTCGTTGGAAATGTTGGAAACGCCAATGAGTGGTATCAAGCCTTTGACTGCTTTGTTTTGCCGTCAATCTGGGAAGGCCTTCCCGTTGTGGGCGTAGAGGCTCAGGCAGCAGACCTTCCGTGTGTCTTTTCGTCAGCCATTACAAGAGAAATTGGGTTGTCACAGCACGCAAAATTTGTTCCGCTTACAGAATCTGTTTCTGTATGGGCAAAAACACTGTGTGATGCGTTGCAGCAGAATGAGCGTAATGACAACACGAAGTTGATTACAGAACACCACTATAATATTGCATTTGAAGCGAAGAAGCTGCAGGAGAAATATTTACAACTTGCTGGAGAAGTGAAATGAAGATCGGAATATTAACACATCAGTATATCAACAATTATGGTGCTTTTTTACAGGCATGGGCACTAAGAAAAGCAATTTCAGAACTATTCCCCGAAGATGAAGTACAGATTATAGATTACGTAAATGTAAAACATTATATTATCAATGCCGGTGGGTGGTTTCGATTTTATAAAAATAGAGAAACGCTGAAAGAATGGTTTGCCAAGGTTCATCTTCCGAGTACTTTTGCGAAAGCAAGAAATCAAGAAATGATTCTTTCAAAAAGATGTTTTAATGCTCGGCAAATCAACGAATTAGCATTTGACTGCATTGTTGTCGGCAGTGATGAAGTGTGGAACTACAGAGATACAAAGGGAAATGCTGAACTTAAATTTGGTGTAGGATTAACGTGTAAAAATTTGATTGCCTATGCGCCGAGTGTAGGAAAGACGGCAGCGGATAAAGTAGTTCCGCAGTATGTTATTGATGGCATTAGAAAATTTAAGCGGATTTCTGCGCGAGATGACCTGACAGAGCAGCTGGTAGAACAGGTAACAGGGAACGCACCGAAACGAGTTTTAGATCCTACTTTTTTGGCCGAATTTCCACGGGCAGAATTAAAAGCAAAAAGAAGGCCGTATATTCTGTTTTACTATTGCGAAAATCTACCGGAAAATATTTTAAATCAAATTTTTTCTTATGCAAAAGAGCATGGTCTGGCGGTTTATGGCGCGGGTGAATGCGACAAACGATATTCAGAAGTTACTGTAAACCTGACACCATTTGAGTGGGTGGAAATGTTCCGAAATGCGGAGTTTGTGTTTACTGGAACTTTTCACGGTGCAGTATTCTCTATTCTGAATCGCAGGCAGTTTAAGGTATATCTGACAAATGAAAGCCGAATCAAAAAAGTAACCGCCTTGCTGAGTGAACTTCAGATTACAAACCGCCCTATCAAAGAGGATTTTTGCTTCGATTTGGAAAGTATGAAGTCGGAAATCAACTATGAAAAAGTGTATGATGTCATAGAACAGAATCGGCAGAGCAGCAAGCAGTATTTAAAAGATGCGATAGGAATGGCAAAAAAATGAGAATAGGAATTTTAACACATCATTACGTAAAAAATTATGGCGCATTCCTTCAGATGAAGGCAATGTATGAAACACTTCGGAGATTGTACCCGAAAGCGGAAATCGTAGTTGTAAACTATGTAAATCCAAAGCATTGGCGGAAGAACATCATTCACATTCTTCATTTCAGATTTGGAATTGACACACCTGCTACATATATAAAAAAAATTCAGCAATTGCAGACGTTCACAAAATACGAACATACCATTCCTCGTACGCACTCTGTAAAAAGTGCAGAAGAAATTGCAACGTTAAAACTAGATCTAATCGTGTTGGGAAGTGATGAGATCTGGAATTTGTGTGGTTCTGGGTATCATCCGTTGAAATTTGGAACAGGTCTTGAAAAACAACAGACAATTGCTTATGCACCAAGTGTGGGGGCTGTAACAGAGGATACAGAGGTCCCGGCAGAGGTTGCCTCTGGATTGAAGAATATCGACCGCATCTCAGGACGTGATACAGAAACTGTAAAGCTTATTGAAAGGATTTCCGGAAGAAAAGCAGAAAAGATGCTTGATCCGACATTCCTCTATAACTTTGATATTGATATTAAGAAAGATAATATTCAGCCGAAACCATACAAATATATATTGATTTATGATTGTAAACTGACACCTTCTATGGTGGAAGAACTGAAACAGTATGCACAGAAAAACAGCTTGAAGATCATCGGCGCGGGTGATTATAAAACATATTATGATGAAGGATTTATTAATCTGAGTCCTTACGAATGGGTCGATTTGTTCCGAAATGCGGAAAAAATAATTACTGGAACATTTCATGGAACAGTATTTTCTATTAAGTATGAAAAGCCAGTCGTATGTTATCCAACCGAGAAAAATCGAATCAATAAAATTCGTTCCTTGTTGGCAGATATGAAGATTCCATCAAGACTTCTTGAAGTTGGAAGAGAAAAAGAACTGATCGACATGCTGAATGAGCCGATGAACTACATGCAGACACAGGAATACATCGCTAGAAAGGTTCAGGAGGCGGATGAATTTCTGATGGGAGAAAAAAATGAGTGAAATTATTCTTTATAAGGATAAAAAAGATTGTTGCGGATGCGGAGCCTGTATGAATATCTGCCCGAAATCTGCAATTCAGATGCAGGCGGATGAATATGGTTTTATCTATCCGGTAATTCAGCAGGATTTGTGTGTTCAATGTGGAGCATGTATGACTGTTTGCGGGTATCAGAACAAACCAAAAACGGAAGAACCTAAAAAGGTTTATGCAGCTGCCTCTAAAAATAGTGTTTTGTTACGGAAGTCCGCATCTGGCGGCGCTTTTGCAGTGATTGCAGAAGCTGTTTTGAAGAACGAGGGTATAGTATACGGTGCAGCACTCCCCATGGAAAATGGAATGCTGGAGCCGAAACATATTCGGGTTGATTCACTGGATAAGCTGATCTTATTACAGGGTTCAAAGTATGTTCAGAGCGAAATTGGAAGTACTTATTCGCAGGCAAAGCAGGATTTGATGCAGGGAAAAACGGTTCTGTTTTCTGGTACACCCTGCCAGATTGCTGGGCTGAAAAAATACTTGAAAAAAGATTATAACAACCTGCTTACAATAGATATCATTTGCCATGGTGTTCCCAGCAAGAGAATGTTTCAAGATTTTATAGAATTTCATGGAAAAAAACTTGGTGGTAAAATTACTGAGTTTTATTTCAGAGATAAGACCAAAGGACAGGGCATGATTACGCGGAGCGTTTATGTGGGTGAAGGACATGAGCTTGAGGAAAAAGTGTTGATGGGAGGATGTACAGCATATATTCATTTTTTCTCTAAGTCTTATACATATCGTGAGAATTGCTATTCCTGCCCATTTGCATCAGAAGAGCGTGTAGGTGATTTGACTGTTGGCGATTTCTGGGGATTCCATGAAGAGTATCCTTCCTATGATGAAAAGCAGGGGCTTTCAAACGGAAAAGGAATCTCTTGCGTATTGGTCAATACCGGTAAAGGCAATAATGTTCTGGAACAGTGTGAAGATCAGTTTGTGCTGATGACTTCGGATTTTGAAAAAGTTGCAAAACATAACGATCAGTTGCATTCTCCGAGTAAATATAGCCCTAAGCGTGAGGAAATCTTGAAACTGTACAAAGAAAAAGGTTATGAAGCCGTGGATCAGTATTTCCACAAAACCTGTAAGAAAGATATTGTAAAGTATACGATTTCTGGGATGGTACCCAAAGGACTAAAAAGAACAATAAAAAAAGTGATGGGTAGAATAAAACGATAAAAAGTATAGAATACAGGATGGAAAGAATGCGATATGGAGTAATACAACTATGATATTTTTGATTGTTTTTATATTAGCGGCAATTTGGGCGGCATCGAGAGGAAATAAAAAATTCATTATATTTTTTATGGCATTTTACCCGATATTGCCGGACTATTTCTCAATTGAACTGGGTGGAGGTATGCCTCTTCTGAAAGCAAGCAGAATTTTGCTGCTGATACTTCTTCTATGTGTATGTTTCCGAAACAAAAAATTAAAGTTAATCGGGAAACCCTTGAAAGCGGCAGGTCTATATTGGCCGTTGTTTATTTATTTTGCGGCAAGAATTTTGGCAAATGGATATTATGTCTCTAGCTTATCTGCTGCAATCAATACGGAGTTTACAGTCATTGTAGAGCAATTGCTATTGATTGTCTTGATTTGTCAGGTTGTACAAAGTCAAGAAGATGTGTATCTGTGTGTAAAAACAATAGTAGATGCGAGCGGTATAATAGCAATAATTAGTATTATCAACATTCTGATCGGATCAAATTTGTTTTATTCTTTGAATACGGTATCTCGGAATGTTTTAATGGTGTCTACGGTAAGAATGGGCATCATTCGTGCAGAAGCTACTTTTGGGCATCCGGTATACTATGCAATGTATTGTGCGCTTATTATCCCCTTGGCATTGTATATGTGGCAAAATGAAAGAAAAAGATGGAATGGGTGTGTTCTTGGGCTAAATATTGCCGCAGCATTCTTAACAGAGTCAAGAGGAACGATTGTTGTACTGCTTGCGTTGCTTTTGGTGTTTATTCTTATTACAGATAAAAAAACAAGAAATAAAATTCTTGGTGCAGGTTGTGTAATTGCTTGTTTGGCAGTTTTTGTTTCTTTTGCGGTACCGACTGTTTCACAACAATTTACAAACATAATTAAATCAGTAATCATTGCGTTTGGAGATAGTGGAGAAACAATTGAAAACTTTGGCGGAAATTCTTCGACGGGGCTTTCGTCAAGAATGATACAGTTATCGGGTATTACTTGGATGCTGATACATAATGCAGTATTTGGACTGGGAGCAAGCTGCCATACAAGGGGAAAATTAAGTTATCGTATAAATGGAATATGGCAGGTAAGAGATACCATTGATAACGGATATGTTGCTTATTTTGTAGAGGAAGGTTTGTTAGGAGGACTGGCATGTTTTAGTTTGTTCTACTCGCTTCTTAAATCTTCTTGGAAAAAAGCAACATTCAAAAACTCAAGAAACATGAATAACAGCTTTTTTCTCTGTTTTGTGTCCTATGTGGCGGTAATGCTGTCTGTTGCTGATGTATCGCAGTTACTTTGGGTGATAATAGCTTTATATATAATTTATAATGCGAAAGCACAAGCAATTGCAAGCGAATAATTTGAGAGGTTTAGTATGTATCGATGCTTGATATTATTATCTACATATAATGGTGAAAAATATTTACCGGAACTATTGGAAAGCGTACTAGCGCAGAAGAACATATATGTTGATATTCTTGCGCGTGACGATGGTTCTACAGATAAAACGGTTGAAATATTGAAAACCTATGACAGGGTTAAAGTTTATGGAGGAAATAATTTAAAACCGGCAAAAAGTTTTCTGGACTTGATTTGGAAAGCGGATATAAATTACGATTATTATGCGCTGTGTGATCAGGATGATGTCTGGAAAGAAGAAAAAATCATTTCTGCTGTAAAATGTATTGAAAATATAGACAAGCCTGCTTTATACAGTAGTGCAGTTGAAGTGGTGGACAAAGACTTAACATTTATCCGAAAATCGTTTACAGATAATATATTTAAAAATCCATTGTATGATATTCTGACATACGGAACACCAGGATGTACGTTTGTGTTTAATAAAGCACTGATGGAAAAGCTGAAACAATACAAGCCTTCTGTAATTAGTATGCATGATAGCTGGATCAGCTTTGTGTGTCTTGCTGTGAATGGCTTTTTTTATTCAGATCAGAATGCCTATATCATGTATAGACAGCATGATGCAAATGTTTTGGGAGCACAAAGGCATTCTTTGAAAGATACACTGATGGGGATCGTTAAAAATAAAAATGTCCTTAGAAGTGATATGGCGAAGGAAATACTAAAAGGGTATTCCGAGATGATGCCAGAAAAAACAAAAGAAGCTTTTATAACTTTTGCAGAATACAAAGAAAATTTGAAATATAAATTGAAGATTTTGATGCTCCCATATAATAAAAAGAAAACAACCAAGAGAACATTTGAAAAAGTAAAACTTCGAGTCGTGTTTAATACGATATAAAGTGGAATTGAAGATTGAGAGCATTTGATCTTCATAAAAATAAAGGAAGAGAAAGTCTACAATGTCAACATCACTGAAAAAAGGACTGATGTACGTCCTTATAGCAAATTTTATCAATTTGGGATTTAACCTGATAACAAATTTTGTCCTTCCAAAGGAATTAAGCGTGGAAAGCTACGCAACGATAAAGACATTTCAGCTTTATGTAAGTTATGCAGGCCTGTTTCACTTTGGCTTTGTCGATGGAATGTACTTGAAATACGGGGGAAAAAATGTTAAGGAAATTCGCAGGGAAGATTTAAAGACAAATCTATCGACACTGAGATTCTTTGAAATTTTTGTTACTTTGATTTGTACTATTGTTGCGCTCTTTCTGAAGCAAGAGGTTTTAGCATTCTTTGCGCTTTCAATTCTTCCATTAAATTTGGCTAATTATTTTAAACAACTTTATCAGGCAACAGGAGAATTTTCGCTTTACGGAAAAATCATGAATGCAAATACGATTTTGATCTTTTTTGCAAACATGATGTGGATATACTTAATCAAAACAGATAACGCACAATGTTTTCTATTGAGCAATGTTATTGTGTATTTTATCGTCTGGATTGCTTTGGAATTGAATTGCAGAAAACTTGTTGCAGGTGAGCATAGAGGAACTTCGTTCTCTTTAAATGAGTTAATAAATAATATTAAAGGTGGCATTTTGCTGACAGTCGGAAATTTGTCATCTGTTGTGCTTACGAGTATGGATCGATGGTTCGTCAAGGCTTTGATGACTACGTTAGCGTTTGCACAGTATTCATTTGCTGTAAGTATGGAAAATTTCATGAATGTTGCGGTTACGCCGGTGACTACAACATTATATAATTATTTTTGCAAGGCTACTGATAAAACACAGATACGAAAAACAAGAAATTATGTAATGGTTTTTGCAGCCGCAATTGTTTCGTGTGCTTTTCCTGCAAGGTTTATTTTAGAGATATATTTGACGAAATATATTGATTCAGCTAAAGTTATGTTTCTGCTTTTTGCGGCTCAGATTTTTTATATTGTCATAAAAAGTGTATATGTTAATTTGTATAAAGCACAGAAAAAACAAAATATTTATTTCATAAAACTAACACTGATTATTGTCGTAGGATTTGTATTTAACATTGTCTGCTACGGCATCTATAAGGTAAAGGAAAGTTTTGCAGTAGGGACACTGTTATCAGCAATTTGTTGGTATTTTCTATGTCTGCCTGATTTTAAATGGATGGAATACAATATCAAAGAGAAATTGTATCCTTTTATTCAAACATGTGCCTTTTTGTTGTGTGGATTTTGCTTTAGTGCAGTTCCTGGATTTTTAATCTACATTTTAGAAATTGCAGTAGTATCGTATCTCTCTTTTCCAGGAGAAGTATGTGAGATTGCAACTAAGGTGAAGATTGGTATGAGTGGTTTAAAACATTAAGATTGATTGTAAGAGCAAGCTGGTGGAGGTGGGCTTCACTTCGCTTCCAACCTGGCAGGATGCGCTGAGCCGTTATCTGAAAGAAATTGAGCAATAAGAGGAGATAGAAAAAATGGGACAGATTAAAGTTGAGAAAAATGCAGGCGGCATCGAGGGACTCTGTGTTGTTGAGCCTGCTGTTCATGGTGATGCTCGTGGATATTTCATGGAAACCTACAACGAAAAAGATATGAAGGAAGCTGGCATCGATATCCACTTTGTGCAGGACAATCAGTCTATGTCCACAAAGGGCGTGTTGCGCGGACTGCACTTCCAGAAGCAGTATCCGCAGTGCAAGCTGGTGCGCGCTGTACGTGGCACTGTGTTTGATGTCGCGGTTGACCTCAGAAGTAATTCTGAGACCTATGGTAAGTGGTATGGTGTGACCCTGTCTGCTGAGAATAAGAAGCAGTTCCTTATCCCGGAGGGCTTTGCACACGGATTCTTGGTTTTGAGCGATGAGGCAGAGTTCTGCTATAAGGTCAATGACTTCTGGCATCCGAATGACGAGGGTGGCATGGCTTGGAACGACCCGGAGATCGGTATTGAGTGGCCGGAACTGAAGGGCGAGTACAAGGGCAGTGCAAGCGCAGAGGGCTATACGCTGGAAGACGGTACGGCACTGAACCTGAGTGATAAAGACCAGAAGTGGCTTGGTCTGAAGGATACTTTTAAGTTTTAATTGTGAATGAGTAAGGTAGTAGAGATAATAACCAAAATCCTCACAAACATCTTGACTGCCCTGTATGAGCCGTTTGGATTCTCGCTCCTTCTTTCCTTCCTCGCCATGTTTTTCTATCTGTATGCTTATGAGCCTACCGCAGCAGGTAAAGGCTGGAAAAATGCCATAGTGACATGGTATCAGAAATTTAAAGAGAGCGTGTTCTTTAGAAAACTATTTTTCTTAGCCTTTGTGACTTCTCTTATTCTGTTCCGAACATTGCTGAACCGTCAGCTGTGGATGAACCCGTTATCCGACGTTATGGGCGGATGGGGTATCTGGAAGACAGTGAACGGAGAGAGACAGCTGACCACTGAGTGTATCGAGAACGTAATCATGATGGTGCCGTTTTCAGCAGTAGTGGTGTGGACATTCGAAGAAAAGTTAGGTAATGGCTGGAAAAAAATCCTGCGGCAAAGCGGAAAGATAGCATTTATCTTTTCAGTAAGCATAGAGATGCTGCAGTTACTGCTACGGCTTGGTACGTTCCAGCTATCAGACATCTTCTATAACACAGTCGGCGGAGTGCTAGGCGGGTTGATGTACTATGCGGTGATAAAGGTAAGAAAGCGTCTGTAAAACTGGATGAAATTGTGATATACTGGGAGCAATAGCTCCCTACGCTGCTCGTAATAATCACACACCTCTTCGTGGTGAGCAGCAGGCAACGGTCTGAGAATCAGGGATTCGGTGATCGGCTGAGATGTGAAAAGAAAAATAGATTGGAGGAAACACTGGATGGATTCAAGCGCTCTAAAACGGACAGCGGTTGAGGTTTTACAGTATGACCCTAGATTTTCAAATGTCAAAAATGAATTGTATCCAATAGTAAGTAGAAGTACAGTTAATTGTGTTCCTCAATTTGGATTTGCAACAAGGTCATACCAGCATTGGGAAGATGTTGAAATCAGAGTGCCTGTTCCTATGATATCTAAAGCAACTGAACTAAAGAGTAAAATTGATGATTTAATATATTATGTCTATGAGGAAAGCGATGATTATGCGATTCAAGATGTGAAACTTAGACCGCAAATAATATATTCAGATGTGCCATTGGAAGTTTCAAATAGTGTTGAATTTGATAGAATTCAAGAGGTTATAGTTCAAGGAATACGTGATGCGAAATATCTAATTTGGGTTGCCGTTGCATGGTTCTCTAATGACGTGTTATATCAGGAACTGTTGAATAAAAAAGAAGATGGCTTAAACATAAGAGTCATTGTTTCTGATGAAGATTCAAATCAGGTACTTTTGCCTAAAATACAAAAGAATTTTGAATGTGTTGTTGTTCCGCATACTGGAAGGTGGGGAACAAATAGAATGCATGATAAGTTTTGTATTGTGGACTTGGACTATATTATGCATGGATCATACAATTGGACAAAGGCGGCAAACTATAATGGCGAAACCTTGGTTACTACAGTTGACCGGAAATTAGTAAGGGACTTTGCTGATGAGTTTTTGAAAATGTACAACGAAAATAGGTGAGAAAATGGATCATATTATGGACTGGGCAAAGTTAATAGTTCCATCGGTGATTTCCATCATTGGATTTGTGCTTACATATTATTCCATGTGCAAGCAATTTAAAAATTCAATAAAACAACAGCTTACCGAGGAGCAAAGAAAAGTTTATCTTGATACATATACAGACGTGGAAAAGGCAGTCACTACAAACGAAGCTATCTTTGATCCCCAATACTATGATCAGCTGGTTTCACATAAAGCTAAAATAAAACTGGCGGCTTCAAATGCTGTAATCAGTGCCTATAGTGAATATATGAGATTTGTTTTTGGTGTAGCATGCCCGGCATGGAAGTGGATTTCAGAGAATCATCCAGAAAGCTGTAAAGATAATTTTGAGTACGTGTATGATGAAGATGGCAATGAACATGAGATAGCCCATATCACAGAAGATATGCTGAAATCTTTTAATGCGGAGTATGAAAAGTATAAAAAGGAACATGTTCCAAAGGAAAAAGAAATTACATCAAAAGTAGATTCACTTTTGAATGTTATGAGAGCGGATTTGGGGAATGAAGCGTATATTAGAAAATAGTAATAGTGCCCTCGCCCCGACACAGTGCTATACTTTAATCACTAAAAAAGGAAAGAGGTTATCACCTATGCCCAGAACGAAAGGCAGCAAAAACCGTCCCAAAACAAATACTACCATCGACTACGCAATCCAGATAGCAGAGAAGCAGGAGACTATTGCGTCTCTGAATACTGAGATTGCATCCATCACCGCCAATATTAACACTTTGAAGGCTGATCTGAAAGAGAAGAAGACTGCGCTAAAGAAGGCCGAAAAAGAAGTGGCATCCCTGGAAGCGAAGAAGGCAAAGGCAGATGCTAAGGCCGCTGAAGAAGCTAAGAAGGCTGAAGCCGAGAGTGTATTGAAGAAGCTGCTGGCAAGTGGCATGAGCGCAGATGAGATCCTTGAAAAACTGAAATAAAACAAGAACCTAAGAAAAAATAAATGCCGTGTGTAGAACACCGGCTCTCCCCGGAGCCGAGGCACACACGGTAATTTTTGAAGGCTGTCATATAGTTTATAACGAAAATAAACGGAGTGCGAGAGAATGAATTTATCAAAAATACATCATATTGCAATCATCGTATCTGACTACGAAGCCGCCAAGGAGTTCTATGTGAACAAGCTGGGCTTCTCTGTTATCAGGGAAAACTATCGCTCAGAGCGTAAAGACTGGAAGCTGGATCTGCGTGTCAATGAGCACACAGAGCTGGAGATTTTCGCTGAGGAAAATCCTCCAAAGCGTGTGAACCGCCCGGAAGCATGTGGGCTGCGTCACCTTGCGTTTTGCGTTGATTGCGTGGAACAGACAGTGAATGAGCTGGCGGAGGTAGGCATTGAATGCGAGCCGATCCGTGTGGATGATTATACCGGCAAGAAGATGACTTTCTTCCATGACCCGGACGGACTTCCGCTGGAACTGCACGAGTAAAGGGGGAAAAAATGATATTCCGTAAGGCAGAAAAAGAAGATTTTTACAAAATAAGATCCCTGTACTGGAACTTGATTGATCAGGAGCAGGATGATCCGTCATTTCCGCATTGGAAGAAAGGAATTCACCCATCTGATGAGATGATACAGAACAGTATTGATAGGGAAGAACTGTATGTGTTGGCAGATGGTGGTGATATTGCAGCGTGTGTCATAGCAAACGCTGAAAAGGTCGATGGCTATTCAGATGCGCCGTGGCAGATTGATTCGGATGAGGTGAGCGTTCTTCATGTTTTGGCAGTTCATCCGGATCATCGCGGAAAAGGACTGGCGCAGAGATTAGTAGAGAATGTAATTGAACAGGAAAGAAAAGTTGGTAAAAAGGCATTGCGACTTGATGTGATCGAGAACAACACAACGGCCGAAAAGCTGTATCAGAAACTGGGCTTTC
>ERZ1034713.635-NODE-635-length-19351-cov-35.600487_pt1 | contig 19351 bp, 15 predicted proteins | sample MGYA00520692_ERZ1034713 | MGnify/ENA primary metagenome ERZ1034713 (study PRJEB33766, sample SAMN09781717) | gut metagenome | biome: gut microbiome | host: Homo sapiens | place: Madagascar | study: EMG produced TPA metagenomics assembly of the PRJNA485056 data... | reverse complement strand
GCGACCCGGCGGACGAGAACATGACCGATATCACCAACCACGCTGCCGAGCTGGCCGAGCTTTCCGCACAGGAGGACGCTTTGCTGTCCGGCTGCGGAGCGCTGACCGCAGAGGACCGGGTCTTTCTGGCACGTCACCCGGAGCGCCCCCACATCGACGAGATCGTGGATGCACTGTTCACCGACTTCTTTGAGCAGTGCGGCGACCGCCAGTGCAAGGAGGATGCCGCCATTCTGGGCGGCGTGGCACTGTTCCACGGCCAGCCGGTCACAGTCATCGGCCACCGCAAGGGCAGCACGCTGGAAGAAAACCTGCGCTGCAACTTCGGTATGCCGGGGCCGGAGGGCTACCGCAAGGCCCTGCGCCTGATGAAGCAGGCCGAAAAATTTGACCGTCCCATCATCACCTTCATCGACACCCCGGGCGCATACCCCGGCAAGGATGCCGAGGAGCGCGGACAGGGCGAGGCCATTGCCCGCAACCTGATGGAGATGAGCGGCCTGACCGTGCCGGTGATCGCAGTGGTCACCGGCGAGGGCTCCTCTGGCGGCGCGCTGGCGCTGGGTGTGGCAAACCGCATCCTCATGCTGGAAAACGCCGTCTACTCGGTGCTCAGCCCCGAGGGCTTTGCCAGCATCCTGTGGAAGGATTCCTCCCGCAGCGGCGAAGCCTGCGAGATCATGAAGCTGACCGCGCAGGATCTGTACAAGGACGGCATCGTGGAGGAGATCATTCCGGAGCCGGTGGGCGGCGCACAGCGCGCCCACGGGGTACTGTTCGGTAATCTGGACGAGGCACTGCGGCGTCAGCTGCGCAGCCTTGCCCGCATGAACGGCCGTCAGCTGGCCGAGCAGCGCTACCAGAAATTCCGTCAGATCGGAGAAATGAGGAAAGCATGAAGGGTTTGCGTCTGATCGCCACCGGCGGGGCTTTGCCCGGCCGCACGGTCACCAACGAAGAGCTGAGCCGCACCGTGGATACCAGCGACGAGTGGATCACCACCCGCACCGGCATCCGCACACGGCACTACTGCACCGAGGGCGAAAACGCCGCCACACTGGCCATTGCCGCCGCAGAGCAGGCGCTGCAGCGCAGCGGTCTTGCCCCGGCAGACATTGCCTGCTGCGTCTGCGCCACCCTTTCCGCACCGGACGCCACCCCAAGCGTGGCCTGTCAGGTGCAGGCGGCGCTGGCACTGCCGGAAAACCGCCCCGCACTGGATGTGAACGCCGCCTGTTCCGGCTTTTTATATGGCACGGCGGTGGCGCGTGGTCTGCTGGCTACGCTGGGCGGGCGGTACGCGCTGGTCATCGGCACGGAGGCGCTCTCCCGCCTGATGGACCCCGCCGACCGCTCCACCTGTGTGCTGTTTGGCGACGGAGCCGGTGCGGCGGTGTTTGAACTGACCGACACCTCCGTGCCCTTTGCCATCACGCTGGGTGCCCGGGGCGATGCCGCCATCCATGCCGGCGGCCCCAGCCGCGCAGGCTCTGCCCCCATCAGCATGGACGGCAGGGCGGTGTTCCGCTTTGCGGTGGACGCCCTGCCCAAGTGCCTGCACACCGTGCTGGACGAGACCGGCCTTACGCTGGACGGGCTGGACTGGGTAGTCTGCCATCAGGCCAACAGCCGCATCATCGACCACTGCGTCAAGGCGCTGCACGCCGACGGTGCAAAGTTCTACAAAAACATGGACCGCCACGGCAACACCAGTGCTGCCAGCATCCCGGTGGCACTGAACGAGCTGGCTGAAAGCGGCCGGCTGCACCCCGGCCAGACCCTTGCCTGCATCGGCTTCGGCGGCGGCCTGACCTGGGGCGGCATGATCGTGGAATATGACCCTCTCAGGCGCTGACGCGCCAGCTCCCCCGAAGGGGGAGCTTTATGGGCGGGTAGGGTCAGCGTGCTTTCCAAGAGAAGGTCCAGCTGACAAAAAAGCAGAAAAAAGCTCCCCCTTCGGGGGAGCTGGCAATGCCTTACGGCATTGACTGAGAGGGTTTTTCAATGAAACTTTTAAACGAGATCCTGGGGACGAAATACCCCATCATTCAGGGCGGCATGGCCAACATTGCCACCGGCGAGTTTGCCGCCGCCTGCTCCAACGCCGGTGCACTGGGCATCATCGGTGCAGGCGGCATGAATGCCGATACCCTGCGCCAGAACATCCGCCGCTGCCGAGAGCTGACCGACAAGCCCTTTGGCGTGAACATCATGCTCATGCACCCGCAGGCAGATGCGTTTGCCCAGATCGTGGTGGAGGAAAAAGTCGCCGTGGTCACCACCGGCGCAGGCAACCCGGGAAAGTACGTTCCCATGTGGAAAGCTGCCGGCATCAAGGTGATCCCGGTGGTGGCGGCTGCCGTGTTGGCACGGCATCTGGAGCCGCTGGGCATCGATGCCGTCATCGCCGAAGGCACCGAGAGCGGTGGCCATGTGGGCGAGATGACCACCATGGCACTGGTGCCGCAGGTGGTGGACGCGGTCAGCGTGCCGGTCATCGCCGCAGGCGGCATTGCCGATGGCCGTCAGCTGGCGGCTGCGCTGGCGCTGGGTGCCTGCGGTGTGCAGGTGGGCACCTGCCTGCTGGCAAGCGAGGAGTGCCCCATCCACGAAAACTACAAGGCCGCGCTGCTCAAGGCCGGGGACAGTGACACCATCGTTACCGGGCGCACGGTAGGCGCACCGGTGCGAGTGCTGAAAAACCGCATGAGCCGGGAGTATGTCCGTCAGGAAAAGGCGGGCGCGGACAAGATGGAACTGGAAAAATACACGCTGGGCAGCCTGCGCCGCGCCGTCTTTGAGGGCGACACGGTAAGCGGCAGCCTGATGGCCGGTCAGGTAGCCGGAATGCTGCACGAGGTGCGCCCCGTGGCCGACATCCTTGCCGACCTGTGGCAGGGCGGGAGGCAGCGCATCGCCGCGCTGAACGCCGAATGCTGACCCTTGGCGGCAAGCCCCTGCAAGTACCCATTTTGCAGGGCGGCATGGGCGTAGGCGTCTCGCTGGGCGGGCTGGCCGGTGCGGTAGCAGCCTGCGGCGGCATGGGGTGCATCTCCACCGCCGATGCAGGTTACCGCGAGCCGGATTTTGCCCGTGACCCGGCGGCAGCCAACCACCGTGCCCTGACTGCAGAAATTCAAAAAGCCAAGGCCATTGCCGGAAGTATGGGTGTGGTAGCCATCAACGCCATGGTAGCCACCCGGGACTATGCCGACGCCATCCGCACCGCTGTGGCGGCGGGGGTGGATGCCGTGGTCTCCGGTGCGGGTCTGCCGCTGGAACTGCCGGGCATCGTGGGCACCAAAGAGGTAGCCATTGCGCCCATCGTATCCAGCGCCCGGGCGGCAAAACTCATCCTGCGCCGCTGGGCAAAGGGCTTTGACCGCACCGCCGATTTTGTGGTCATCGAGGGCTGCAAGGCGGGCGGACATCTCGGCTTTGCCGAGGAGGACCTGCTGGCCGACCGCTGCCAGACTTTGGACGAGATCCTGCCCGGGGTGCTGGCTGAGGTAAAGCCCTACGAGGAACAATACGGCCACGCCATCCCGGTATTTGTGGCGGGCGGCGTGTACACCGGTGCCGACATGGCACACTTTACAAAGCTTGGCGCTGCGGGCGTGCAGCTTGCCACCCGCTTTATCCCTACCTACGAGTGCGACGCCTCCCAGACCTACAAGGACGTGCTGCTGGCGGCTAAGCCGGAGGATGTGCGCATCATCCACAGCCCGGTGGGAATGCCCGGCCGTGCGCTGAACACCCCGCTGGTGCAGGCGCTGGCCGAGGGCAAACGCTTCCCGCCCCGCCACTGCGCCCGGTGCCTCAAGACCTGCGACCCCGCCGCCGTGCCCTACTGCATCACCCACGCCCTCATCGAGGCGGTGAAGGGCAACGTGGAGGAAGGGCTCTTCTTCTGCGGCGAAAACGTGGGCAGGCTGGACCGGATGCGCACCGTGCGCGAGCTGATGGACGAACTTGTGACCGAATGGAGGCAGAATTTATGAAGCTTGCCGTACTTTACGCCGGTCAGGGTGCGCAGCACCCCGGCATGGGCAAGGAATTTTACGAAGCATCTCCCGCCTTCCGGGCGGCCTTTGACAGCGCAGCGCTGGATTTTGACCTGCACCGCGTCTGCTTTGAGGACCCGGACGGCGTTTTGAACCAGACCGAATACACCCAGCCCTGCATGGTGGCCTTTGCCTGCGGCGTGACCGCTGTGCTGGCCGAAAAGGGCGTAAAGCCCGCCTATCTGGCGGGGCTTTCGCTGGGCGAATACTCTGCGCTGCAGGCAGCCGGGGTGTTCACCGCAAAGCAGGCCATCGAGCTGACCGCCTTCCGGGGCAAGGCCATGGCCGAGGCTGCAAAGGGACTTGACTGTGGTATGACCGCCGTGCTGGGACTGGACAGAGAAAAACTGTCTGCCTGCTGCGAACAGGCAGCTGAGGCAGGCTGTGTGCAGATCTGCAACTACAACTGCCCGGGGCAGCTGGTCATCGGCGGCGAGAAAGCCGCTGTGGAGCAGGCCGCCGCGCTGGCAAAGGAAGCCGGTGCCCGCCGCTGCATCCCGCTGAAGGTCAGCGGCCCCTTCCACACAAGGCTGATGGCTCCCGCAGGGGATGCGCTGGCACAGCGCTTTGCGGGCGAAACCTTCGGCACCATGGAAACGCCGGTGCTGTTCAACTGTCTGGGACATGAAAAGGCCGAGACGGACAGCATCCCGCAGCTGCTGGTAAAGCAGGTGCAGAGCAGCGTCTACATGGAAGATACCCTGCGCCGTCTGGGCGAGCTGGGCGTGGACCACATTCTGGAAGTCGGCCCCGGCAACGCCCTGAGCGGTTTTGTGAAAAAGACCCTGCCCGGGGTGGTCTGCACCGCAGTGGAGACCCCGGAACAGCTGGATGCGGTGCTGACCGCATGGAAGGAAGCAGAATGAGCGAAGAAAAGCTGACCCGCGCCGCCATTGTTACCGGCGGCAGCCGGGGCATTGGCCGCGCGGTGTGCGTGGCACTGGCAAAGCAGGGCTGCAATGTGGTGGTGAACTACTGCCACGGCGCAGAGCCAGCGGAGCAGACGGCAGCGCTCTGCCGCGCCGAGGGCGTGCAGGCGGTGACCGTGCAGGCGGATGTATCCACCGCCGAGGGCTGCAAAGCGCTGTTCGATGCCGCCGCCGAGGCCTTTGGGCGGGTGGATGTGCTGGTGAACAACGCAGGTATCACCCGGGACAACCTGATCCTGCGCCTGACCGAGCAGGATTTTGACGCGGTGCTGGACACCAACCTGAAAAGCGCCTTTCTCTGCTGCAAGGAGGCCGCCCGCCGCATGGTGCGCCAGCGCTATGGCCGCATCGTGAACCTTTCCAGCGTGGTGGCGCTGCGCGGCAATGCCGGGCAGACCAACTACGCCGCCAGCAAGGCGGGGCTCATCGGCCTGACCAAGAGCCTTGCCCGGGAACTGGCCGCGCGGAACGTGACCGTGAACGCGGTAGCGCCCGGCTTTATCGACACCGACATGACTGCCGTGCTGCCGGAGGCAGTGCGCATCGGCATGACGCAGGACATCCCCGCAGGCCATGCAGGCCAGCCGGAGGATGTGGCGCAGGCAGTGGCGTTTTTTGCCGCAGAACAAAGCAGCTATCTCACCGGGCAGGTGCTCTGTGTGGACGGCGGCATGGCAATGTAAAGGAGAACCCTTATGGAAAAACGCAGAGTTGTGATCACCGGCCTTGGCACGGTGAACCCGCTGGGCAACAATGTGGCCGACAGCTGGGCGGCAGCCCGTGCCGGTAAATGCGGCATCGGCCCCATCACCCAGTTCGACACCACCGACTTCAAGTGCAAGCTGGCCGGTGAGGTAAAGGATTTTGACCCCGAGACCGTGGTGGACAAAAAGGAAGTCCGTAAGATGGCGCGCTTCACCCTGCTGGCACTGGGCGCTGCCGCCGAAGCCATTGCAGACAGCGGCCTTGATACCGAGGCCGAGGGCAAGGACATCGGCGTCATCCTGTCCAGCGGCATCGGCGGTCTGCCCACCATTGAGGAGCAGCACGCCCGCGGCGAGGAAAAGGGCATGGAGAAGGTAAGCCCCTACTTTGTGCCCATGGCCATTGCCAACATGGCAGCGGCACAGGTGGCCATCCGCTTCGGCCTGAAGGGCATGTGCACCTGCCCGGTCACGGCCTGCGCCGGCGGCACCAACGCCGTGGGCGACGCCTTCCACCGCATCCGGGACGGCTACGAGCCGGTGATGGTCTGCGGCGGTGCAGAAAGCTGCATCAGCCCCTTGGGCATCGGCGGCTTTACCAGCATGAAGGCGCTTTCCACCGCCACCGACCCGGACGCTGCCAGCCTGCCCTTTGACGCCCGCCGCGGCGGCTTTGTCATGGGCGAGGGCAGCGGTGTGCTGGTGCTGGAGGAGCTGGAGCACGCAAGAGCACGCGGCGCACACATCTACGCCGAGGTGGTGGGCTACGGCGCCAACTGCGACGCCTACCACTTTACCGCCCCGGCTCCCGGCGGCGTGGGCGCTATCGACTGCATGAAGCTGACCTTGGTGGATGCGGACATCGCACCGGAGCAGGTGGATCACATCAACGCCCACGGCACCGGCACCCACATGAACGATGCCTGCGAGACTGCCGCCATTCACGCCGTATTCGGCGCACACGCAAAGGAGATGACCGTGGTCAGCACCAAGAGTATGACCGGCCATCTGCTGGGCGGTGCGGGCGGCATCGAGGCCGTGTTCACCGCGCTGGCACTGCGGGATCAGTTTGCGCCGCCTACCATCCACTATGCCCAGCCTGACCCGGAGTGTGATCTGGACTATGTGCCCAACACCGGGCGGCAGCAGGCCATGCAGTACGCGCTGAGCAACAGCTTGGGCTTTGGCGGCCACAACGCCTGCATCGCCCTGCGCAGATGGGAGGGCTGACCCATGGCAGAGCCCCGTACCGTGCGTGAAAACGCCAACACTCTGAGTAGTGTACAGATCGCGGAGATCCTGCCCCACCGCTACCCCTTTGCCCTCGTGGACCGCGTTCTGGACTACGAGCCGGGGCAGTGGGCCATCGGCCGCAAGTGCGTCACCCGCAACGAGGAATTCTTCAACGGCCACTTCCCGGCGCAGCCGGTCATGCCCGGCGTGCTGCTGCTGGAGGCGCTGGCACAGACCGGCGCTGTGGCGGCGCTGAGCCTGCCGGAAAACAAGGGCAAGCTGGCGCTGTTCGGCGGCATCAAGAGTGCCCGCTTCCGCAAGCAGGTCGTCCCCGGGGATGTGCTCACCCTGCACTGTGAACTGGTGCAGCAGCACGGCGCTGTGGGCGTAGGCAAGGCTTCGGCATGGGTGGACGGCAAGTGCGCCGTCACCGCAGAGCTGACCTTTGTGCTGACCGACGCAGCAGAATAAAATGAATGCAAAAAGAGATAGACGATCCCTTTTCGGGAAAGCCTATCTCTTTTTTGTTAGGATGATTTGTGCTTATTCCAGCTGGCTTACTCTGCGGCGTCTGTTTCGGCAGTCGTGGCGGTCGCTGCCAGCTCCTTCTCTGCCCACTCCCGCACACGGTCGGGGCGGTTGGTGATGTAGGCATCGGCGCTGGTGCGCAGCAGACTGCGGACGGAATCCTCCGTGTCCACCGTCCACAAAGACACCTTGATGCCCATCTCGTGCAGTTTGTCGATGAAACCGGCGTTTTTGTAGGCGGTGTGGTACTCGCAGCTGACCCACTCCGGCACAAAGTCCAGACTGCGGATATAGGCGGGCAGATCCCGCTGCGCCATCAGGTTTTTGTAGATCTCGTTCAGGCTCTCACCGGGAAAGTTTGCCCGCAGCATGCTTACCTTATCGCTCATCCAGCGGGTCATCCAGCTGCAATTTTCCTCGTCTGCTGCGCTCTCTGGCAGGGCGGCGTCCATAGCTTCCATGTCGTCCATGCCGTTGGTCAGCCCCAGATCCTTCCAGATGATGGGCGGCGGCAGCAGCATGCTTTCCAGCTCGCCGTATACCAGCGCACCCACCCGCAGTTCGGGCATCAGCTGCTTTGCCTGCCGCAGCAGCGCGTGGTTGAAGGAGATCAGGATCACCTGTTCTACCATCTCGGTCTGCCGCAGCACTTCCAGCACCCGGGGCACAAAGTCCGGGTCGTTGTCCATGGTGGATTTCAGCTCCAGATGCACGGTGCAACCCGGCATCTGTTTGCACAGCTCCATGGCTTCCTGTAAGGTGGCAATCTTCTCGTCCTGATAGATGGCGTCCTTCCAGCTGCCGAAATCCAGTTCCTTTAAATCGCCCATGGTCATATCGTAGATCTTGCCGGAAATATCCGTGTGCAGATCGATCATATAGTCGTGGTGGATCACAAGCCCGGCGTCAATGGTCTGCTGTACGTCCATCTCTACGCCGTCCGCGCCAATCTCCATGGCCTTTTTAAAGGCGATCAGGGTGTTTTCCGGTGCAAGATAGGAAGCACCGCGGTGTGCAATGATCTGTGGTGTCATAAATTCTTCTCCGTTATCGGTTCGTCCTCACACACTTTGCCCCGGCACTGCTGTTCCGCAGGCAGTGCCGGGGCACTTGCTCAGGTCAAGTCCTCGCCGTCCGAAGCGATGACCTTTTTGTACCAGTAAAAACTGTCCTTCCGGCTGCGGGCAAGGGTGCCGTTGCCCGCGTTGTCCTTGTCCACATAGATAAAGCCGTACCGCTTTTTCATCTCGCCGGTGGAGGCGCTTACAAGGTCGATGGGGCCCCATGTGGTGTAGCCCATCAGCGGCAGACCGTCCTCGTTGATGGCCTTTTCCATCTCCTCGATGTGTGCCCGCAGGTAGTCGATGCGGTAGCTGTCGTGGATGGAGCCGTCCGGCTCTACGGTATCCACCGCGCCCAGACCGTTCTCCACGATGAACATGGGCTTTTCGTACCGGTCGTAGATGGTGTTCAGGGTCACCCGCAGACCCACCGGGTCGATGGCCCAGCCCCACTCGCTGGCCTTCAAGTAGGGGTTCTTCACCGATGCGAACACAGCGTTGCCCTCCGCATTCTCTGCCGCCATCAGCTGTTTATCCACCGTGATGCAGCGGCTGGAATAGTAGCTGAAGGACACAAAATCCACCGTGCCCTCCTGCAGCGTGCGGTCGTCCTCCGGCTGGGTGCGCAGCTGCACCCCGGCACGCTCCATCCGCTTTTTGGCCCACACGGGGTAAGCGCCGCGCACCTGTACGTCGGTAAAGAAGTAGTTGTCCCGGTCGGCCTCCTGCGCCGCCCGCACATCCTCCGGGGCGCAGGTGCGGGGGTAGAACTGCCCCGCCGCCAGCATACAGCCCACCATGGCGTCCGGCATTTTTTCGTGCGCCAGCTTTACCGCCTTTGCACTGGCTACCAACTCGTGATGGGCGGCCTGATACTTGACCTGCTCCACATTCTCGCCGGGGTAGAACACCAGCCCTGCACCGGTAAAGGACAGGTGCAGCAGCATGTTGATCTCGTTAAAGGTGAGCCAGTACTTCACCTTGCCCTTGAAACGGTCGAACAGGATCTCGCAGTAGTGGACGTAGGCGTCCACCATGCGGCGGTCTTTCCAGCCGCCGTATTTTTTGATGAGCGCAATGGGGGTGTCAAAGTGGCAGATGGTGACCAGCGGCTCGATGCCGTACTTATGGCACTCGTCAAAAATGCTGTCGTAGAAGGCCAGCCCCGCCTCGTTGGGCTGGGCATCATCGCCGTTGGGCAGGATGCGGGTCCATGCAATGGACAGCCGGAAGCACTTGAAGCCCATCTCTGCAAACAGGGCGATATCCTCTTTATAATGGTGATACAGGTCAATGGCCTCGTGGCTGGGGTAGAAATGCGCAGCATCGCAGTCCAGCATTTCCATATAGCCCATCGCTACCGGGAAACGGTCCGGGCCGAAGGGGGTCACATCCACCGTTGCCAGACCCTTGCCATCTGCCTGCCATGCACCCTCGCACTGGTTGGCGGCGGTAGCGCCGCCCCACAAAAAGCCCTTGGGGAATTTGCCCATACTCTTTACCTCCTTATTTACTTTTGCGCCCCTGCGGAGCGCAGAAACACTCATACTACTATGATACCGCAACCGGCGGCACTTGTCCATGACTGCATTTTGCAAAGGAGCGCACATTTGGGGATAAAGTACGACTTTTATCGTCAAAACGCCGAAATTCCCTGCCGTTTTTTGCGCACTTTTCACGATAAAAACACAAAACTTGCCTGTTTTTCTTTTATTCTGTTCCTTTTAAACCGCGCGGCAGTATGGTAGAATAATAGGGTAAGAACTGCGCCGCGCTGCTGCGCCGCCGAGAACATGGAAAAATGGAGTGTTTGATTATGACTGAGTTCAAACCTATCAAAGAAGGCAAGGTCCGCGAGATCTACGACAATGGCGACAGCCTGATCATGGTTGCCACCGACCGCATTTCTGCGTTTGACGTCATCCTGAAAAACAAGGTCACCAAAAAGGGCACTGTGCTCACCCAGATGAGCAAGTTCTGGTTCGATTACACCCGCGACCTGCTGCCCAACCACATGCTGAGTGTGGATGTGCAGGACATGCCGGAGTTCTTCCGTCAGCCCCAGTTCACCGGCAACAGCATGATGTGCCGCAAGCTGACCATGCTGCCCATTGAGTGCATCGTGCGTGGCTATATCACCGGCAGCGGCTGGGCCAGCTACCAGAAGACCGGCAAGGTGTGCGGCATCCAGCTGCCCGAGGGCCTGAAGGAGTCCGATAAGCTGCCCGAGCCCATCTACACCCCCTCTACCAAGGCAGAGATCGGCGACCACGATGAGAACATCTCCTACGAGCAGAGCATCGACGTGCTGGAAAAGCAGTTCCCCGGCCACGGTCTGGAGTACGCCACCAAGCTGCGCGATTACACCATTGCCCTGTACAAGAAGTGCGCCGAGTACGCACTGTCCCGCGGCATCATCATTGCCGACACCAAGTTCGAGTTTGGTCTGGACGAGGACGGCAACGTGGTGCTGGGCGACGAGATGCTGACCCCGGATTCCTCCCGCTTCTGGCCGCTGGAGGGCTACGAGCCGGGTCACAGCCAGCCCTCCTTCGACAAGCAGTTCGTCCGCGACTGGCTGAAGGCCAACCCCGACAGCAACTACGACCTGCCGCAGGATGTCATTGACAAGACCATTGCCAAGTATCTGGAGGCCTACGAGCTGCTGACCGGCAAAAAGCTGTAAGCCTATCCCGTATCCATAGAAACCAAGGCTGCTGCGGAAAATTTTCCGCAGCAGCCTTTTTGCGTCCCGCCCTCTTGACAAGGGGCGGGGAGATGGGTAAAATATGTATCGTATCAAACAGTTTCACATCAAACAATTTGACCGAAACAGAGGAAAACCATTATGTGTACAGAGCATCCTATTGAAGAGCCCTGCAAGCTGGACCCGCCGTGGGAGGGGCCGCAGGTCATCCCTGCCCAGCTGCGCCGGGTGGACAACCTGATCTTCCGCAGGCTGAACCAGTTTTCCCGCGCCAACGGGGTAGAGCAGACCACCCCCATGCACGGGTGGATCATCGAGTATCTCTACCGCCACCGGGACGAGCCGGTGTTCCAGCGGGACATCGAGCGGGAGTTTTCCATCACCCGCTCCACCGTGACCAACATTTTGCAGCTGATGGAGCGCAAGGGCTATATCCAGCGGCTGAGCGTGCCGCAGGACGCTCGGCTCAAGCAGCTGGTACTGACCGAAGAGGGCATCCGTCTGCACGAAAAGACCCTGCTTTCCTTCCACCAGACCGAAGACTATGTAGCCGGGCTGCTGACCGAGGAGGAGAACGCAGAACTGCTGCGGCTGCTGAACAAGCTGCGGGAGGCGCTGAAATAAAGGGGAGCGAACCCTCTCAGGCGCTCCCGCGCCAGCTCCCCCAAAGGGGGAGCCAAGCCGTTACGTTCGTTGCTGAAGTTTTAAGTGTAAGGAGAAAGTTTCCGGCGGTGCTCTTGGCTCTCCCTTTGGGAGAGCTGGCAAAGCCGTAGGCTTTGACTGAGAGGGCGCACGCCTGGAGAAACTCCCCCAGTCTCGCTGCGCTCGACAGATTCCCCCTTTTGTCACCTGCGGTGACATCTTCCCCCGGAGCGGGGGAAGTCGGCCTCTGAGATGGGGCCTTTGGCATGATGTTACAGTTTCCGACTAAAGCGCAAAGTTTGCGGGCGCGCCAGAGGCTCCCTCCCCGAGGGAGCTGGCAAAACCGATAGGTTTTGACTGAGGGAGTTCGCCGTCCCCTTGGGGAAGGTGGCATCGCCGCAGGCGATGACGGAAGGGGTACCCTCGTTTCCGTCAAAGCGCTGAAAAAAGCATTGTTAAATTAGTAATTATGAACATTTTACGAAACATCTTGACATTTAAATTGTTTTGTATAAAATTGTTTCGTACCAAACAAATAAATTCAAATAGGAGGGAACTCAGATGATCAAAAAGCTTGTGTCACATCTGGGCGAGTATAAAGCCGCCTCGATCAAGACACCGCTCTTTGCTGCGCTGGAAGCCATTATGGATGTGCTGCTGCCCACCATCATGGCCTTTATCATCGACCAGGGCATTGAAAAGGGCGATATGAACGCCATCATCCGCTACGGCCTGCTTACCTTTCTGGTGGCAGCCATTGCGCTGGTGCTGGGCGTGCTGGCGGGTAAGTACGCCGCCGAGGCATCCACCGGCTTTGCCGGAAATCTGCGCGATGCCATGTATGAAAACATTCAGCATTACTCTTTTTCCAACATCGACAAATTCTCTACGGCAGGGCTTGTCACCCGCATGACCACCGATGTGACCAATGTGCAGAACGCCTTCCAGATGATCCTGCGCATGTGCGTGCGCGCCCCGGTGCATCTGGTGTTTGCCATGTGCATGGCTGTGGTCATCGGCGGCCCGCTGTCGCTGGTGTTCGTGGTGGCAGTGGCCTTTCTGGTGGCGGTGCTGGCTGCCATCATGATCCCCACCTTCCGCATTTTCGACCGGGTGTTCAAGAACTACGATAACCTCAACGCCTCGGTGCAGGAGAATGTCTCTGCCATCCGCGTGGTCAAAAGCTTTGTGCGCGAAGGCTTCGAGAACGAAAAATACACCGCCGCCTGCGAGAGCCTGTACAAGCAGTTCGTCAACGCCGAAAGCCGCCTGAGCTTCAATAACCCCGCTATGCTGGTGGCGGTGTACGGCTGCAATATCGCGCTGAGCTGGTTCGGCGCAAAGTATGTGCTGCGCGGTGCCATTACCACCGGCCAGCTGAACGCCCTGTTCGGCTATATCATGAACATCCTCATGGCACTGATGATGCTGAGCATGGCCTTTGTCATGATCGCCATGTCCGCCGCTTCTGCCAAGCGTATCGTGGAGGTGCTGGACGAGTGCACCGACCTGCCCCCGGCCAAGCAGCCGGTGCAGCAGGTGGCAGACGGCAGCATCCAGTTTGACCACGTTACCTTCAAGTATAAGCATGGCAGCGGTCAGCCGGTGCTGAACGATATCAGCTTTACCATTCAGCCCGGCGAGACGCTGGGCATCATCGGCGGCACCGGCAGTGCAAAATCCAGTCTGGTGCAGCTGATCCCCCGCCTGTACGATGCCGAGAGCGGTACCGTGCGGGTGGGCGGCGTGGATGTGCGGGACTATAACCTTGACGTGCTGCGCCGGGAGGTCTCCATGGTGCTGCAGAAGAACGTGCTGTTCAGCGGCACCATTCTGGATAACCTGCGCTGGGGCGATGCCAACGCCACCGAGGAAGAGTGCATCCGCATGGCAAAGCTGGCCTGCGCAGATGAATTTATCCAGCGCTTCCCGGATAAGTACAATACTTGGATCGAGCAGGGCGGCTCCAACGTGTCCGGCGGCCAGAAGCAGCGCCTGACCATCGCCCGCGCCCTGCTGCGCAAGCCCAAGGTGCTGATTTTGGACGACTCCACCAGCGCCGTGGATACCGCGACCGATGCCAAGATCCGCAAGGCCTTCCGGGAGGAGATCCCCGGCACGACCAAGATCATCATTGCACAGCGTATCTCCTCGGTGCAGGATGCAGACCGCATTCTGGTGCTGGATAACGGCCAGATCAACGGTCTGGGCACCCACGCAGAGCTGCTGGCGACCAACGCCATCTATCAGGAGGTCTACAACAGCCAGACGCAGGGCGGCGGCGATTTTGACAAGCAGGGAGGTGCGCAGTAATGGCAGTAAAAGAAGTACATGGCCCCGGCCCGCGGGGCGCACGGGGGCCGCGCCCCAAGGTGGAAAACCCGGGCAAGCTGCTGAAGCGCATCATGGATGAGGTGTTCCGCAACTATCTGCCCCACTGCATCCTTGTGCTTGTGTGCATCGTGGTCAGCGCGCTGGCCAATGTGCAGGCCAGCCTGTTTTTGCAGACTTTGATGGACGATTACATCGTGCCCATGACCCGCCAGCAGAACCCCAGCTTTGCACCGCTGGCCGGTGCACTGGTGCGGATGTGCTGCATCTACCTTGTGGGCATTCTGGCCGCATGGGCCAACGCCCGCATCATGGTCAATGTGACGCAGGGCACGCTGCGCAATCTGCGCACCAAGCTGTTCACCCACATGGAAAGCCTGCCCATCCGGTATTTTGACACCCATCCCCACGGCGATATCATGTCCGTGTACACCAACGATGTGGATACCCTGCGCCAGATGCTCAGCCAGAGCATCCCGCAGCTGGTGTCCAGCGTCATCACCATTGTATCCGTGTTCTTTAGTATGTGTATGCTCAGCTGGCAGCTGACCATCGTTACCATGCTCATGGTGGCGCTGATGCTGTTCTGCTCCAAGCAGATCGCAAAAAGCTCTTCCAAGTACTTCATCCAGCAGCAGCGGGATCTGGGCAAGGTGAACGGCTACATCGAGGAGATGATGGAAGGCCAGAAGGTGGTCAAGGTGTTCACCCACGAGCAGCAGACCCTTGCCGGCTTCCGTGCGCTGAACGACCAGCTGAAGGAAAGCGCCAAGCAGGCCAATGCCTTCTCCAACATCATGATGCCGGTCAACGCCCAGTTGGGCAATATCAGCTACGCCGTGTGCGCGCTGGTGGGTGCAGCCATGGCTGTGGGCGGTGTGAGCGGCATGACCCTTGGTACGGTGGTGGCCTTCCTCAGCCTGAACAAGAACTTCAATATGCCCATCAGTCAGGTTTCCATGCAGGCCAACAGCGTCATCATGGCGCTGGCCGGTGCAGAGCGTATCTTCAAGATGATGGACGAGCCCAGCGAGACCGACGAGGGCTATGTGACGCTGGTGAACGCCAAGTACGACCGCAACGACCAGCTGGTGGAAACTGCTGAGCGCACCGGCATCTGGGCGTGGAAGCACCCCCACCACGACGGCACTACCACCTACCACAAGCTGGCGGGCGACATCACCTTTACGGACGTAGACTTTGGCTATGTGCCGGAAAAGACGGTGCTGCACGATATCAACCTGTACGGCCGTCCGGGGCAGAAGATCGCCTTTGTCGGCTCTACCGGTGCGGGCAAGACCACCATCACCAACCTGATCAACCGCTTCTACGATATTCAGGAGGGTAAGATCCGCTACGATGGTATCAACATCCACAAGATCAAAAAAGCCGATCTGCGCCGCTCGCTGGGCATCGTGCTGCAGGACACCCACCTGTTCACCGGCACGGTGATGGAGAACATCCGCTACGGACGGCTGGATGCCACCGATGAAGAGTGCATCGCCGCCGCCCGTCTTGCCAACGCCGATGGCTTTATTAAGCGTCTGCCGGAGGGCTACAACACCATGCTGACCGGCGATGGTGCCAACCTCTCGCAGGGACAGCGCCAGCTGCTGGCCATTGCCCGCGCAGCCGTGGCAGACCCGCCGGTGCTGATTCTGGACGAGGCGACCTCTTCCATCGATACCCGCACCGAGGCGCTGGTGCAGCGCGGCATGGACGGCCTGATGTACGGCCGCACCAGCTTTGTCATCGCGCACCGCCTGTCCACCGTCCGCAATGCAGACTGCATCGTGGTGCTGGAGCAGGGCCGCATCATCGAGCGCGGCAGCCACGACGAGCTGATCGCCAAAAAGGGCAAGTATTACCAGCTTTATACCGGTAATCTGGCTGAGAACTAAGCAACCATCGACCTCCGCAGAAAGCCGCCGCACAGCCATGCCGCCGTGCGGCGGTTTTTTGTATTATAGAAAAGAAAAAACCACGGTGCGTAGTGCGCATCGTGGCTAAACAGATCTATGAACAGGAACGGGGAACGGCGTGGAAACCGTTCCCCATCGATTGGCATTTGGTGGGTGTGCCCCTTCCCACATTTCTTTTGGCCCGATGGGCGTGTAGCAGCACATTCTCTACTTCAAATGCAACCTTATCCTATGATTATTATAGCATTTTTATTCTTTGATGTAAAGAATAGGGTTCCGATCTATGAGTTTTTTCAGATTTTTATCGCGAATTCGATAAAATGTCATAACAGAATTTTTAAAATCCGGGTTGTCTGTATCCAAGACTAAACGGATAACGACATTCAGATTTGTATCAGGAAGCTTCTTTACGGCAAATATCGTGCCTGCGTTCTTTAAGTCTTGGAGCAGGATGTCTGGAGAAAGTATAGAGTCACGTCCGTATTGTTCAAACAAATAGTAATCTTCTGGATGGCGTTCCTTGATATGAGCGATTTTCTCGTCTGTTATAATGACTTCCGTGGTTTGCAGGTGGCCAAACGTTGAAATAAGCGGAGTAGGGTCTAAATTACCGAGAACCGTCAGAATTATTATCTCCACGCTCCTGTCATTGTCGATAAAATAAAGTATAACACGATTTTGTATGGCTGTAAAGGCAGACACTTGTTTCCCATCGTGCCTGTCATTTCCCGCTGTGACCTCTCCCGTGAAAATCGTGTCTTCTACGGTATACAAACGCCCCGGGCTGTGCTAGAATGGAGCAAACGAGAAAAAGGCTGGTGAGTGTATGCACCCTCTGACGGAATATCCCCGCCCGGCCATGCGCCGGGACAGCTACGAGAATCTGAACGGCCTGTGGCAGTACGCCATCACCGCCTCGGCACAGCGCCCGGCGGGCTGGGATGGTGAGATCTTGGTGCCCTACGCGCCGGAATGCCGCGCCTCCGGGGTGGGGCGCACGCTGCAGCCCGGGCAGTGGCTGCACTACCACCGGTACTTTGCGCCGCCCGCCGGGACGGGCGGCAGGGTGCTGCTGCACTTCGGCGCGGTGGACTACGCCTGCGCCGTGCAGGTGAACGGCCATCTGGTGGGCGGCCACCGGGGCGGCTACTGGCCCTTTACGCTGGATATCACCGCGCAGCTCAACGGCACCGGCCGCAACAGCCTGTGGGTGGCGGTGCAGGACCCCACCGGCCACGGCATACAGGCGCGGGGCAAGCAGACTTTGCAGCCCGGCGGGATGTTCTACCCGGCACAGAGCGGCATCTGGCAGACGGTCTGGCTGGAGCGTGTGCCGGAAAATTACATCCAGTCTCTCACCGTTACGCCGGACTACGATGCCCGCACCGTGACCGTGAAAGCCCATACCTCTGCGCCCGGCGGCGCGGTGAACCTGTGGGCAGTGGTACGCGCCGGGGGCGTGACCATTGCCGAGGACTGGGGCAGCGACGAGGCCGGTCAGGACGGCACGGTGACGCTGCATATTGCGGAGGAGTATTTCTTTCCGTGGAGCCCGGACACGCCCTTTTTGTACGACCTGACCGTGGGCACCACGCAGGGAGAGGAAGAGCAGTTCGACACCGTGCACAGCTACTTTGCCCTGCGCAAGTGGAGCTGCGCACCGGATGCAAGGGGCGTGCTGCGCTTTTGCCTGAACGACAAGCCCATTCTGCTCAACGGCCTGCTGGATCAGGGCTACTGGCCGGAGGGGCTGTACACCCCGCCCTCGGATGCGGCGGTGGAGCGGGAGCTGAGCGAGGTAAAGGCGCTGGGCTACAACCTGCTGCGCAAGCACGCAAAGCTCGAGCCGCAGCGCTGGTACTATCACTGCGACAAGCTGGGGCTTGTGGTCTGGCAGGATATGGTCAACGGCGGCAGCAAGTATAACCTGTGGTTCGTTACCTACCTGACCAATGTTTTGCAGCCGCTTATGCGCCGTCTGCCGGACAAAGCACCCCTGTGGGGGCTGCTGAGCCGGGGCAGCGAGGCAAGCCGGGAAGAGTACCGCCGGGAGCTGGCAGATACAGTGCAGGCGCTGCGATGCCACCCCTGCGTGGGATGCTGGGTGCCCTTCAACGAGGGCTGGGGACAGTACGATGCCGCCGGGGCGGTGCAGGCCATCCGCACACTGGACGACACCCGCCTTGTGGACGAAGCCAGCGGCTGGTACGATCAGGGCGGCGGGGATGTATACTCCCTGCACAACTATTTCTACCCCCTGCGGGTGCGCCCGCAGACCCGCACCGTGGCGCTGAGCGAGTACGGCGGCATTGCGTGGCCCATGCCGGGGCACGAGCCGCCCCGCAAGACCTATGGCTACGGCACAGCCAAAAGCCGGGAGGAGCTGACCGCCCGGTACAAAAAAATGCAGCTGGGCACGGTGCTGCCGCAGCTGCAAAAGGGGCTTTCGGCGCTGGTGTACACCCAGCTGACCGACGTGGAGGACGAGGTGAACGGTCTGTTCACCTACGACCGCACCGCCATCAAGCCGGACGCCAACGCTGTCCGTTCGGTGAACGCCGCTCTTGCCGCAGAGTTTGCAAAAGTAATAAAATAGAACGCCTTTGGCGCGGGACGATTGGGAATGCGCTCCGCGTTGCTCTGCGCATAAATAGAGGAAAGAAGATTTTTATTTGTAGTTTCGAAACGCCTGCGGGCGTTTCGAAACTACTTTTTCACGGGAGAACTCATCCCACAGGAAATGCCGCTTGCCGTTGCGACCCCTCCCGTGAGAAGGCAATTCTGGAAAATCCGCAGATTTTCCAGAATTGCAAATATAAAAATATATTTTCCGCTGAAGATGGCTAGAGCGCAGCGGAGGCCATTTAAATCGTTTTCTGCCGGGATATCTGCAAAAACAACGCCCGGGTTTTCCACCTTCCACAGGAAGGATGTGGAAAACCCGGGCGCGTTGCTTTTACAAGCGTATCAGCTGTTGGCGCTGGTATCGTTCACGATTTTGGAGGCGGGCAGCTTGCCCATGGCAGAGCTGCTCAGGGTGTTATCCAGCTGGGCACCGTAGGCGGCAAGAGCATCGTCCAGCTCCTCGCCCTTCAGGTCGCTCAAGATCTGGCTGCGCAGAGCATCCAGCGAGGAGACACCCAGCGGGTCCAGACGGACGGCCAGCATCAGGGCGTAGCCGGAGTACTGGATGGCGGCTGCCTGCCCGTAGGCAAGGCCGCGCAGGGTAT
>ERZ1034713.631-NODE-631-length-19415-cov-32.958419_pt1 | contig 19415 bp, 15 predicted proteins | sample MGYA00520692_ERZ1034713 | MGnify/ENA primary metagenome ERZ1034713 (study PRJEB33766, sample SAMN09781717) | gut metagenome | biome: gut microbiome | host: Homo sapiens | place: Madagascar | study: EMG produced TPA metagenomics assembly of the PRJNA485056 data... | reverse complement strand
TGCGGGAGCGCGCCGGGCAGATCACCGCCGCCGACCAGAAGCGGGTGGATCAGGCGCTGGACGTAAGCCTTGGGCTGAGTTCGTACTGAAATTTTATTTATAAAGCAGAGACACCGGAGCGTCTGCGGACGCTCCGGTGTCCCATTTTCACGGGAGGGGTCTGCCCTCATGAAAAAAGGGATAGCAGAATCCACGCGGGTGTTCTGCTATCCCAAAATACATATTACTCGATCAGGCCGTTGAGCAGCGTCAGGCACTTGCGGCTGTGCAGCTTGCGGATGGCCTTGGCTTCGATCTGGCGCACACGCTCACGGGTGACGCCGAAGTCGCGGCCGACCTCCTCCAGCGTGCGGGGACGGCCATCGTCCAGACCAAAGCGCAGGCGGATGACCTTTTCCTCGCGGGGGGTCAGGCTCTTGAGCGCCAGATTGATCTGCTGTGCCACCATGGCGCGGTCGGCTGCCTTGCCGGGAGCCTCAGCGTTTTCGTCAGCGACGAAATCGCCCAGAGAGGAGTCCTCTTCCTCACCCACAGGGCTTTCCAGACTTGCCGGCTCCTGTGCCATGCGCTGGATCTCGCGCACGCGCTCCACGCTCATGTCCATGGCCTTTGCCAGCTCCTCCGGGGTGGGCTCGTGACCGTTCTGGTACACCAGCTGGTTGGTGGCCTGACGCATCCGGTTGATGGTCTCCACCATGTGCACCGGGATGCGGATGGTGCGGGCCTGATCCGCGATGGCGCGGGTGATGGCCTGACGGATCCACCATGTTGCGTAGGTAGAGAAGCGGAAGCCGCGGTCGCAGTCGAACTTCTCTGCGGCCTTGATGAGGCCGATGTTACCCTCCTGAATGAGGTCAAGGAAGGCCAGATTATGGCCGACGTGCTTCTTGGCGATGGACACCACCAGACGCAGGTTTGCCTCGCTCAGGCTGCGGCGGGCGTTCAGGCCGTCGCGGCGGGTCTTGAGCAGCTCCTGACGGCGCTCCTCGCTCAGGGGGCCGTTCTCCACGGCCTCCATGGCCTTTTCCTCGTCTGCCTTTTCCTCGGCATCCTCAACGGACTTTTCGCCGTCCTCGTCCAGATCCTCGTTGTAGCTGCGGCTGTTCTCGTCCTCTTCAAAAGAGAAGCGGGCGCTGTTCTTCTTAATGTACTCCGGCGCACCGTACTTCTGGCGGTCTGCCTGCAAGATGTGTGCGGCCTCGGCACCGGCATGGATGCGGCGGCTCAGCTCCACCTCCTGCTCGGCGCTCAGCAGCGGGATCTGACCGATCTGCTTGAGGTAGTTCTTCACCGGGTCGTCCAGCAGTTCGTCCATGGCAGCCTTCAGGTCTGCCGGGTTCTCCTCGGCATCCTCTTCGTTTTCATCGGCAAGGCCCATGTCATCGTTGTTGTTCTCGGCGCTCTCCACCTCAGCAATGATGCTGTCCACGTCCAGACTCGGCTCGTTCTCTTCCTCCAGGATCTTGATGCCGCGCTCTTCCAGCAGGGTGTAGAGGGTGTCTACATCCATGCGGCATTGTGCCGCCAGCGCCTTGGCCTCCTGTGCAGAGAGGGTGCCCTCGCCCTTAGTCAACAGTTCCTTCAAAGTCATGCCCATTTTTTCTCTCCTTCCCACTCCGGGGAAAATTCTGTAATATTGCCCTGTGCATCAGATCACAAGGCCGCCGTTCACCCCGAACACCTGTCCGGTAATGTATCCGGCATCTTCGCCGGCCAAAAAGACCAGCAGCTTTGCAACTTCTTCCGGGGTGCCCAGCCGCCCCACGGGGGTCTCCTCGGCCAGCGCCGCCTTGTCCTCGGCGGTAAAAGCCGCCATCATGTCGGTCTCGATGACCCCCGGCGCTACGCAGTTCACGGTGATGCCGCTGGGGCCTTCTTCCTTCGCCAGTGCCTTGGTCAGGCCGATCAGCCCGGCTTTCGCGGCGGAATAGTGCACCTCGCAGCTGCCGCCGGTCTGGCCCCACATACTGCTCACGGTCAGGATGCGGCCCTGCTTGCGGCGGATCATGCCGGGCAGTGCCAGCTGGCACAGGTGGAACGCGCCGCTCAGGTTCACGTCCAGCATCCGCTGCCACTCCTCCGGGGTGATGTCGGTAAACAGCTTCTGCTGCGCGATGCCGGCGTTGCACACCAGCACATCCACCCTGCCCATGGCCTGCTCCACTGCGTGGAACGCCAGCTCACAGCTGGCACGGCTGGCTACATCGCACTGGATGGCGATGCACCCGGGCAGCTGCTGCTCCAGCGCAGCGGCTGCGGCGGCGTTCTGGTGGTAGAGCACCGCCACCTGATACCCTGCTGCCGCAAAGGCGCAGGCAGCGGCCGCGCCGATGCCCCGGTCGCCGCCGGAGATCAGCACCCGGCGCACCGCAGCAGGTGCGGCAGAGACAGGCTGTTCTTTTACAGGCTCCGGCGCAGGCTCTTCGGGCTGCGGCGGCGCAGGCGGCTGTGGCTCTGCGGGCTTTTCCAGCGTGATCACCCGGGTGGGCTCGTCCACCGCAGGCACTGCCGGTTTTTCCAGCGTCATGATGCGGGTGGGTTCGTCCACCACCGGCTCCACCGGCGCAGCCGGTTTTGCAGCCGGTACGGCAAGGGGCTCCGGTGCGCTCTCTTCCTCCGGCACCTGAAAGGTCAGTTCAAACTCGTCCTCGTACAAGAGTGTATCCCTCCTGTTCGGTATTCTCGGCCGGGCGCAGTGCGCCCAAACCGGAAAAACCCTGTTCCCATCCCCAGACAGTGCAGCGTTCCGTTCGTGTGTCCGGCAAAGGTCCGGTGCTTTGGCGTGCCTGCCTGTGCTTATGATGGGTTTCGACAAGATTCCATTGAATAATATACCACAATCCAGCCCAAAAAGAAAGTGGGAACTGCAATTTTTTACGCAGTTCCCACTATTTTTCCTTATTTTCCCCTGTTTTCGGGCACCGGGGGCTTCCAGCGGGGTCTGCCCGCCCGCTTTTCCCGCAGGGAAACAAAAAACGCCTGCAAAAGCTGCTGTGCCTCGGCCTCCCGCAGCCCCTTTTCCACCACCGGATGGTGGTTGAAGGGCAGCGCGAACAGGTCGGTCACCGAGCCGCAGCACCCGGCCTTGGTATCGGCAGCGCCGTACACCACCCGGCGCAGACGGCTGTTGATGATGCCGCCCGCGCACATGGGGCAGGGCTCTAAGGTAACGAACAGCTCGCACTCCCACAGCCGCCAGCCGCCCAGCGCCTTGCAGGCGGCGTCAATGGCCAGCAGCTCCGCGTGGTGCAAGGCGTTTTTCTCGGTCTCCCGGGTGTTGTGCGCCGTGGCTACCACCTCGCCGTGCCGCGCCACCACAGCGCCCACCGGTACTTCGCCCAAGGCGGCGGCTTTGGCGGCTTCTTCCAGCGCAAGACCCATCAGTTCAAAATCGGTCATCTATTTCATCCTCTCATCCCATCGCCAGCACCAGCAGGTTGTTTGCGCTGTGCAGCAGCATCCCCGGCCAGAGATGCCCGGTGCGGTCGGCAAGCCACCCAAGCCCCAGCCCGCACACCAGCGCGTAGGCCATGGCAGCGGCGCTGCCGTGCTGCAAGGCAAACAGCACCGCCTGCAAAAGAATGGCCTGTCCCCTGCCCAGCGGCTGCGCCCGGCGCTGCACCGCGCCCCGGAACACCCCTTCCTCCGCCAGCGGAGCCAGCAGGCAGACCCGGAAAAGCCGCACCGCGCCGCCGGGCGGCGCGGGCAGCAGCACCGCCAGCGCCTTGCCCGCCAGCAGATACCCTACCGCCCAGCCAAAGGCGGAGAGCAGTGCGGCGGTGCGGGGGTTCAGCTTGTGCATGGTCGGTCTCCTCCTGCTGTGGTTCGTTCCCGGTTATAGTACCATATCTGCCGCCGGGTGCGCAAGGTTTCGGCGTTCTGCCGCAGCAAATTTATGCAAAATATTGACACATCGCCCTAAATGGTGGTATAATGATTTCCAACCTTTTTGACAAAAGTGTTGTGTATGCTGTATTTTACCGGTAGACCGGAGGTATTATTATGATCCGCATCCTCACCGATTCCGCGTCCGACATCCTGCCCGCCGAGGCGCAGCAGCTGGGCGTGACCGTGATCCCCCTGAACGTGACGCTGGAGGACGGCACCGTCCTGCGAGACGGCATCGACATGACCCCCAGCGAATACTATACCCATCTGGCAGCCTGCCGCAAGCTGCCCACCACCAGCCAGCCCAGCCCGGAGCAGTTCGAGCGGCTGTATCTGGACGCCGCTGCCGCCGGGGACGAGGTGCTGGGCATCTTTTTGTCCGATGCGCTGTCCGGCACCGGTCAGTGCGCCAGACTTGCTGCCGACCTTGCCAACGTGGACAATGTGGTGTTCGTAAACACCGAGAACGTCTGTCTGGGACAGTCCTTGCTGGTGCGTCTGGCGGTGCAGCTGCGGGACGCCGGCAAAACCATCACCCAGATCGCTGCCGATCTGGAAAAGGCCAAGCAGCACCTGCATCTGGTAGCTGCCGTGGACGATCTGAAGTACCTGCGCAAGGGCGGCAGACTGTCCGCCGCCGCAGCTGTGGCGGGCGGTATGCTGGGCATCAAGCCCATCCTCGCCGTCATGGAGGGCAAGGTAGCGCTGGCCGGTAAGGCACGCGGTCTGCCCGGCGTATATGTGGCGCTGTTCAAGAAGATCGACGAGATGGGCGGCATCCACCCGGGCTACACCCCACTGCTGGGCTACACCGCCAACCCCCGGGAATTGCAGCCGCTGCTGACCTATTTGCAGGACAACTTGCATCTGGACGCACCGCTGGTGCGCCAGATCGGCTGCGTCATCGGCACCCACACCGGCCCCGGTGCATTCGGCATCGCGTTCTTTGATAAAGAGCTGACGCTGGAATAAAACCTATTAGCAACAACAAGTCGGACAGCCCGCGGGCTGCCCGACTTTGTTTTTTACCCGTAAAAATGCCCTTACAGCACCGCGTCCGAGATGAGCTTGCCCATCAACAGCACCAGCACCACCAGCATCATGGGGCGGATGAAGCGGGCGCCCTTTTTCAGTGCAAAATGCGAGCCCAGCAGGTTGCCCAGAATGTTGCTGACGGCGCAGGGGATGCCGATGTGGAACACCACCAGACCGTTCATCAGGTAGGTGAACAGGCTGGCGTAGTTGCTGGCCAGATTGAGCACCTTTCCGTTGCCGTTGGCGGTGCGCAGGTCAAAGCCCATCAGGGTGGTAAAGGCAATGATGGCAAAGGTGCCGGTGCCCGGGCCCATGATGCCGTCGTACAGGCCGATGCCCAAGCCGATGGCCAGCGCCAGTAAAATCTTTTTCAGGTCCAGCGTGCCATCGTCCCGGTTCTCGTCCGGCAGGTTGCGCTGCCACAGGATGATGACCGCTGCCACCGGCAGGATGATGAACATCATGGTGCGCAGCATCTCGTCACTGAGCAGCAGCACGATGTGCGCGCCCAGCGCACTGCCCGCAAAGCTGCCGATGGCTGCAAGAACGCCCACCTTCACGTTTATGGCACCACTTTTGAAAAAGTTTGCCGTGGCAAAGGTGGTGCCGCAGGCGGCGCTGAACTTGTTGGTGGCATAGGTGTAGTGGGGCGGCAGTCCGGCGAACAGATAGGCCGGCAGACTGATCAGCCCGCCGCCGCCGGCTGCCGAATCCACAAAGCCTGCAAAGCCGGTCATCAGAATGAGAAACGCCATCATCCACGGCGAGATCGTGATACCCATTGTTATAATTCCTCTTATCTTTCCAAGTCGTTTGTTCTTTTTCAGGGGACGCGCGCCTCAGACCATATAAGACCTCCCCTCGCAGGGCAATACACAGCCCGGGATACCCGCACACAGCAGGGCATCTCCGGGCACATTTTGCAATTTTTTGCGTTATTATTACAGGTTGTTTTTGAAGAAGCGGTAGGCGTTGCGCCAGAAAATGGCTTCCACCTCATCCTCGGTAAAGCCCTCGCGGCGCAGTGCCTCGGCCAGCAGCGGCATATCTGCCGCTGTTTCCAGCTCGTGCTGGCCGCCGATGCCGTCAAAGTCGCTGCCAAGGCTGATGACCTCAATGCCGCCCACCTGCTTGAAGTGTGCGGCGTGCTTTGCCAGCCGCTCCACCGTGCTGCGGCAAAGCTTCGGGTGTGCCGAGTCCGCGTCCACAAAGGAGGCGCAGTAGTTCAGCCCCGCAATGCCGCCCTTTTCCGCCATTGCGCGGATCATCTCATCGGTCAGGTTGCGGTTGTGGGGCGACAGGGCACGGCAGTTGGAGTGGCTTGCCGCAAAGGGGCGGGTGCTGTGGTTTACGATGTCCCAGAAGCCCTTATCGGAAAGGTGGCTCACGTCTGCGGTGATGTGCAGTTTTTCCATCTCCTCCAAAAAGGCAAAGCCCCGCTCGGTCAGGCCGGTCTCGGTGTTGGGCACCAGCGGCCCGCCGGGGTTTGCATTGGGTGCTGCCAGCTCGTTGGGGTAGTTCCATGTCAGGGTCATCATGCGCACGCCCAGTTCATGCAGCCGCCGCAGCACGCCCAGACTGCCCTTGCAGCAGCCGCCCTCTTCCACCGTCAGCATGGCACTGAGTTTGCCCTCGGCGCGGTTGCGCTCAAGGTCGGCGGCGGTGTACACCGGGGCGATCTTTTCCGGGTAAGCCGCCATGAGCCGCTTGAAGATATCGATCTCCTCCAGCACGCTTACCAGCGGGTCGGCCCCGGGAGCGGGGTCGGCCAGATCCACATAGGCCGCAAAGCATTGCAGCAGATAATCCCCCTGCTGCAATTTTTCAAGGTCGATATGCAGATCGTTGTGCAAAAAGCTTTTGGGTGCGCCCGCCTTTTCGGCGCGGCGCAGCTCGTACAGGGTATCGCAATGCAGATCCCAAACCTTCATGATGGATACACTCCTTTATGCTTCTTCTCCCAGCAGCTGCAGCAGCTGTTCGGGGTTCATGGACAAAATCGCGCCGTCTGCCCCGCCGGTAACGGTGTCGGCCAGCGACTGCTTGGCCTGTTGCAGCTCCACGATTTTTTCCTCAATGGTGTCCTGCGCGATCAGCCGGTACACCTGTACCGGGTTGCGCTGGCCGATGCGGTAGGCGCGGTCGGTGGCCTGATTCTGCGCGGCAAGGTTCCACCACGGGTCGTAGTGGATAACGATATCGGCGGCGGTCAGGTTGAGACCTGTGCCGCCCGCCCGCAGCGAGATGAGAAAGACGTCTGCCTCGCCCTGATTGAACCGGCGCACCTGCTCGGCACGCACCGGCTTGGGGGTGGAACCCTGCAATGTAAAGTGGCTCACCCCGGCTTCGTCCAGACGCTTTGCCAGCAGTTCCAGCATGGAGGTGAACTGGCTGAACAGCAGAATGCGGTGCCCGCCCGCCACTGCCTCGGTGACAAGTTCCAGACAGGCATCCAGCTTGGCGCTGCTGCCCGTCCAGTTGTCTGCCACAAGGCGCGGGTCGCAGCAGATCTCCCGCAGCCGCATCAGCACGGCAAACACGGTCATCTTGTCCTCCGGCTTTGCCGCACGCAGCTTTTCCCGGGCGTCCACCACCGCCGCCAGATACAGCTTGCGCTGCTCCGTTTCCAGCTCAACGCGGCGCAGATTCTCGGTTTTGGGCGGCAGCTCCCGCAGCACCTCGGACTTCATGCGCCGCAGGATGAACGGCCCGGTAAACTGGTTCAGCCGCCGCACGGCGTTGGCGTCCTCGTCCTGCACGATGGGCTTTTCAAACCGGGCGCAGAAGGTCTTGTAAGGGGGCAGATACCCGGGCATCAAAAAGGAGAAGATGCTCCACAATTCGCCCAAGCGGTTCTCCACCGGGGTGCCTGTCAGGGCAAAGCGCACCCGGCTGTTCACCCGGCACACCGCCTTGTATTTCTGAGTGGTGTGGTTCTTGATGGCCTGCGCCTCGTCCAGAATGCAGGCGTAAAAGCTTTGCCCGGCATACAGCTTTTCGTCCCGGCGCAGCAGGTCGTAGCTGGTGATGACGATGTCCGCCTGCGTCCACCCATCGACCAGTGCGGCGCGGTGGACGGCATCGCCGTCCATGGCAACGCTTTGCAGCTGCGGGGTGAACTTCTGGCATTCCTCCTGCCAGTTCAGCACCAGCGAGGCCGGGCAGACGATGAGGCTGGGCAGCTGCTGCCCGCCCTCCTTCATGGCCAGCAGGTAGCTGAGCACCTGCACGGTCTTGCCCAGACCCATATCATCGGCCAGAATGCCGCCCATGCCGTAGCCGTCCAGTGTGCGCAGCCAGCGGTAGCCGTCCCGCTGGTATTTGCGCAGGGTCTTTTGCAGCGAGAGCGGCGGGGTATATTCGCTGTCCCGCACGGCGTGGAAGCTGCGGCTGATGCGCCGGAAGGCGTCATCCCGGTCGAACCGCAGGCCGTTCTGCCCCGAAAGCGCCCAGTCCAGCGTGGGGGCGCGGTAGAGCGGCAGAGCGGCGTGGCCGTCCTTCAGCTTTGCGCCGGAAAGTTCCAGCGTGTCGTTCAGTTCGTCCAGCCCTTCCAGACTGTCATCCAGCCGCAGCAGACTGCCGTCCCGCAGGCGGTGGTAACGCTTTTTCTGGTGCAGGGACTGCAAAAGCTCCCGCAGCTCCTCCACCGGGAACGCGCCGGTGTCTACTTCCAAGTCCAGCACGCTGCCGTGCACCGACACCCCTACCGAGATCTTAGGCGGGGCGGCCTGTAAGTTGCGGAAGGCATCGGTCTGGTACACCTCGCCCATGGCCAGCAGGGCGGGAATGCCCTCTTCCAGCAGCTGGAAAAGCGCCTCCTCCCCGGAAATGCTGTAATATCCCGGCTTGCCGGGCTGGGATTCCAGATAGGTTTCCAGCAGCCGCTTTGCCCGGTTCTCGGTGCGGGCATCCCGCAAAAGATCCGGCGGCACCGGCTCGCCGGGGGCTACCCTGTCCTCCCCGTACAGAAAGACCGGGTACGCCGTGACGGTAAGCCCCCGGTCTGCATCCAGATAAAACTGCACCACCGGTTCCAGCGGGATCTGGTTCAGCAGCAGCCGGTCGGGGTCCACGATGTTGACCCGGTTGCCCAGTTCCGGCAGCACATAGCTGCAAAAGGCGGCGGCATCCGTGCTGGTAAAGAACAAACTGCGCCCGCCAAAAGTCTCCAACACCGGCAGCACCCGGCGGCACTCCTCCCGCTGCATCCGCCAGAGGGTAGTTTCGCCCAGCAGATAGGCATAGTCCAGCCCCTGCACCCCACAGAGCGCCGGGGTACAGCTTAGCTGCACGCCGCCTTTGCGGCGCTCCACCTTCAGGCTGATGACCGGCAGACCCTCTTTCAGGGTGTAGCCGCCCACAACGCCCTCGGCGGCGTAAAGTTCCACAAGGGCATCTAAGCCTTCGCCGGTCAGCGGCAGACCGCCCGCCGGGCCTTTGTCCCAGCCGGAGCGTATTGTCCCCTCGGCTTCAAACGCCTGCCGGGCGCTCACCTGACGGCGCAGCAACCGCAGCAGCTGCTGTGCATCCGGGGCAAAGGCGTCCCACCGGTGCACAAACGCCAGCGATTTGCCGTAGCTGACGCTTTCGCCCTGCTCGATCGCATCCAGAAACTGCGGGATGCTTTTTACCAGATACTGCCGCCCGCCGATGCCGTCCGAGACCCGCAGCCGCAGCCAGACACGGTCGTTGTGCACCGTAAGTTCCGGTTCCAGCAGAGCAAAGCCGGTGCGCTGGGCGGCGTTCTGGGGCTGGGGCTGCGCGTCCTCCCGCTGGTAGCGCTTCAGCAGCAGCTGGGCGGCGTAATCGGTCTCCGGCTCTTCGCCCCGCCACTTGCGGCCGAACAGCATATCCAGCCCGGCGCTGTAACTGTCCTTGCGGGGTTCCGGGTTCAGCCCGGCAACGCCCCGCTGCACCCCGGGGATGCTCTCGGGCTTTTTTTCCGGGGCAGGCGGGTTCTTTTCCGCGTCCTGCAATAGCAGCGCACCGATATGCTTGCAGTAGGTGCCGTCGCCGTTCTGGTTATAGGGGCAGTCGCAGGAGGCGCTGACAAAGCTGCCGTTTTCCCGCAGCCAGACCTGCGTATAATAGCAGTCCGGCCCGCTGCCCTGCACCAGCGCTGTCAGGTGCCGCACCCCGTCCTCGTTGGTGGTACAGCTGCTTTGCAGGATGCGATTGCGGTACTTCTGTGCCCGCTCAAAGATGGGCTTCCCCAGCAATGCGCGGATCTCCTGTGCGTCCATGTGGTCTCCCTCCCCTGTGCTGTCGCGGTTCCGGTCTATTCTATAAGAATACCGCGTTCCACCCCGGGATGCAAGGGCAGAAGGATAAAAATCATTATTATAATTTGTGGCCCGGATACGTCTGCGGACGTTTCCGGGCCACTTTTTTCAGTTAAAACTTTTAGCCCTGTTTTTCTGCGGGGGCTGTGCCGCGCTTGCGGGTCTTGAGGTGGTACATCTCCTGATCGGCTTTATCGATCAGGTCGTGCACGGTGGCGATGTCCGGCTCAAGGCGGGCGCAGCCGATGCTGATCTCGATCTGGTAGGGCTTGCCGGAGGCGGCGTTGGCGGCATCCAGCTCCCGTTGGATGGAGGCGATCAGGGTGCGCACCTCCACGCTGTTGCAGCCGCAGGCGATGCAGAATTCATCACCGCCGTAACGCGCCAGCACGCCGTTATAGTTGGCACACACCTTTTTCAAAATGCCCGCCAGCAGCACCAGTGCGGCATCGCCCTCCAAGTGGCCGTATTCATCGTTGATGTGCTTGAAGTGATCCATGTCCATCATGAGGAAATGCAGCGAGCGGTTGGGGTGGCGGCGATAGTAGGGCAGCTCGCTTTCCAGATACCGCAGCGCCACGATGCGGTTGCTGACGCCGGTCAGGGTGTCCACCGTGAACTTGGTCTGCAATACCAGCACATACACGCACACCAGCCCCAGCGTAATGCCGCAGCACAGCAGCCCGCGCCCGGGCAGCCAGCCTTGCAGCAAAAAGCCTGCCGCCGGCGCAAGCGCAAGCAGCAGCAGAGTTTTCAGTTCCTCTTTGGGTGTTTCCTGCTTCCAGTTGCTCAGCGTCCAACTGCAACGGAGAAAGGCAGCTGCCAGATAGGCAAGCCCCACCAGCTTCGCCCCCCAGAACAGGGTGCTGCCCCGCAGCCCCTCTGCGTCCAGATAGCAGAAGCCGTTTTCGTCCCGCGCCGTCAGCAGCGCCAGCAAAAGCAGCGCCTGCGGCACGGCACTGAGCGCCAGCCTGCGGCCGTCCTCCATCCATGTATGCCCCAGCTCTGCCTCCACATACAAAAACACCAGCAGGCAGCAGCACGCCGCCAGCAGATAAAACAGAATACTGCCCCCGGCATTCAGCTGGTAGGACAGGGGGATGCCCAGATCCTGCCACGCACCCAGCTGCGCCAGCGTGCTGCCATGATCTATGAGCGTCAGCGCCCCGGCAGACCACAGCAGCGCCGTGAACAGCCGCCCGGGCAGGCTTTTATCCCGCATTTTCTGCTGCGCCCGCAGCAAAACCGCCAGTGTGACCAGACAGACCGCACTGACCTGAGTATGGGCAATCGCATCCATGCCGCAACGCTCTCCTTTATCCTAGGGCGGCTTTGCGCCGTCCCGACCCTTTTTCGCTCTTCCAACGTTCCTTTTTCGCACAGACCCATTGTACCAAATCCATAACAAATATGCAACGCAAACCGAAAAAATTCATACAAAAAAGATGCCGGAACGTCTTTCGGCGTTCCGGCATCTTTTGAAATCATATTACTTTGCCTGCGGATGGGTGGCGTCGTTGCGCAGGGCGCTTGCGCGGATCTTTTCCAGCGTCTGCTCGCTGAGGATGTGCTCTGCCTTGCAGGCGTCCTCGGCGGCGGTCTGCTCGTCCACGCCAAGCTGCACAAAGAAGTGGGTCAGCAGCTGGTGGCGGCTGTAAATGCGCTGGGCAATCTCCAGCCCGGGCTCCAGCAGGGTCAGGTTGCCTTCGCCGTCCACCGCGATATAGCCGTTCTCCCGCAGCTTTTTCATGGCGATGCTCACGCTGGCTTTGGTAAAGCCCAGCTCATTGACCACGTCAATGGAGCGCACTTTGCCCATACGCTGGCTCAGCATCAGGATCGTTTCAAGATAATCTTCCGCGGACTGGTGGATCTGCATGGTTTGTCCGGCCTCCTGCCTTATTCCCTCTGGGGGATTTTTCCGACAGAGTATGTGTACCCTCTGTCGTATGTTAAAGGATATCACACTTTTGCGGTTGATGCAAGTAATTCGCAGCAAGTTTGGTTAAACTAACCATATTTTTCTGCACAGAACTGCTGTTTTGCCGGTTTTGCACCACCCCTGTTTTGTGCAAAGGGTGCAATTTACAGCGTAGCCAGATAGGCCGCAGGGCCGGTCTCGTACAGGTCGCCGCCGTGGGCGTCCAGCACAACGGTCAGGGGCATATCCTGCACGGTCAGGCGGCGCACCGCCTCACAGCCCAAGTCCGGCCATGCGATCACTTCCAGCGTCTGCACGCTTTTGGCCATCAGCGCACCGGCACCGCCCAGCGCGGCCAGATACACCGCGCCGTTGCGCACCACAGCCGCCTTGACGGCGGCGTCCCGCTTGCCCTTGCCGATCATGATCTTGTTGCCAAGGTCCAGCAGCCGGGGGCTCATGGCGTCCATGCGTCCGCTGGTGGTAGGCCCTGCCGAGCCGATGACCTCGCCCGGGCGCTCCGGGGTGGGGCCTACATAATAGATGGCGCTGCCCTCAAGGGAAAAGGGCAGGGTCTCGCCCTTGTCCAGTGCTTCCATCATCCGCTTGTGTGCCTGATCCCGGGCGGTGTACACTACGCCGGAAAGCAGCACGGTATCCCCCGCTTTCAGCGGGGCCAGATCCTGCGCGGTGCAGGGGGTAGTCAGTCTGTATTCCATCGTTCTCCCCTCCTTACAGCTCCGCGCTGGCGCGGCGGGTCACATGGCAGGAAACATTCACAGCCACCGGTAGACCCGCCACATGGGTGGGCATCTGCTCAATGGCAAGGCCGAGACAGGTGGTCTTGCCGCCAAAGCCCTGCGGGCCGATGCCCAGTGCATTGATGGCGGCAAGCAGCTCCTGCTCCAGCTGGGCATAGTAGGGGTCGGGGTTGGGGATATCCAGCGGACGCAGCAGCGCCTTTTTGGCAAGATACGCCACCTTGTCAAAGCTGCCGCCCACACCGATGCCCAGCACAATGGGCGGGCAGGGGTTGGAGCCAGCCTGCTTTACGGTATCCACCACGAACTTTTTAAAGCCCTCCACGCCGTCGGCGGGCTTGAGCATCTGGATGCGGCTCATGTTCTCGCTGCCAAAGCCCTTGGGTGCCACCGTGATGCGGCAGCCCTCGCCGTCCACCAGATGCACCGTGATAGCCGCCGGGGTGTTGTCGCCGGTGTTGCCCCGGCGCAGCGGGTCGGCCACGATGCTCTTGCGCAGATAGCCGTCGGTGTAGCCCCGGCGCACGCCCTCGTGGATGGCGGCTTCAAAGCTGCCGTCAATGTGCACATCGGTGCCCAGCTCCACGAACACACAGGCCATGCCGGTATCCTGACAGATGGGCAGGTCTTTCTCCTTTGCGGCGCCAAGGTTCGACCACAGCAGGTCTAACGTATTTTTTGCCAGCGGCCACGGCTCTTCCTCTCGGGCCTTTTCCAGCGCGGCCTGCACGTCCTGCGGCAGCTGGGTGTTGGCCTGGATGCAGAGCCGCGCCACCGTATCCGTAATGCTCTGTGCGGAGATCGTTCTCATGCCTGCGCCCTCCGCTTACAGCCGTGCCACGCCGGTCTCGCGGGCAGCCTTTGCCACGGCATTTGCCACAGCTTCGGCCACGCGGGGGTCGAACGCGCCGGGGATGATGTTCTCCTCGCTGCGGTCGGCATCGGTGATAAGGTCTGCAATGGCGTAGGCAGCAGCCAGCTTCATCTCATTGTTGATATCCCGGGCGCGGACGCTGAGTGCGCCCTTGAACAGGCCGGGGAAGCACAGCACGTTGTTGACCTGATTGGGGAAGTCGCTGCGGCCGGTAGCCATCACCCGCACGCCGCCCGCCTTGGCTTCATCCGGCATGATCTCCGGGGTGGGGTTTGCCATGGCAAAGACGATGGCGTCCTTGTTCATGGTCTTACACAGCTCGGTGGTCAGGATGCCGGGGCGGGACACACCGATGAACACATCTGCCCCCTCCAGCGCTTCCTTCAGGCCGCCCTTGATCTGGCGGGGGTTGGTCACCTCGCCCAGCCAGTTCTTGTGGGCTTCGGCGCTGTTGCAGCCCTTGTACAGGGTGCCGAACTGATCCACCGCCACGATGTCCTTGGCACCGGCGGTCATGAGCATCTTGATGATGGCGGTACCGGCAGCGCCGGGGCCGTTCAGGACGATGTGCACGTCCTCCATCTTTTTATTCACCACGCGCAGAGCGTTGATGAGGGCAGCGGTGACCACGATAGCCGTGCCGTGCTGGTCATCGTGGAACACGGGGATGTCCAGTTCCCGCTCCAAGGTCTCCTCGATCTCGAAGCACTCCGGGCTCTTGATATCCTCCAGATTGATGCCGCCAAAGGTGGGCGCAATGGCCTTGCAGGCGGCAATGACGCTGGCAGCGTCGTGGGCGTCGATGCAGATGGGGAAGGCGTCCACGCCGCCAAACTCCTTGAACAGCACGGCCTTGCCCTCCATGACCGGCAGACCGGCTTCCGGGCCGATATCGCCCAGACCCAGCACGGCGGTGCCGTTGGAGACAACGGCTACCATGTTGCCCTTGAAGGTGTACTTATACACATCGTCGGGGTTTTCCTTGATCTTGCGGCAGGGCTCGGCCACACCGGGGGTGTAGGCGGTGGACAGGTCATCGCGGGTGGCGACCTCCACCTTGCTCACGATGCCCACCTTTCCCTTGTGGGTCTCGTGCATTTCCAGAGCTGCTTTATTGTAATCCATGGTTTTATCCTCCAATTTCAGCAAAAGGCTTTCCCCCGCAGGGAAAGGCTCATACAGTTTTATTGTAACAGAACCGCCCGGGTATTTCCACCGGTTTTGCGGCATTTCCCGCCCCAAAGCGGGCAAAAGTGATACCTGTGCCGGGCAATATTTGTGGAATTTTCGCAAAAATCTTTTCTTTTCGCATTTTTCCGTTATAATAGGATGGTATGATATTTGCATTCTCCGTGAAAACGGTCTGCTATTTTTAGGAGGTATCTCTTTTGAAACGCATTACCAAGATCCTGTTGTGTGTGCTGTGCGCGGTGGCTGCTGTGCTGTGCGTAGCTGCGGCCTGCTTTATGCTGCTCAAAAAGCAGAGCGGCACCACGGCATCCTCTGCCGCATCCGGCGCAAGCGTGTCCGTCTACGGCAAGGTGTCGGATTTCGACTACACCAGCTTCGATTACTCCGAAGGTCTGGACGATAACGGCCACTGGACCGGCATCCGCGCACTGGACTATGTGACCCTGCCGGAGGATGTGTCCGCGCTGCCGCTTTCCAAGGCAGACATTGAGCCCACCGAGGCGGAGATCCAGACCCAGATCGACACCTTGCTGAACCAGTACGCCACCACCCAGACCATCACCGGCCGGGCAGCCCAGAGCGGCGACACCGTGAACATCGACTATTCCGGCGCGGTGGATGGCGTAGCCTTTACCGGCGGCACCGCCACCGGCTACGACCTGACGCTGGGCAGCCACACCTTCATTGACGGCTTCGAGGATCAGATCATCGGCCACAACATCGGCGATGTCTTTGACGTGACCGTTACCTTCCCGGAGGGCTATGGCGACTCCACCGACGCCGAGGGCAACACCATCACCCTCAGCGGCAAGGAAGCCGTGTTCAGCGTGACCCTGAACGCCATCACCCAGAGCGTTGTGCCCACCCTGACCGACGAGTGGGTGGAGACCAATTTTGCCGCCAACGACGACCTGCACACCGCAGACGCCCTGCGCCAGTACTTTGACAGCGCCCTGTACGCCAACAATCTGGACAACGCCGCGATGGACTATCTGCTTAATAACGCCACCTTCAAGGAGATCCCCACCCAGATCACCGGCTACTACATCCGTATGTTCCTGAACTACCACTCTCAGCTTGCCGCCAAGTACGGCATGGAGCTGGACGCCTACGCACAGGCCAAGGGCTACGCCGATGCTGACGCGATGCTGGCAGATTCTGATACCTACTTTGAGCATCTGGCCAAGCAGGATCTGGTCTTTCAGGCCATTGCGGAGCAGCTGGATATCACCCCCACGCAGGAGCAGATCGACAATGCCAACAGTTCCTACGCCGACACCTACGGCGCACAGCGCAGTATGCTGAACGCTTTGCAGCTGGCTGTGCTGGATAAGGTGGAGGAAAGCGCAGTGCTTTCCTGACAATGCACCTGCCGGGGCGTGAACGATTTTAATGCGCTCCGCTATCGGGTTGCGGCACCCAGCATCCGCATCGTGCCTTGGGCGGCACTTGCGTCTTGCTGGCCGCTGCCCCAACAACTCCTCCCTGTTTCCGCCACTGGCGGCGGTCGTCGTCGTTGCGCTCTGCGCATAGATAGCGGAAAAATTATTTTTAATAGAGCAATGCCGGAGCGTCTGCGGACGCTCCGGCATTGCATTTTCACAAGAGGGGGCGTGGAGGAAAACGGCAGATGCCGCGCCGCTTTCTGCGAAAGCGCGGCGCGGCGGTTAGCGTTCTCGCCCTCTCCGTCAGTTCGCTTCGCTCACTGCCACCTCTCCCAAAGGGAGAGGCAAGAGCACTACCGGAAACTTTCTCATTACACCTAAAACTTCAGCAACAAGCCTTCGACCTTGGCTCTCCCTGAGAGGAAAGACTTCCCCCGCTCCGGGGGAAGATGTCACCGTAGGTGACAAAAAGGGGAATCTGGCGCGGGAGCGCCTGAGAGGGTTCGCTCCCCCCGGGGGAGCTGTCGCGCAGCGACTGAGGGGCTTCAAATCGGCGGAGCCGGAAAAAACGGTTAAAAGATCTTCACGCCGAACAGGCGTGAATCTTCAGTTTTTTCCGGTGTAGCCCTCCTCTTTGGGGTTAAAAGGGGCGAGCAGCCCCTTTTTCGTGGCTCCAGCGCGTCGAAATCGCTGGCACTTTTCTGGTTCTCTTTTGGTGTCAAAAGAGAACATCCCCGGCTACCACCTCCTACCCCTGCGGAGCGCATTCCCAATCGTCCCACACAGTCAAAAGGCCGCTGCACGGTGAGGTGCAGCGGCCTTTGGTTTTCCACATTTTTACTTTGCAGTGTTGATAAAGCTGCGGTTATCCCACAGGTACTTGATGCCGGAGATGGCGGTCACAGCAGCCACCAGCCAGCACAGGGCGATGGAGACCACCACCACGATGGAAACGCTTTCCAGCGTGCCGCGGTAGCTCAGGGCAGTGCCGAAGAAGTAGAAGATGATGCTCAGCATCTGCAATACGGTCTTGACCTTGCCCCACATATTGGCGGCGATGACCTTGCCGTCCTTTGCGCCGGCGGCCACCATGCGCAGGCCGGACACTGCAAACTCGCGCGCCAGAATGATGCACAGCACCACGGGACTGCACACGCCGTCCCGCAGCATGTAGATGAAGGCCACGGTGGTCAGCAGCTTGTCGGCCAGCGGGTCTGCAAACTTGCCGAAATCGGTGACCATGTGCCACTTGCGCGCCAGATGGCCGTCCAGATAGTCGGTAAAGCTGGCAGCAGCAAATACGATACCTGCCAGCAGGTAGAAGGTGGCGTTGAAAGTGCCGTCTACAATGCCGTCCAGACCGGTCAGGGACACAAAGATCATGAACACCGGCACCAGAATAATGCGGGTCAGGGTAAGTTTATTGGGCAGATTCATAAGTTTTATCCTCCAATTCGTTATTTTACGACTGTACCATACAGATCGTAAAGGTCGCTGTCCTCCACCAGCACATCATAGAACTGGCCGGGGTACAGCGGTTCCTCGCTGGAAACGCAGACGCAGCCGTCCACCTCCGGCGCATCGCCGGTGGTGCGGCAGAGGTACAGGCCGTTTTCCTCGTCGATGCCGTCACACAGAACGTGCACGGTCTGCCCCACCTTTTCAGCCTGCTTCTGCGCCATGATGCCGGTCTGGATCTGCATCACCAGCTCGGCGCGCTTGTCCTTGACTTCCTGCTCGATCTGGCCGTCCATCTTGGCGGCCACGGTGTTCTCCTCGGCGGAGTAGGCAAAGCAGCCCAGACGGTCGAACTGCACTTCCTTGACGAAGTTGCACAGATCCTCGAACTGCTCCTCGGTCTCGCCGGGGAAGCCTGCGATCAGGGTGGTGCGCAGGGTGATGCCGGGGATCTCGCGGCGCAGCTTGCCGATCACCTCCAGCAGCTCCGCGCGGTTGGAGCGGCGGTTCATGTTCTTGAGGATGGTATCGTTGCAGTGCTGGATGGGCAGGTCGAGGTAAGGCACCACCTTCTCGTTGCGCTTCATGGCGGCGATGAATTCATCGGTGATGCGCTCCGGGTAGGCGTACATGATGCGGATCCATTCCAGCCCCGGCACCTTGTTCAGCTTGTCCAGCAGCTCACAGATGCTGCCGGGCTTGCCCCAGTCCTCGCCGTAGGCGGTGGGGTCCTGCGCCACCACGATCAGTTCCTTTACGCCCTCACCGGCCAGCCAGCGGGCTTCGGCTACGCAGTCGGCCATATCGCGGCTGTGCAGCGGGCCCCGGATGCCCGGGATGGCGCAGTAGTGGCAGCGGTTGTTGCAGCCCTCGGCGATCTTTAAGTACGCATAGTGGGCAGGCGTGCCGATGACACGCTTGCCGCCCAGCGGGAAGTCCTTTTTGGCACCGTAGCTTTCCAGGTGATCCTCGCCGTGGAACAGCCGCTCCACGATGGTGTCAATGGCCTTGTTGGAGGCGCAGCCCACAACAGCGTCCACCTCGGGGATCTCTTCCTCGATCTGGCTTCGGTAGCGCTCGGCAAGGCAGCCGGTAACGATGACCTTCAGGTTCGGGTTCTGCTGCTTATAGGCGCAGGCTTCCAGAATGTTTTCAATGGCCTCGGTCTTGGCGCTCTCGATAAAGCCGCAGGTGTTCACAAGAATGACATCGGCTTCGGCCAGATCGGCCACAGTCTCGTGCCCGGCAGACAGCAGGATGTGCACCATCACATCCAGATCCACCTGATTTTTCGGGCAGCCAAGGGAAATACACGCAATTTTCATAAGGGATGATACTCTCTTTCTCTTTTGAGGGATGCTTTTGAATTTTTACGATTTGAGGATTTAAAATGCGCTCCGCATTCGCTTTGCGCATCATCAGCGGAAGAATTATTTTAAATTTCGGGTTACAGGAAAGTCTGCGGACTTTCCTGTAACCCATTTTCACGGAGAGGGGGTCATTCCTCCTCCACCCTGCGGATGGCCTCTTTGATAACAGGGTAGGCAAAGCCGCGGCGCTGCAGGGCGGCCACCACAAGGTCGCGGCGGCCGATGGCCAGCTTTTTGCGGTAGCGGCTGT
>ERZ1034713.626-NODE-626-length-19612-cov-5.806514_pt1 | contig 19612 bp, 28 predicted proteins | sample MGYA00520692_ERZ1034713 | MGnify/ENA primary metagenome ERZ1034713 (study PRJEB33766, sample SAMN09781717) | gut metagenome | biome: gut microbiome | host: Homo sapiens | place: Madagascar | study: EMG produced TPA metagenomics assembly of the PRJNA485056 data set... | reverse complement strand
TTAAAATCCCGTGGGTAGTGATACCCGTACCGGTTCGATTCCGGTCTGCGGCAGCTTAAAAGCCCCATATTTTGGGGCTTTTTTTATTTTGTGTTGTATTTCGTGTTGCATAGCTCGTTAAAATGCTGATTTGCAATATCATCCATTTCTTTTGTTTTGTCTGTCAAGGCATGTCTGTACACAGCTTTTAACGTTCCGTCATTTCCCCAGCCGCCACGCTGCATGATATAACTGTCTGGTATGCCAAGTGCGTGCTGAATAGATGCAGAGTAATGTCGCAGATCATGGAAGCGAAAATGAGGAAGCCCAGCCCGGTGCAGGCAGGATCGAAAGCGATCCGTAATATTGTTAGGAGTGAGATTGACAATTCGCCCTGTTTTTCCTCTCCATTTTTCTGCTACGAAATCAGGAAAATCAATATACCGGTCTCCAGCGTAGGATTTTGGCGATTTTATGATCCAGGTGTTATCTTCTGTGCGTACCATGTTTTTGCTCACGTGTACGATATTACCGGAAATGTCTGTAGAATCTAAGGCACATATTTCACCACGTCTCATGGGGCCAAATGCGGCTAAGAGAATGGGAAGTTCCATTTCCGTTCCTTCGGATGCCCGGATCAGACGTTTTACCTCCTCGTCTGTCGGAATATACAGCTCTACACGCTGCTTTTTAGGCAGGGAAGTATTCAGTGCGAAATCAGGGCGATATTGCTTTAGAACAGCCGATAAGAGTCCGTGACTGTTTCGTACAGTTTTGGGGCTATGATTTACAGATTCAAGATTGATAGCGATCTGGATATCTTCCTGTGTAATGCGACTCAGGCGAATGTTCATCAGTGACTGTAACGATGTTCTGCGGATTCGTTTGTAGTCCATAATCGTACGTGGCGACAAAATGGATTCTCTGGATTGAATGTAATTATCCATGGCAGTTCCCAGAAGCATATCTGCAGAACGGCTGCGTTGATCTTTGTTTGCGGCAAACTCAGCCGCCGCCTGTTCTGCGATACGCTTGCCTTTTGGACCCGGTATATTGCTCGTAAACGATTCATATATTCGTTTCTTTTTTATGCTTCCGTCAGGATTTTTGATTTCTTCTGTGTGACTGTACACCAGGCAACGCCAGGATCCTGACGGTAATTTTTTTGCGGTTGGCATAGTATCATCCTCCTTAAAAATGAGTATAAAAAATACACCTGTACAGGTGCTGGAGGATTGTGGTATAATCATCTTGCTTAAGGGTGATTATACTGGTCCTCAGACCTGTATAGATTCACTGATCCGCTTCGGTGCTGGGAACACTGGGGCGGATTTCTTTATAATTTTGTATTAATGCCTTCGAAATATGTATTCAAAGATAAACTACAGTTTGGACAAAAGCCTCCATCGCGAGTAACTTCAGATGGCAATTTAGGATAGCTTTTAGTTTTCCCACTAATGGAGTACACTTTTAAATTATATTTTTTGCATATAGTGCAATGATTATTTGTTGATAACATCACCAGATCATTTTTGTACTTTTTGTTCTTAGCAAGAGATTCTTTAATTCGAAGTAAATTTGAGAATCTTTTATCCGAAAATTCTGGATGCTTTTGGTAGATGTTTTCTAATTCTTTTTTCGCAAGTTCCATATCGCCGGTTGATTCAATGTATTTAACTAAACGAAGATATTCTTTCGAAGTCAATAATGGACGCTTCTCGTAATCAGATAATTCATTAGATTTCCGCAAACAAGCAATTGCACAATCCATTCGCCCAGCTTTTTTATGTTCGGTAGCTTTTCTTTGTAAAAGGTAATAAATACAATCTTTTGTTGGATCACCAGTATGATAATTTTTTACTGGAACTGGAATAGAATTAATTCCTTCTAAAGAGTCCATATCATATCTTTGGGGCTTTAAGAAATTTAATAATCCCATAACTTTTTTCTCCTTTGAATACTTTTTCTTTTTCCGGAGATAATAACACCATGAAAATATTATTATCTCAATTCTTGGAACAGCACCACCTGTCGATCAGGCAGGCGGCAATTATGACCGGTGTTCCCCGGTCTACGATCGGTGACATAGTGACCGGTCGAGTAAGTCCAACTCTGGCAACTATGGAACAGTTGGCAGCAGGGTTGAAAACCACTATTTCAGATCTTTATGAGTCTGAGTATAAGTGATTTTTCAAAAAGCGTCCGGGATTCCGGACAACGCACAACTTTTTAGCTTCCGATACGTTTTATATAGTGAAAGGAAAATTTTACTAAAAACAAATGTTCGAAAATGGTTGCATCACAAATACTTCTGTGATAATATGAAATCAAGGAATTTCGAACGGATGTTTGAAAAACGTGATCGGGAGGTACATAGGATGAACAAAAAAGCATTGAAGAAAGAATTAAACGAACTCATTGATCAATTAAATGAAGAGCAAATAAAAAGGCTTATTCAATTAATCAAAGGAATGATCGGGAAGGCTGCCTAGCCTTCCTTTTTTAATTCTTCAAATTGCCTTACAATGGCATCCCATGAATCGTCAGGAATAGAGTATACCATTTCAAGTAGCATGGATAATGCTGCTTTTTTTGCAGGTGTAGAGTTTTCCATAATATACCCAAAACGGTTGTAAGCTTGTTGGTAAGGTGTTGATTTGATAAACATGTTGTCATCTCCACCTTTACCAGTACGAAGCCATTCTTCATTTACTTTGAACTCTCTACATATAGAAACAATAACTGTATCAAGAGGAGTTCTGGCACCAGATTCGTAACTGGCGATAGCAGACTGTTTAACTCCTATACGTTCACCAAAAACGGTTTGGTTTAGGTTTAGTGCATTTCTTATTTTACGTATCCTTTCGTTCGTATTTAATCACCTCGCTTTTTTATGTTTAAACGAAGTATAACACAAAAAATATTGCGTTGCAATAATTTTTTATAAAAAACGTTGACAAAATAATTGCGTTGTTATATAGTAATATCACAAAGAAATAAAAGCGAGGTGAGAACATGAAGAAACAAATCAATCAGACAAAAGAAGAAAAACGCCTGGAAGATTTCAAAAAAATTGCTGAGAACTGGGATAATCTCTCAGAGTATGCAAAAGGTAAAATGGACGGAATCATTTCAACGATGGCAACCATGACAGAACAGAAAGCGGGGTAGGGAAATGTTGAAACCATTAGCAATCCTGTTGCTGTTCTGGATTGTGATTCTGACGCTAGATGAATAGGAAAAGTGAGGTGATAAGATGCCGAAAAGCAATTTTTGTCAGCCCAAAACAGACGAGCGTCTTGATTTTCTGAGAGAAGCCGTTGACGGCGGAATGTCAAGAAACAAAATCAAAGTAAAAGAGCTTTCAACCAAAACCGGCATCAACAAAAGTACGCTGTATAAGCGAAGACGGCAGCCGGAGACCATGACAATCGGAGAACTGTTAATCTTGAAAGACACATTGAAGATCGACAAGCATCTTTTGATGAAAGCATTGATTGAAGGGAGATAAAAAGCAATGAAAAAAAGAGAAACAGAAACAACCGAAGTAACAGAAGAAACAACCGGAGCGGCTGTACTCGCCCCGATCGTAGCCACAGCGTCCGCGGCGTTCACGTTCTGGTGGCTGGGAAAGTACAGTGTAATCTGTGAACGCGATATTATCGGCACTGCCATCACGGTATGGTGTGCGGTACTGATCTGTGTGCTGATGTTGGTGAGCAAGGAGGAAGCAGAATGATTGGAGTAAGCGAAGAACGCGACCCGGCGGGCATTAAGCTGATGAGACGAGCAGGACTGGATTCAAAACAATATATTTCAGTTTCGAACAAAAGTACATACCTGCATGCAATGAATATCGAGACAGGCGAGTTTGTGATCATCGAAAAGAAAACGGCTGAAATAGTAAAAAGTCCCGGTGCTTTGGCGGGCGATCCGGGACTTGAAAAATAATAACACAGTTCAATTATAGGGCAAAAGTAGGAGGTAAATCAAGTGAAAATCAATAAATTAGAGATTGAAAACGTCAAGCGAATCAAAGCGGTCCGATTGGAACCTGCACAGAACGGCCTGACAGTGATCGGTGGAAATAATAACCAGGGGAAAACCTCGGTACTGGATTCCATTGCATGGGCTTTGGGCGGTGAAAAATACCGCCCGTCTGAAGCGGCAAGGGCTGGATCAGCAGTGCCGCCAGCCTTAAAGATTGTAATGGATAACGGTCTGATCGTGGAGCGAAAAGGGAAAAACAGTGCACTGAAAGTAACAGATCCTTCCGGAAAGAAAGCAGGTCAGCAGCTCTTGAATGAATTTGTGGAGGAGCTTGCACTGAACCTTCCGAAATTCATGGAGGCATCCGGAAAAGAGAAAGCACAGACTCTGCTGAATATCATCGGCGTGGGGGATAAGCTGGCAAAAATCGAAAAGGAAGAAAAGGATCTGTATAACGAACGTCTCTATGTAGGACGCATTGCAGACCAGAAAGCGAAGTATGCAAAAGAGCAGCCGTATTACACGGATGCACCAAAAGACCTGGTATCCCCATCGGAGCTGATCAGGCAGCAACAGGAGATCCTTGCAAGGAATGGGGAAAACCAGAGAAAAAGAGAACGTGCGGCACAGCTTCAGGAAGAAGTGAAAAGAGCACATGCAGAAGTAAGCAGATTGGCAGAATTACTGGGAGAAGCAAAACAGAAGCATCTGCAGCTGGTCAAAGACCTGGATATTGCTTCGACCACGGCGAAAGACCTGGCAGACCAGTCTACAGCGGAACTGGAAGCTAACATTGCCAACATCGAGGAGATCAACCGGAAGGTACGAGCTAACCTGGACAAGGAAAAAGCAGAAGATGATGCTAAAGAGTACCAGAGACAGTACGCAGACCTTACAGGCAAGATTGAAGGCATGCGTGAAGAAAAGGCGAAGCTTCTGGAACGTGCAGACCTTCCGCTTCCGGATTTGTCAGTTAAAGATGGGGAACTGGTCTACAAAGGTCAGAAATGGGACAATATGTCCGGCTCTGACCAGCTGAAAGTATCCACTGCTATTGTAAGAAAATTAAACCCGAAATGCGGTTTTGTACTGCTGGACAAGCTGGAGCAGATGGATATGGATACCTTAAAAGAGTTTGGCATGTGGCTGGAGGCAGAAGGACTGCAGGCGATCGCTACACGCGTCAGCACCGGAGAAGAGTGCAGCATCATCATTGAAGATGGATATGTGGCAGGTCAGGAGATGGCAGCCGAGACACAGAAAGTAAAAAAAGAATGGAAAGCAGGTGTATTTTAAATGGAGATTATCAGAGGCAAGATCCCGTGTGCAAAAAAGGTCGTGATCTACGGACCGGAAGGAATCGGAAAGTCTACATTTGCAAGTCAGTTCCCGGATCCCGTTTTTATTGATACCGAAGGAAGTACAAATTCTATGGATGTGGCAAGACTGCCGAAAGCATCCAGCTGGCAGATGATCCTGCAGCAGGTTGATTATGTGAGAACCCATCCGGAGACGTGCAGAACGCTGGTCATTGATACAATCGACTGGGCAGAAGCCATGTGCATCCAGCATATCTGTGACAAGCACCGAAAGAACGGCATCGAAGATTTTGGTTATGGAAATGGTTATGTATATGTAAAGGAAGAACTTGGCCGTTTCCTGAACAAGCTTTCAGAAGTTGTAGAGGCAAATATTAACGTAGTACTCACGGCACACGCACAAATCCGAAAATTCGAGCAGCCGGATGAACTGGGAGCCTATGACAGATGGGAATTGAAGCTGGGAAAGAAGACAAGCTCCCAGACTTCCCCACTGATCAAGGAATGGGCAGACATGCTGCTGTTTGCGAATTACAAGACTTTTTCCGTGGCAGTCGATGACAAGGGGAAGAAGCGAAAAGCCCAGGGCGGTGAGCGAGTCATGTATACCTCACATCATGCATGCTGGGATGCCAAGAACCGTTACGGACTTCCGGAGGAAGTACCATTTTCCTATGCATCCATTGCACAGGTGATTGAAGAAGGAAAGGCAGGATCATCCCCGGTACCTGTCAAAACTGTGGCAGAAGAAAAGAAGCAGGAAGAACCGGCGGCGAAGGCTCCGGAACCGGTCAAGCAGGAAGAACCAACGGGACAGATGACAATGCCGCTTACAACGGAACCAGCACCTCAGAAGACTGAGGAAAAAGGTTATACAGAGCCGGACCCAAGAATCCCGAAAGCACTCAGAGATCTGATGATGAAAGACCAGGTGGATGAGTGGAACGTCAAAAGCGTATGCGAATCAAAGGGCTATGTCCCTTACGGGACAGAACTGTGGGAATACGATACCGTAAACCCTGGAATCGTGGATGGGCTTCTGGTGCCATGCTGGCAGCAGGTAAAAGCCGCAATCGATGCAATGTTGAACAGTGAAGAAATACCATTTAATTAAGATTAAGGAGGACAACAGCAATGAGTGAAGAATTAGGAAGAGAGTTTGGATGGGATGATGTCATCCAGAATGACGGACAGGAGTTTGAACCGATCCCGGAAGGGGATTACGATTTTGTCATTGACAAGTTTGAACGCAGCAGATCATCAGGAAGTGCAAAGCTGCCGCCGTGCAACATGGCGGTCGTATACTTCCGCATCAACCATAAGGGCAGAGAAGTGACTATCCGTGAGAATTATATCCTGCACAGCAAACTGGAATGGAAACTTTCTGAACTGTTCTGTGCAACCGGTCTGAAAAAGAAAGGGGAACCGCTCAAGATGTGCTGGAACCAGCTTCCAGGAAAGACTGGAACGGCGAAAGTCGGCTTAAGACCTGGAACAAAAGATGCAAGTAAGATGTTCAACTTTATTGACAAGCTGTATGCAAAAGAGGCACAGGGATTCCAGCCAGGGAGATTTTAAATAATGGATTTACGACCATATCAGCAGGAGGCAAGAGAAGCCATATTTGAACAGTGGGACAGCGGGGTGAAGAAAACCCTGCTGGTCCTGCCAACCGGATGCGGAAAGACGATCGTATTCGCCAAGGTGACGGAGGACTGCGTCCGCAGAGGTGACCGGGTGCTGATCCTGGCACACAGGGGCGAACTGCTTAAACAGGCATCCGATAAGATACGGAAATCGACCGGGCTTGGCTGTGCACTGGAAAAAGCAGAAGAAACCTGCAAGGACAGCTGGTTCCGTATCGTGGTCGGTTCCGTGCAGACGATGATGCGTGAAAAGCGGCTCAGCCAGTTCGCAGAAGATTATTTTAATACGATCATCATAGATGAGGCACATCACTGTATTTCTGACAGTTACCAGCGTGTGCTGCAGCATTTTCCAGATGCCCATGTGCTGGGCGTGACAGCCACACCGGACAGGGGGGACATGAGGAACTTGGGTTCCTATTTTGAAACGCTGGCATATGAATATACACTCCCTAAGGCAATCAAGGAGGGTTACCTGACACCGATCAAAGCCTTGACGATCCCATTGAAGATTGACATGAGTGGCGTATCAGTACAGGCTGGTGACTTTAAAGCCAGTGACATCAGCACTGCCCTGGATCCGTATCTGCAAGGGATCGCGGAAGAGATGCAGAAGTACTGCAGAGATAAAAAGACGGTGGTATTTTTGCCACTGGTAAAGACCAGCCAGAAATTCCGGGATCTGTTGAATGAATACGGATTCTGTGCTGCAGAAGTAAATGGAGACAGCCAGGACCGGGCAGAGATCTTAAAGGATTTTGAAGAAGGGAAATATAACGTATTATGCAATTCCATGCTGCTGACAGAAGGATGGGACTGCCCATCTGTGGACTGTGTGGTTGTCTTAAGACCTACAAAAGTACGCAGCCTGTATTGTCAGATGGTGGGACGTGGCACCAGGCTGTCACCGGGAAAAGACCACCTGCTTTTGTTGGATTTTTTGTGGCATACAGAAAGGCATGAGCTGTGCCATCCGGCAAGTCTGATCTGTGAGAACGAAGAAGTAGCACAGAAGATGACGGAAAATCTGGAAAAGGAAGCAGGCATGCCGGTTGACATCGAGGAAGCAGAAAAAACAGCGTCAGAGGACGTTGTCGCACAAAGGGAAGAGGCACTGGCAAAACAGCTTGCAGAAATGAAGAGACGTAAAAAGAAACTTGTGGATCCATTGCAGTTTGAGATGAGCATCCAGGCAGAAGACCTGTCTGGATATGTGCCAAGTTTTGGCTGGGAAATGGGACCGCCTTCTGACAAACAGAAAAATGCACTTGAAAAGCTGGGGATCATGCCGGATCAGATCGACAACGCCGGGAAGGCAGCTAAGATATTAGACCGCCTGGACAAGAGAAAACGGGAAGGCCTTACAACCCCGAAACAGATCCGTTTCCTGGAGGGAAAAGGATTCCAGCATGTCGGAACCTGGCAGTTTGAAAAGGCGAAAGACCTGATCGACCGCATAGCGGCAAATGGCTGGCGAACCCCAATGGACATAGATCCGGGAACGTATAAAGGAGTATAGAAATGGAACAGAGAACGAGTCTGACGGAGATCATAGAATACATAAATCCCGGTGACCTGAACTACCAGGAATGGATCAATGTCGGGATGGCGTTGAAACAGGAAGGTTATTCCATGGACTGCTGGGACGCATGGAGCCGCAGGGATTCTGGACGCTATCATGCAGGGGAATGTGAAAAGAAATGGAAAAGCTTCTCAGGCTCTTCTTCTCCTGTGACAGGTGGGACAATCGTCAAAATGGCATTGGAACATGGATGGATCCCGGAACGCGGCCATGAACTGGAATGGGATGACACGATCCAGAACGATGACCATGTGATCGTGAACAAGGAGTGGCTGGAAGGAATGGAACTGCAGGAGCCGCAGGAATGGAACCCGGCTGCAGAGCTTGTCCGCTACCTCGAAACATTATTTGAAGCAGGGGATAATGTCGGCTATGTGACCGGAAGCTGGGAAAAAACAGATAAAAAGGGCACGAGCTGGCTTCCACAGAAAGGTTCGTGGGACCGTACAGCAGGGCAGCTGATTGAACAGCTCAACAGCTGTGACGGAGACATTGGTGCCGTAGTTGGTGACTATAACCCGAAAGCAGGTGCGTGGATCCGCTTTAACCCATTAGATGGAAATGGATGCAAGAACGCAAATGTCACAGAATACCGCTATGCATTAGTAGAATCAGACTATATGGAAATTGAAAAACAGAATGCCATCTTAAGGGAACTGGAGCTTCCAATCGCATGTCTGGTATTCTCAGGGGGCAAAAGTCTCCATGCAATCGTTAAAGTAGATGCTACAGACTACAACGAATACCGGAAAAGGGTTGACTATCTCTATGAAGTGTGCCAGAAAAACGGGATTGTCGTGGACACACAGAACCGGAACCCTTCCAGGCTTTCCAGGATGCCCGGAGTGATGCGAAATGGAAAGAAACAGTTCCTGGTTGACACCAACATCGGGAAAGCATCCTGGAATGAATGGTATGAGTGGATCGAAGGGATCAATGATGACCTTCCAGAGCCAGAAGGCCTGGGCGATGTATGGGATAACCTACCGGATCTTTCACCATGCTTGATTGACGGCATCCTGAGAAAAGGACATAAGATGCTGATCGCGGGCCCATCAAAAGCAGGGAAATCTTTCTTACAGATTGAGTTGTGCGTGGCGATCGCAGAGGGGAAGAAGTGGCTGAAATGGGACTGTGCACAGGGAAAAGTGCTGTATGTCAACCTGGAACTTGACCGGGCAAGCTGTCTGCACCGTTTCAAAGATGTGTATACAGCTATGGGTATAGAACAGCCACAATACCTGCATAACATCGATATCTGGAACCTGAGAGGTAAGTCGATCCCTATGGATAAGCTGGCACCAAAACTGATCCGGAGGGCTGCAAAAAAGGACTATGTTGCCATCATCATCGACCCGATCTATAAGGTCATCACAGGAGATGAGAACAGTGCGGATCAGATGGCGAACTTCTGTAACCAGTTTGACAAGGTGTGTACAGAGCTTGGCTGTGCAGTGATCTATTGCCACCACCACAGCAAAGGAAGCCAGGGCGGTAAGAAGTCCATGGACCGTGCTTCCGGTTCGGGTGTATTTGCCAGGGATCCAGATGCATTGCTGGACCTGATCGAACTGGAGCCAACCGAAGCATTGATGCAGCAGGAAGAAAACAAGGCGATTTGTAACGCCTGCAAGATGTACCTGGACAGCCGTTTTGCATGGCAGGATGATTTGTCACAGGATGATCTTCTGAGCTGCAATGCAATGTGGAATTACTGCGAAAACAACCTGGACAAATGGCAGATGATCGCACTGAGCAGCATGGTAGAGAAAGAAAAGGCAAAAGTAAGGAGCAAGACAGCCTGGAGGATTGAGGGGACGCTTCGGGAGTTCCCGAAGTTTGAACCGGTCAACCTCTGGTTTGATTATCCGGTGCACCGCTTGGATGAGATTGGAAGCCTGAAAGACCTCCAGCTTGAGGCACAGGATCCTCCATGGAAAAAGGGAACCAAGAGCAATAAAAAGAACGCAGCAACGAGAAAAGCAGACCGGAAAAAAGCCCTGGAAACGGCATTGGAGGGAAGCAATTTCGGAGACGAACCGACAGTAAGTGATGTCGCAGATTATCTTGGCGTATCCGTAAGGACGGCGAGGGATCGTATAAATGAGCATGGTGATTATGTCATTGAAGACGGAATCGTAAGAAAAAAGAGCGGAGGGAAAGACTAAAAGTTCAGGCTTCCCCGCAAAGAGGAAAAGTGAGGGAAAGACTGAAAATAAGACTTCCCCTCCGAGGGTGGATGTTGCGGGAAAGACTGCTTTTTCAGGCTTCCCACTGTTGCGGGGAAGACACATATATACTACGTATATATATTCGGGTTCCCCCTCACGGTGTCACGGGGGTAGGAGAGGGACGGGCCTTAGGGTTGCCCGGCCCCGTCTCCCTTCCCCCTCCCCGATGACAAGGGCACGGACAAAGAAAAAATGAAATTTAATACTTTAAAGAGGTGAAACGATAATGATTCAATTTTTTATGCCAATGGAACCACCGACGGTAACACATCAGGAGCATAAAGTTTCTGTGGTCAATGGCAAACCAGTGTTCTATGATCCACCGGAATTAAAAAGAGCCAGACAGAAGATTGTCGGACATCTGTGCAAATATAAACCGGCTGACATGGAACCATATCAGAAGGGTGTGAGACTGGTGACAAAGTGGTGCTTTGCACAGGGCGAAAAACATAAGGACGGAGAATACCGGATCACAAAGCCGGATACCGACAATCTACAGAAACTGCTGAAAGACTGTATGACAACTGTTGGATTCTGGAAAGATGATGCACTGGTAGCATCAGAGATAGCCGAGAAGTTCTGGGCACGTATCCCTGGGATCTATATCCGGATTGAGGAGCTGCCATGACAGCGGCAGAAAAACAACAGCATTACCAGATCACAGTGGACTGTTGGAGATTGTTGCTGAAATATCAGGAACCGGTATCAGCACAGGAATACTGGGAGCGGCTTGTAGAAGACGCCAGGAAGATAGCAAAACGGTACGAGCATCTTCGTTTTGCAGAAAAGACAATCCTGGCTGTCTTAGAAGAAATAGATCGGATTTGGAGGATGAAGAGTGAAGAGATTAACAACCGCATATGAGCGGATTTGGGCAGATGGAAGTACAGAAATGCAATACATGGCAAACGCATCAGATCTGGAGGTAGTAAACAGATTAGGGGCGTACGAAGACGCAGAAGAAGAGAGAAGATTATTTGTTACGCCGTGCAAACCAGGTGATAAGATCTATGAAGTTGTTGTGGATGAAATACCTGTATGGAATTGTTACGTCAACAGATTTATCGTCCAGGATGTCTCAGCAAAACAAGTCAAGTATTCAGATGATTGGGCAGATTGGGATGCCCCTTATCTGTACACAGACGAAAAAGAAGCGGAAGCGAAAGCAAGACAGTTAAGAAATCAAAAAAAACGTTTGGAATCCGGATGGATTCCGGTGACGGAGAGATTGCCGGAAAATGGTGATTATGTGCTGATGTCGTTTGAAAATTTTTCTCTTCCATTGGTTGGGAGATACGTGGGCGATGAAGAATTAGGTGGTGCATGGTATCTGGGGGATTGCTTCGACGAAGATACCTGTCTGGTAAATGACCTGTTCGTCAATGCTTGGATGCCGCTGCCAGAACCATACAGGGAGGATGAATAACATGACAATATACCATAAAACATTGCAGTACCACGAAGGTGGGAAACAGCCAGGGATTCCAGTGCTGAAAAATAATGAACAGCGGAGAGCGTGGCTCAGAAAATACAAAGAATGGGGATTGTGGTACGAAGACGAGAATATTGGATGTAAATATTACAAGTACGATTTTGACAACGGGGCAAGATTGATCGCGGAAACATATATCATTCCGGGCAATAAACACACTCCGGAAAGAGAAAGCTGTTATTTCCATCTGGTAGGAGGTCCAGAGGCTGAAAAGAAAAATGGAGTTCCTAAGTGGAATGTAAGAGAAGCTTACAGCAAATATCCAAACAGTGAAATGGAACTGGCAGAATTTTTGAAATCATTACAGAAGGGGAAATAAAAAATGAAGAATAACAAGAACTGCAGCACATGCAGATACCACGATGAGGGAATGTGTTATTGCCCGAAGAGTGAAGAGTTCAGAGATGTTACAGTGAACGCATACTGCTGTGGACAATACGAAATCAACTGGAGAAAGGTCTTACTGGACAGGTTCATGAGAGGAGCGGGAAGATGAGATATGTGAGATTTATGAGCATTGAAGAACTGGGCAAGTATTTGAGAGGAGAAAAGCTGAAAAATCATACCGTCTGGAAAGATAGAGGAACTAAGACGGACTCTGTGGGATTCTGCTTCTTCGACGATTCCGAATCCCCAGAGGAACGTTTGGAATATTATTCCAGAGGAATAACTTGCACTACAGATGTATGGGCGGTATTTGAGCAGATCGGCGGGGAGCCGCTGAAAAAGCGTACAGGAATATACAGAGATCCTGAAAAGGACAATGCAAGTATTGAACAGAAGATGCTGGAAGCATTTACAGCTGTTTTGTGCGGAAAATTCCCGGATATTCCAACAATGGAGGTAACTGAGTACAGTACAACGGAATACAGCCAGGAGACGCTGAAACTGGTGGCAGTTGGACAAGAGAGCCACCATGGTATACACTGGCTGTCGCGTGCAGAAATGAATGAGTTATTGCCCAGGAAACCACTGACTGTATTTGGAAATTTTGGTGTGGTGGGATATGAATGTCGAAACTGCGGCGTCGTACTTATAAAAAATAGCTTGACCTGTCCATTGTGCGGACAGGCACAGGATTGGAGTGATGTGGATGAACCATGAAGGATACCGTGATCCGACAGCAGACAGAGCCGTGCGGAAAGCGGATAAGATGCCGAAACACATCAAAAAGATATTTGATGCGTTGAATACGGTTGTGAGTGTGCAGGGAATCAAGGTGACGGAGATCACTGACAAGCACACCGGAAGAAAGTGGAAACTGTGATACATACGAGGGGAGGCGATGCCAGTGGAAATGACAGAAAACGACAAGAAAAAGGAGTTCCTGCGAAGATATCGGGAATGTGAACGGAGGGAGCAGGAGATCCTGGAAGAGATCCAGAGGCTCCGGATGGATCAGATGTTTCCATCCAGTGTAAATGACGGAATGCCAAAAGGCAGCCAGCAGTCTGATCTGTCGGATTACATGGTGCTGTTGGATGAACAGATTGACCGGTTGAAGCAGGAACGCCTGAAAAAAGCAAGGACACGTGAACAGATCGACCTGGCGATCAGACGGATGGAGAACCCGAATGAACAGAGGGTGTTGCGACTGAGGTATCTGTGGGGGCTGGGCTGGATAGCAGTTGGGAGAAGAATGGGATATTCACGAGAAGGAGCGATTAAGATTCATGGAAGAGCTTTGCAAAATTTAAAAATTTGTTAAAGTGTACACTCCAGTACACTAAACATATAATATAATGGGTTTAATCCAATTTGGGAAACGAATGCTGATATGGTTACCTCCTTCACACAATATATATTTTATAAAACGTCCTGTAGAAATATAGGGCGTTTTATAGTATGATAAAAGAAAATATATGTTTGGAGGATTCTGATATGAATAAATGGCTAACAAAAGAGGAACAGTATCAAAAAGCTTTAAATCCAAACCAGATTCAAAGGATTGAAGATCCGAAATTAAGAGAAATCAGAAGTAAACACTGGTCATATCGACATAAGATATTTATGGATGAAGCACATATATCAGATCAAGAACTTATGCGGTTGTATAAGCTAGATGAAGAAGCTGAACAAAGAGAAATAGATGAATATAAAAAAGCAAAGAAGTAGATAACAATGTCCTTTTGATATTAGATAAAACTAATCTTGAAAGGGCATTTTATCGTTTAAAAGTAGGAGGTGAGCCCAAGTGACTGAAAAACAGAAGATATTTGCAGATGAATACTTGATTGATTTGAATGCCACAAGGGCTTACCGGGTGGCATATCCGTCTGTAAAAAAAGACGAGACAGCCGCGTCAGCGTCAGCAAGAATGTTAAGAAATGTTAAGGTTCAAAAATATATAGCAGACCGGATGCAAGAACGTCAGAAACGCACGGAAATAACGCAGGACAGAGTTTTGGAGGAACTGGCTGCTATTGCATTTGCCAGAGCTACTGATTATGCAGAAGTAAAAGACGAGTGTGTTAGAATCAAAGACACGGATAGATTGACGGACCAGCAGCTTAAAGCTATTGCCGGAATAAAAGAGGGGAAGTTCGGAATTGAACTGAAATTAAATGACAAGGAAAAGGCACTGGAACTTCTTGGACGGCATCTTGGAATGTTTAAAGATAAGGTCGAAGTATCTGGTCTGGAAGACGAGAAAAAGAAACTGGATGATATCCTGCAACAGATGCGGGGTGATGGATAGTGAGCACGGAACGCTTACTGCTATCAGAAAAGTATAAAGCATTTTTACGTTGCAATGCACCGGTTGAATTCCTGGAAGGCACGACTGCTGCCGGCAAGACGACAGTGGGACTGTTCAAGTTCATGTTGAAAGTGGCAGAGTCATCGAAGAAGCTGCACATCATAGCAGCGAAAGATACAGGAACAGCAGAAAAGAACATCATCAATAAGGACCTTGGCATCATCGATGACTTCGGCATGCTGGCTGAGTACAACGGAAACGGCACCAAGGACGACAAAATACCACATATCCTGTTCCACGCCAGCAATGGTGATAAAGTCGTGTATGTGATGGGATATGGGGATAAGAAGAAGTGGCAGAAAGCCCTTGGCGGTCAGTACGGATGTCTGTATATTGACGAGATCAATACAGCTGATATTGAATTTGTCCGAGAGTCGTCTATGCGATGTGATTACTTTATGGCAACACTGAACCCGGATGATCCGAATCTGGATGTATACAAGGAGTATATCAACTGCAGCAGACCATTACCTGAATGGGAACAGGACACGCCACAGGAAATTAAAGAAGAGCTGAAAGAAGAACCAAAACCCGGCTGGGTACATTGGTTCTTTTCTTTTGACGATAATGCAGGACTTCCGGAAGAAAAGAAGCAACGGATCATCCAGAACACGCCGAAGGGAACCAAGATCTGGAAGAATAAGATCCAGGGACTCAGGGGAAAAGCAACTGGTCTGGTATTCCCAAATTTTAGCCGGAAACAGCATGTGGTCACGGCAGAATGGGCAAAACAGCAGATGGTAGCAGGAAAACTGAAATTCAAAAAGTTTACCTGTGGTCTGGACACATCGTATTCCTCAAAATCTCCGGATACGATCGCCATGCTGTTCCAGGGAATCACAGAAGACAGAAAGCTGATTACGCTGGCGGAAAAGGTATACAGTAACAAAGATCTGTCCGAACCGCTGGCACCGTCTGACACGGCGGTAAGATTCATTGATTTCCTGGAAAAGTGTCGTAAAGAATGGGGATTTGCAAAAGAGACGTTTATTGACTGTGCGGATGCGGCTACGATCACTGAGCTTCGCAAGTACAAGCGTCTGCATGGATGTCTCTACAATTTTATTGAATCGTACAAGAAAGTGGAGATCCTGGACCGTATCCGCTTACAGCTTGGATGGATCCAGCAAGGATGTTATCTGGTTGTGGATACTTGTACAGAACATATCTCAGAACTGGAGCGGTATTCCTGGAACGAAGAAAAGGATATCCCGGAAGACAGAAACGACCACACGATCAACGCACAGCAGTATGGATGGATTCCGTACCGGAACATGATCGGGTTTAAGGAGGAACAGAACAGGTGAAATGGATGGAACAGTTAAACGAAAACATAAAGCGGACGCTGCGGAGCTGGCTGAATGTACTTCCGGCAAACCCCTATAATTTCCAGATCAATGAGATGCTGGATTTTGAGGGGCATGCGATCCGTAACCGCATTTGGTATCGTGGTGATGGCAACGAACTGGAGCAGTTCTACCAGCAGAATCGCGAGTATGCGGACAAATATAAATTCTGGGCAAGCAAGAGCAGTCCTGGGCTTGAGATGCGGAAGATCCACACCGGTCTGCCTGGACTGATTGTGCGAACTCTGACATCGGTTGTGCTGCCGGATATGAACGATTTTGAGTTTGAAAGTCCGAAGCAGCAGGGGATGTGGGAGGAAATCGCAAAGGACAACGATTTTCAGCACAAAATAGAAAGTGCACTGAAAGAGGCTCTATACATCGGAGATGGAGCGTTCAAGGTGACGGTTGATACGCAGGTCAGTCCTTATCCGATTCTTGAATGGTATCCGGGTGACCGGGTGGAAATTATCCGGCATCGTGACAGGATTCGTGAAATCGTATTCAAAACACCATATAAAGATAAAGGACGGACATATGTGCTGAATGAACGCTATGGATATGGTTATATCGTCAACGAGCTGTATTCCGGTAATCAGATGCTTGAGGTTTCTGCACTGAAAGCCACAGAAAACCTGAAAGACTTTGCATTTGACGAGAGCGTGATGCTGGCAGTGCCGCTGATGATCTACGAATCAGCCAAGTATGAGGGAAGGGGCGGCAGTATCTTTGATGGTAAGCTGGACAGCTTCGATTCGCTCGATGAGGTCTGGTCCCAGTGGATGGATGCACTGCGAGCAGGCAGGGCAAAAACGTACATTCCGGAATGCTTAGTCCCGCATGATCCGGAGACAGGCGTACTGATCCGGCCGAATCCATTTGACAATCGCTATTATGCTGCAACTGGCGATATGAGCGAAGGACAGAAAAATACGATCAATACCGATCAGCCGGTGATCCCGCATGAAAGTTATCTTGCATCCTATATCACGGCACTGGATCTGTGTTTGCAGGGCGTGATCAGTCCTTCTACCTTAGGCATTGACACGAAAAAACTGGATAATGCAGAAGCACAGCGGGAAAAAGAAAAAACAACGCTGTATACACGGAACAGCATTGTAGAAGCATTGCAGACGACACTGCCGGATGTAGTTGCTTCCTGCATCCATGCAATGAACATTCTGGAAGGACAGATGCCGGAAGATGTGAAGGTCAATATTCCATTTGGGGAATATGCAAACCCATCTTTTGAAAGCCAGGTTGAGACTGTGGCAAAGGCAAAACAGGGCGGAATCATGAGCATTGAACGCTGTGTAGAAGAGCTGTATGGTGACAGCCTGGATGAACATTGCAAACAGGAAGAAATCACCAGACTGAAAGCAGAACAGGGTATTCAGGAGATGGAAGAGCCGGGAGTCAATCTGGATGCTGGTAATTTCAGCGTAAATCAGGAAGGCGGCGAGAACGATGAAGGTAAAAGTAGCAAACAGGATGTACCAGATGAGCCGGAAGGAGTACCAGGGACTGCTTAAAATTGCAAAGGAACAGGTACCTTTTGGCGTGTATGCTTTGGAAAAAGGCGATTATGCGGAACTGAGAAATGATAAATGCAGCAGTGCCACACAGTTGAAAAAACTGAAAAGGCAGTTTAAGCAGCAGGGATTCAAGGTGCATGTAAATGGCAAAGATAAATGATGCGTATGATATCGGAGCGGCTTTTGAGGCAATAGAAGATGAACTGATCGCATCCATGATCCGAAACATGAAACGGCACAAGGTCGAAGAAGTGACGGAGAATAAGCAGTGGAGCATGTGGCAGGCAGAACAGTTAAAAGCTCTGGAACAGTACCGGAGAGCCAACCGGAAGAAGTTCGGCGGACAGTTCCAGGATATCAATGACAAGATCGAGGCTCTGATTCGGGTGGCAAGAACCGAAGGAAACATGCATCAGGAACTGCAGATCCTGGACGCTATCAAAAAAGGTTTTCCAGCAAAGAAAGCAACAAAAGGTGCTACGGCAGAGTTCTTCCGACTGAATGACCGGAAGCTGGATGCCCTTATCAATGCAACCACGAATGACATGGAAAAGGCAGAGGTGGCTGTACTTCGTATGGCAGACGACCAGTACCGCAGGGTGATCTACAACGCTCAGGTCTATGCAAACACTGGTGCCGGCACGTATGAAAAAGCAGTTGATATGGCGACCAAGGATTTTCTTTCTGCTGGTCTGAACTGTATCGAGTATAAAAACGGTGCAAGGCATACGCTGGCAGATTATGCAGATATGGCGATCCGTACAGCAAGCAAACGAGCCTACCTGCAGGGGGAAGGTGAAAAACGCCAGGAATGGGGCATACATACTGTTATCGTGAATAAGAGAGGAAATCCGTGCCCGAAATGTCTGCCGTTCTGCGGAAAAGTATTGATTGATGATGTGTGGAGCGGTGGCAGCCGGAAAGACGGCAGTTATCCGCTGGTTTCAAAGGCGATATCTTATGGTCTGTACCATCCAAGATGTAAAGACAGCCACACAACCTATTTTCCCGGTATTTCAACGGCTGATGATACCTGGACGAAAGAAGAACTGGAACAGATCGGTCTGAAAAACCAGCAGGAAGCCAGACAACAGTATGCAGAGCGCCAGGAGAAGAAGTATAAAAGGATGGCAGAGTGTTCACTGGATCTAAAGAATAAGGCAGAGTATCAACAGAAAAGTAATAAATGGGCAAGGTTAAAAGATGATGAAGGCATTTATCACACGTATAATTTAGGACAGAATGATGTCATAAAGCCGCATAATATCAAAAAAGATATGCAGAAGTCAGATATTGGAAAAGAGATGTCTGAATACCTGGAAACGAATAATATTTTAGTTCAGCTCGTTTATGGTATCGATAATCCATATAATGAATTGGGATTTTATGATGCAGAAGATGATGTAATAAGAATTTTTGCAGATCAGACAAAAACGATAGAGAAAACAGCAGAAGTGCTTATACATGAAGCAACGCATAGAAAGTACGGAATTGGTGGAGACCAATGGTCGGAAGCTGTGTGCATTGCTCAAGAAGTGAAACACCGAAAGAGGTCAAATACATTGACTTCCCAAGAGAAAAAGGATATACTCAAATTAGTAGCTGAGTTGTATCCGGAATATCCATGGAGAAAGTAGGTGACATTATGACATTAGAAGAAATGAAAGCAAAAATGGATCGGCGTAATAGAATGGTGTCGGATGCAAGAGCAGGGAACGATCCAATATGTCCAAA
>ERZ1034713.624-NODE-624-length-19660-cov-32.274114_pt1 | contig 19660 bp, 16 predicted proteins | sample MGYA00520692_ERZ1034713 | MGnify/ENA primary metagenome ERZ1034713 (study PRJEB33766, sample SAMN09781717) | gut metagenome | biome: gut microbiome | host: Homo sapiens | place: Madagascar | study: EMG produced TPA metagenomics assembly of the PRJNA485056 data... | reverse complement strand
GCGCCGATGGTACTGCAATGCAATGCGGGAGAGTAGGTAGCCGCCTCCTTTTATAAGAAACCTCAGTTATCTTTTGATAATTGAGGTTTTTTTTGTATCTTTGCATCCATACTTTGTCACATTTTGATCTTTGATTCGTTCTAATCTTTGGTTCATTCTGTATATGAGTGATGTCCGTTCTTTGGTGTATCTCTTTTGGGGTTTACACCGATCTTTGTGACATTTCAATTTTGAAATTATATATTTGTTATTCATTCTAAGTGATTATGCTTTATTTTTTGAAATCTTCATGGATTTGGCTGAAACGATGTACTCATTGTCGCGGTTTTGGTGTTCAGTCTCCTTCGGCGTATCGTTTTATCCGTTACGTCATAAATGAGCATTATCCTTATTATGCTTATGAAGAATTGAAGGAGCATATGAATATGTTGTCCAAACATCAACATAAGTTGGGGAGGCTGTTCTTTCGTTTAGCTAATTTTTGGCAGCCAGATTTCTGTTACTGTGATCAACCTCAGTTTTTGAAGTATGCTCTGGCCGGATCTCATCGTATGAAGTCAGGTGCGATTTCTGAATTCTTGGAAAAAAGTGCAATTCGTTGCGTTCCTAACACGGACCGCATACTGATTTGGGTTGACCTGGAATATGCAGCTGATGTGCTTGATGAATTGTTGACCAAATGCACATCTCAAACCTTGTTGGTAGTTAATGGTATTAACAATAAAAATCATACTTTGTGGAATAAACTTCAGGCTGATGAACATGTCGGTATTACTTACCATCTATATTATTGTGGCATTGTGTTTTTCGATAAGTCCGTTTACAAGCAGCATTATGAGGTGAATTTTTGATTATTGTGGGCAAATATGGATAAAATAATGTAATAATTGCATTATTCTTCTGTTTTATTAAGAAAAAATGCTCCAAATGCTTGCAGATAAAATATATTTTATTACTTTTGCACGCAAATATAAATCTAAAAAAAGACAGCTATGTATTGGACACTTGAATTAGCTTCGAAGCTTGAAGATGCACCATGGCCTGCTACAAAGGAAGAGTTGATAGATTATGCAACTCGTTCGGGTGCGCCTCTGGAGGTTCTGGAGAATTTGCAGGAGATAGAAGATGAGGGTGATGTCTATGAAAGCATTGAGGACATTTGGCCCGATTATCCTTCAAAGGATGACTTCTTATGGAATGACGACGAATATTAAAAAGTCGATGATAGGGCTGCTCATTTTGGGCAGCCTTTATCGTTTGCACTTTGTTCTATCTTGTGTTTCCCGTATATAATATATATATAAATAGGTATATAAGATATGTTGTTACTATAAAAAGGTAATCTTTCTTTAGTGTGGTTATTATTATTCAGTTTACCTTATAATGATATGTGGTAAATCGAATATTGCCTATATACAATAAAAATCGTATTATTTCGTTATTTAATTGTGTTGAAACGTCTCATTATATTATACGTCCTGTTGCTGGGTGTTCTGTCTGTGAATGCTCAGTACGATTCTTCGTTTAGTCATTATTTCGATATGGAGCCTTCTTTTAATCCAGCTTCAGTTGGAAAACAGGCTAAATTGAACGTAACGGGCGCTTATGCCATAGACCTGGCAGGTTATGAACATAACCCACGAACGATGTATGTATCGGCTGACATGCCTTTTTATCTTTTGAAAAACTATCATGGTGTAGGTCTTCAACTGATGAACGATCAGATAGGCCTTTTCACCCATCAGCGCCTGGCAGCCCAATATGCCTTCAAGCGAAGACTTTTTGGTGGAATGTTGAGTGCAGGTATACAGGCAGGTTTTATCTCTGAAAGTTTCGATGGAAGCAAGGTGGATGTAGAGGAAGGCAACGACCCTGCTTTACCGAAGACTAATGTAAATGGAAATTCTGTTGATATTGGTGCAGGTGTTTACTATATGCATGGCGCTTGGTACGTAGGCGTTTCTGCCCAGCACCTCACTTCTCCCAAGATAGAGTTAGGTGAAACCAATGAAATAGATATCTCTCCTGTATATTATTTGACTGGAGGATACAATATTAAGTTGAGAAATCCGTTTTTATCAGTGAAGCCTTCTGCTCTTGTGAAGTATGACGGAGTAGCTTGGCGAGGAGATGTTAGTTGTCGTCTGGTGTATACTCATGAGAAGAAGATGCTCTATGGAGGCGTCTCTTATAGTCCCACCAATTCTGTGACCGGCCTCATAGGTGGCCGTTTTCATGGTGTTGTGTTAGGTTATAGCTATGAGTTCTATACTTCAGCCATCTCACCAGGTAATGGTAGCCACGAACTCTTTGTAGGTTATCAGACCGATATCAATCTTGTTAAAAAAGGAAGAAACAAGCACAAAAGCGTAAGAATATTATAAGCAAACATGAATATGAAGAAATGTATATTATCCCTCTGTTCGGCAGTAGCTCTCTTGGCATTAACTGGATGCTTTGGAGCCAAGTCAGCCTCGGTCTCCGGTAGAGGCGGTGAGGTAGTGGGCGTCGGTGGAAGGAATTTTGCAGAACCAGCACCTTATGGAATGGTAAAAATCAATCGAGGATTCCTGAAGATGGGATTAGAAACAGAAGATTCGCTGTGGGGAGAGAAAACACCTCGCAAGGAAGTTTCTGTAGATGGTTTCTGGATGGATGATACCGAAATCACAAATTCAGAGTACAAGCAGTTTGTATCCTATGTGAGGGATTCTATTCTTCGTACCCGTTTGGCAGATCCCGCCTATGGTGGCGATGAAACCTATATGATTACTGAGGACAAGCAGGGTAATCCTGTAACTCCGCGTGTCAACTGGAAGAAACAACTTCCCAAGAAACCTAACGAAGATGAGCAGCGGGCGATAGAGAGTCTTTATGCTGTCAATCCTGTTACGGGGGAGAAATTGATAGACTGTCGCCAGTTGAACTATAAATATGAGATTTATGACTATACAGCTGCGGCTTTGCGTCGCAACCGTATCAATCCACAGGAGCGAAACCTGAATACAGATATCAATATTGATCCAAATGAGGTGGTGATGATATCCAAGGATACAGCTTATGTGGATGATGAAGGAAAAATCGTCAGTGAAACCATTAACCGTCAGTTGTCGGGTCCTTGGGATTTCCTCAACACCTACATTGTTAATGTATATCCCGATACTACTTGTTGGGTCAACGATTTCAGAAACTCAGACAATGAGACTTATCTGAGAAGCTATTTCAGCAATCCGGCTTATAACGACTATCCCGTAGTAGGTGTTACCTGGGAACAGGCCAATGCCTTCTGTGCATGGCGTACAGATTATCTGCTGAAAGGCTTAGGCCCTGAGGCAAGGTTCGTTCAGCGTTACCGTCTCCCTACTGAGGCAGAATGGGAGTTTGCCGCTCGAGGCAAGGATCAGAACGAGTTTCCCTGGGACAACAAGGATGTAAAGAACGGCGATGGTTGTTTCTATGCCAACTTTAAACCCGATCGTGGTAACTACACCAAGGATGGCAATCTGATAACCAGCAAGGTGGCTATATATTCACCCAATTCCAATGGTTTGTATGATATGGCCGGTAATGTGGCAGAATGGACCAGCACAGTATTTACAGAGGCTGGAGTTGATGCAATGAACGACCTGAATCCTACTCTTGTCTACAATGCAGCCAAGGAAGATCCCTATCGTCTGAAAAAGAAGAGTGTACGCGGAGGGTCATGGAAAGATCCAGAGTCATTTATCCGTTCGGCATGGCGTTCCTGGGAATATCAGAATCAACCACGGTCATATATAGGATTCAGATGTGTGAGAAGTCTTGCTACCACATCGAGTGCTAAACAAAAAACAATAAAAACAAAGAAAAGGAGATAATAGCCATGGGCGAATATAGTAAATTCAATATCGTATACCGTCTGCAAAGATGGATGGACAGTGTGCCTGGTCAGACCTTTCTGAACTATGCTTACAGTTGGGGTGCTTCTGTCGTTATTGCTGGTGCGTTGTTTAAGTTGACCCACCTGCCTGGAGCTAATTTCATGATGTTCCTTGGTATGGGAACCGAGGTTGTGGTATTCTTTCTTTCCGCCTTCGACCGTCCTTTCGACAAGACTGCTGACGGGCGAGATATCCCTACTCATGTGACTGAGGAATATCTCGAGACAGGTAAGGTGACCTATGAAGAAGGACGTGTAGCTTCCTCTCAGGCTTCACCTGTTGGTAATGTTCAGCCTTCTGTCGTTGTCGTAGGCAATCCTCAGGCTTCTTCTTCTGCATCAACTATCAGTATGGCAGATCCTGAGGTAAGTGATTCTCTCGAGAAGCCTGTTCAGACAGTGGCCTGTGGCAGTGATGATAGCACGCAGCAGTCTGTAGCCAATGGTGTCTGGATAGGAAGTCAGCAGAATACTACTCCTGAGATGGCCGAGGCTCAAAGCAACTATGTGGAAGAGTTGAAGAAGTTGGTAGCGACCTTGGAGAAGGTGAATGAGCAGAGCAACCGACTTACTCGTGACAGCGAGGAGATGGAGAATCTGAACCGTACTCTTACCGGTATCAGTAAGGTTTATGAAATGCAGTTGAAGGGTGCCAGTCAGCAAATTGGCACTATCGACCAGATAAATGAGCAAAGTCGCAAGATGGCTCAGCAGATAGAGCAACTCAACAAGATCTATACTCGTATGATTGAGGCGATGACTGTCAATATGAGGGCAGCCGCACCCCATGTGAGTGAAGATTAAAAAGCATAGAGATACGAACTCTCTCTCTCTACGGACGAAGAGGGAGAAAACAAGTGAAATAAGCAAATTAAAGAATGGCAATTAAGAAAAGACCTATATCGCCTCGCCAGAAGATGATCAACCTGATGTATCTCGTCTTGATGGCTATGCTGGCATTGAACATCTCGACCGAGGTGCTCAATGGATTTTCTATAGTAGAGGAGAGCCTGAACCGTACAACAGCCAACTCTTCTGCCGAGAATGCTGCCTTATATAGTAATTTTGCTGATCAGATGAAGCAGAATCCTGCCAAGGTAAAGGCATGGTTTGAGAAGGCGACACAGGTTAAGGAAATGAGCGATTCGCTCTACAACTTTGCCCAGCAGCTGAAGGAAGCCATCGTGCGTGAAGCTGATGGAAGCGATGGAGATGTATTGCATATAGAGAATAAGGATAATCTTGAGGCGGCAGGTATAGTGATGCTGGCTCCTGGTTCTGGTAAGGGTGGCAAATTATATCGTGCCATCAACAGCTATCGTGATCGTATATTGATGATGGTCACCGATGAGCATCAGAAGAAAATCATCCAGAGCAATCTTTCTACCCGTGTGCCTAAGGATGCAAAGAATTTGGGCAAGAACTGGCAGGAGTACATGTTTGAGAATATGCCCGTGGCAGCAGCCGTTACTTTGTTGTCTAAGTTGCAGAGCGATGTTCGTTATGCCGAGGGTGAAGTGTTGCATACCTTGGTTTCCAATATCGACATGAAAGATATAAGAGTCAACAAGCTTGACGCCTTTGTTATTCCCGAGAAGACAACTCTTTATCCTGGCGAGCGTTTCAATGCCAACATCGTGATGGCTGCAGTCGATACAACTCAGCAGCCTGAGATCTATGTCAATGGAGTGAGAGTGAACACTGCTCATGGTCAGTATTCGTTCACAGCAGGTGGAGTTGGCGAGCACCAGTTTGGTGGCTATATCCTGATGCAGAATGCCAGAGGCGATGTGATGCGTCGAAACTTCCTGCAGAAGTATACTGTAATTCCAGCACCTAATACTGCCACAGTGGCAGCAGATATGATGAATGTATTGTATGCAGGTTTCAAAAACCCTGTCAGCATCAGTGTGCCCGGAGTTCCTGCCAATGCTGTATCTGCAACCATGACAGGTGGCTCGTTCATATCGAAGGGCAACGGACGTTTTGTGGCAGTACCATCAGCAGTGGGTAAGGACGTGACGATACATGTTACTGCCCGTGACAAGGGGCAGACGAGAACGATGCCTCCATTTGTATTCCATGTAAGGAAACTACCCGATCCAACAGCTTACTTGGCTTTGGGTACCAACCGCTTCCGTGGTGGCGCCTTGTCGAAAGCTTCCCTGATGGGCGCTTCAGGTATTCATGCGGCAATTGATGACGGATTATTGGATATTCCTTTCCGTGTATTGAGTTTTGAGACTGTTTTCTTCGACAATATGGGTAATGCAGTACCTTTGGCTTCGGCTGGAGCCAATTTCTCTGAGCGTCAGCGTGAGGAGTTCCGCAGACTGTCGAGAAACCGTCGTTTCTATATCTCTCACATCAAGGCTGTGGGGCCTGATGGAATTACCCGTAACCTCCCTGCAGCCATGGAGGTGATTGTAAGGTAGAGATATGCAAAGAGTGAAGAATCTTATTGTTTAGAAATAAAGATATTATAATGAGAAAGATATTTTTGTTATTGATGCTTGCGGGGCTGACAATCGGTGCGAACGCCCAGCCTGAAGCTCGTAGACAGGCACAGCAGAAAGCCAAGCAGCAGTCGAATGCCAACAACATGACGACTCGTGCGCAGATAATGTTCCCTACATCGGCCACCATGGGCGATGATGTGGTATGGAGACGTGATATCTATCGTGAGCTCGACTTAAATGATGATGCCAATGCACCATTGTATTATCCTGTGGAGCCTGTCGGTGGTCAGATGAATCTCTTTACCTATATGTTCAAGCTGATGTTGAGCGGTCGTGTTCGTGCCTACCAGTATCGCTTGGATGGTCATGAGAGTTTCAACTACGAGGATCGTGTTGTGCCTAAGGCCTTCATGGACAATTATCACATCTATTATGAGCGTAAGAATGGAGCACTGACCCTCGATGACAGCGATATTCCTTCCCGTGAGGTAAAGTCTTACTATGTGAAAGAAGCCACATACTACGACCAGCATACCGCCACATTCCATACCAAGGTAATCGCCTTGTGTCCTATTATGACACGTGAAGACGATTTTGGTGATGCCGGAACCAAGTATCCTCTCTTCTGGATGAAGTATTCTGACCTTGCTCCCTATCTTTCCAAGCAGCAGATAATGACGAGCAATCTCAATAATGCTGCCATGATGAGTATAGACGATTATTTTGTCAAGAACCAGTATAAGGGCAAGATATACAAGACGACCAATATGCTGGGTAAAACCTTGGCTCAATATTGTCCTACCGATTCTGCTCTGAGCAAGGAGCAGAAGAAGATAGAGTCAGAGTTGGCTGCCTTCGAGAAGAATATCTGGGGCGATCAGGCGCGCAAAGATTCTCTTGACAGTATTGCCAATGCTGACAAGAAGAATGCGAAGGGCGTGAAGGGTGTGAAGAAGAATCGCAGAAGCAGAACTTCTGGTTCTTCGTCTACAGTCAAGACCCGTCGTCAGCGCAGTTCCGGTTCGTCAGGATCCAGTACAGCCCGAGTTTCGGTTCGTCGTCAGCGTCATTAATAATAGGTTTATAATAAAGGTATGAAGAAAGTATTTTCATTTATTGTGTTGGCGGTTTCGCTCTTCTTTGCTAATCCTGCTCAGGCACAGATTAAGTTAGGTGCAAAGGGTGGCTTGAATGTCAGCAATTTGAAGCTCAGTGGAGACAACTGGGATGCGGAAAATCGTGCAGGATTTTTCTTTGGTCCTATGGTTAAGGTGACTGTGCCAGTTACAGGTTTAAGTTTTGACGTTGCCGCTTTATATGATCAGAAGGAGGCTAAGGTGAAAGTTGCCGACGATGTTGTGGGCGGAACTTATAATTCAACCACAGTTACACAAAAATTCATTGATATTCCTGTGAATGTCCGTTATGGTTTTGGGCTGAGCAGTCTGGCTAATATCTTCCTTTTTGCAGGTCCGCAGTGGGGAATCAATGTAGGAAATAAGAATTTCAAATGGGATAAATCCACCAGCTATTCCTTGAAAAAGGCAAACTTCAGTGTGAATGTGGGCGGTGGTGTAACTTTGTTGAGCCATCTGCAGGCTTCAGTCAATTACAACATTGAATGCAACAAGTCCGGCAGTATGGATATGGGAGTTTCTGATGCCAATGGCAATCCTGTTGTTGTAAAGGGAAGAAACAACACTTGGCAGATAGCTCTTGGTTATTGGTTCTAAGCATAGGAGATACATATTAAAATATATAAAAGCAGATACCTGATGTTGGGTATCTGCTTTTTTATTGTTACCTTTGCAGGGTATGAAGTATGTCGATGTCATATTGCCCTTGCCGCTACCTGGCATGTTTACCTATTCTGTCCCCGAAGGGATGGAAGGGTGTGTTGTTTTTGGTAAACGGGTGCTTGTGCCATTGGGCAAGAGCAAAAAGTACATTGCCATGGTGGTAAAGGTGCATCAGGAGAAGCCGTCCTTTAAGGTCAAGCCGATAGAGCAGGTGCTGGATGCTACTCCCACACTTCTTGACCGACAGTACAGGTTATGGTCGTGGATATCCAACTATTATATGTCACCTTTGGGCGATGTATATAATGCCGCAATGCCTGCAGGCATGAAGTCTGCAGAGAAGTTCAAACCCAGGATGGAATTGTATGTGGAGCTTACGAGCAAATACCGCAACGAAGCTTCCCTGCATGTGGCTCTTAACATGTTGCAGCGTGCCCTGAAGCAATCTAAAGCCCTTACTACATTTCTCAGCCTTTCCCATTGGGACAGTTTAGAGAACGATACGCCTCGCGAAGGTATCAAGAAGGTCACCAAGGAAGAGCTGATGAATGAGGCTCATTGCACTTCTGCCATCGTCAAATCGCTCATCGACCGCGACATCCTCTTTACTTATGAAGAGGAGGTGGGACGACTGAATACCTCAGGCGAGAGCCACTTCGATCAAATCAAACCACTCTCCATAGCCCAGCAGGAAGCTTACAACAAGATTCTCCTTCAGATGATGAAGAAGAATGTGGTGCTTCTTCATGGCGTGACTTCGAGTGGAAAGACCGAGGTTTATATCCACCTCATCAAGCAGGCTCTCGACAATCACAAGCAGGTGCTTTATCTTCTGCCCGAGATAGCTCTCACGGTACAGATCATGGAACGTCTGCACAAAGTTTTTGGCGATCGTCTTGGCATTTACCATTCCAAGTATAGCGATGCCGAACGAGTGGAGATATGGCAGAAACAGATGTCTGCCCATCCCTACGATGTTATTCTTGGGGCTCGAAGTGCAGTCTTTCTCCCTTTTCAGAATCTCGGACTTGTCATCATCGACGAGGAACACGAGACCTCCTTTAAGCAACAAGACCCTGCCCCCCGCTATCATGCCCGCAGTGCTGCTATTGTGTTGGCAGGTATGTATCCCGACTGCAAGGTTCTTTTGGGTACAGCCACACCCTCTATGGAGAGTTATTACAATGCGCAGGAAGGCAAGTACGGATTGGTGGAACTCAAAACCCGATACAAGGACATACAGTTGCCCGAAATCCAGGTGGTGGATGTAAAGGATTTGCGGCATCGCAAGATGATGACCGGTGCCTACTCTCCTCAACTTTTAGCAGCCATACGCGAGGCTTTGTCGCATGGCGAGCAGGCCATTCTGTTCCAGAACCGTCGTGGTTTTGCACCGATGGTGGAATGTAAGGTATGCGGATGGGTGCCTAAGTGCAAGAACTGCGATGTGTCGCTTACACTTCATAAGAATATCAACCTGCTCACCTGTCACTATTGCGGATATACTTATCCTGTGCCAGTGGAGTGCCCCAACTGTGGAAGTACAGAACTCATGGGGCGAGGTCTGGGTACCGAGCGCATCGAAGACCAACTGACGGATATCTTTCCCGAGGCTCGTATCGCCCGTATGGATTTGGACACCACCCGTACCCGCAATGCTTACGAGCGGCTGATAGATGATTTCTCGTCGGGTAAGACCAATCTGCTCATTGGCACCCAGATGATCTCCAAGGGACTGGATTTCGACAAGGTGAGTGTGGTGGGCATACTGAATGCCGATTCCATGCTCAATTATCCCGACTTCCGAGCCTACGAGCATGCCTTTATGATGATGGCTCAGGTGAGCGGAAGGGCCGGGAGAAAGGGCAAGCGAGGCAAGGTGATATTGCAGACCAAGTCGCCCACGTTGCCTGTCATCTCGCAGGTGGTTCATAACGATTATACAGGCTTCTACCAAGACTTGTTGGAGGAACGAAGGGCTTTCCATTATCCTCCTTTCTACCATCTTGTCTATGTCTTCCTGAAGCATAAGCACGAGCAGGTATGCCATCAGGCGAGTATGGAGTTGGGACAGACTTTGCGCTCCTGGTTTGGCGACAGGGTCCTTGGTCCCGACAAGCCAGCGGTGGCAAAGGTGAAGACCATGAACATCCGTAAGATTGTTATCAAACTCGAGAATGGTATCAATCAGACAAAGGTGAGAGAATATCTGAGATATGCCCAGGAGCAAATGTCGAAGGACCCTCGCTATGGCGCATTGCAGATTTACTATGATGTCGACCCCATGTAGACTGATTTGATGGCAATGATCTTGTCTTTGTATGGAGCCAATGAACATAAAAATAAAAAAGGCTATCCCTTTCAAAAGATTGGGATAGCCTTTTGCGATAGTATGTAGTTATGCTTTTGGAATGTTGCTCTTAGAAGTTGATGTCGAGACCAACTGCGAAGACGTTGTTGTTACGGGTATAGTCAGAAGAGTAGTTCAAGCTTCTGTCTGCTGTGAGCTGTACCGTTTCGGTAGTCTTCTTGTGCTGATAGAATGTGTGGAAGTAAGCCACGTTGAGATCCATCTTCTTGTTGATGTGATAAACACCACCGATGGCAACAGAGTTGGAACTTACAACGAATGACTTGTCATCCATATACTCGTCAGACAAACCGTAGTTGGTGTTCTGCCAACCTGTACTCAGAGTGATCTTCTTGTTGACGTCTACCTCTACACCAGCATTATACTCCAGGGTACCACGCTTCAACTCCTTGTTGCGGTTGTTGTAAGATGTGGCATTCTTGTCGTCGAACCAGTGGAAACCTACGTTTACTCTTACTGCATCTACAGGGCGGTAGCCTACTCCCAAAGCCAAGTAAGCAGGAATGTCGCCAGCAATCTTCTTGCCGTCCTCATATTCACCGATGGCCTCTTCGAGCTTGGCATCGAACTGAGTCTTCAACTGTCCCATGGCTCCCTGAATAACTGGGTTGCCGATGATGGCATTTGCTGCAGCCTCAGGAACACCACCTGCGATGTAAGCATTGCGGAGGTTGTCTGGAAGGTTACCGATACTTGGAACCTGGTTTACTGACTTGTTCTTCAGGCGGATACGAGTCTTGAACTCATACTTGGCTGCGAAGTTCCACTTGCCAGTCTTGAAATCCACACCGATGATAGGAGTGAAGCCCACGCCGCTCTGGTCACAGCTCAACTCGATGTTTGCTGCTGTATTCTTGGTAGGATCAAGTACCATATAGAGAGGCATTGCGCCAACCTTGATGTCCTCTACATATCCATAGTAGTTGGTAGAAGCATAGACACCACGTACACCTGCGAATGCACTGAAGTTGTCGCTGAACTTATAAGCTGCACCCAGAGAGAGGCCATAGTAGTATTGGCGACCATGCATATAACTGTTGTAGCTATACTGTCCCTTAGTTCCGAATTTGTCGTCTTTGGTGAATACCGCTGGTACACCATGCAGTGCTGCTACCTGATCCACTGCACCTGCCAACTGGCAAGCTGCCAAAGCTGTCTCGGCTACAATCTTCTCGAACGATCCCAAACCATCGTCGAAGGTACACTTACCGCCACCACCGGTGAGGGCGAAGTTTGCCTGGAAAGACCATTTGCCCTTGTTGTAGGCATACTGGAAAGAAGGGATAACAGGAGCAAAAGCCGTACCCTTGAAATCGCGAGGAGTGGTGGGGTTGTTTACATTGTTGGTAAACAAAGCATAGTCATTGTTGATAGTACGTGTCTGGAAAGCCAACTGCCAGTTGATGGCGAGATGGTGACCTTCACTCATGAATACAACTCCGGCTGGATTGTAATAAACTCCGTCAATACCGATTGAAGCCTCACGGCTCATCATTCTGTCGAATGCTACGTGCTGGTTTGTGTTTGTGAGCAAACCACCTGCCAATGTAGGTGTAGTGCAGGCCATCGCAATGGCAACACAAACTAATTTTAGTTTCTTCATTTTGATAATTTTAAATAAAAACGTCCGCAAAGGTAAGAAGAATGTTCTATTTGGGTACAGAAAGGTGTGGTTATTTAAAACATATTAACAGAAAAAGAAGGCTTTGTTGCACAGATTTTAAAATATGTGCAAAGTTTTACTTCTGTTCGGGATAAGAAATAGGGGGACAAAAGTTGGTAATATTACCCAACTTTTGCAAGTAACAACTCAGCACCCCTATAGCCATGTGTTTTTACTTTAATAGCATACAAATTGTTTCCTGTTTGTTATGAATTTGTTCTTAAACAACTATAATAAGTCCGTTCAAAGCCTTTGAACGCACATTCAAAGCCTTTGAACGAACATTGCAAAGGGCGGAACAGAACTTTTTATAGGCTAAAGAGATCATTTATCTTTTTCGCTACTTTGTATCAAAAAAGATTCTGAAAAAGGTGTTACATTTAAAATATTTTATTTACCTTTGCAGACAGATAACCATTCTGCTCAAACAGAGTTGAAACATACTCTCCTTGTTGTTTATAAATCAATTGTTTCACATTAAAAAAGTACGATTATGGTACGACCCTTTGATGTAGAACAGGGCAAAGAGGAAAGCGATAGCTGACTATGTCTGTACACATGTTTCAAAAGAATATAAACTAAAATAATAGAACTATGAGAAATTTTACATTTAAAGGACAGCTTTTAACTGCGGTATTTATGTTGCTTGGCTGTTTATCAATTCAAGCAGCTAATGACGACTTGATTACCAAGCAGATTACAATCAACTTGGACAAGGCTGGTACTTTACCTAACAAGATTGCAAGTAGTGAGATGTATAAAATTACGAATCTGAAGATTATTGGTGAAATAAATGGTACGGATTGGAACATGATTCGTGAGATGGCAGGAAGAGATAATCGGGGATATGGTACAGAAGGAAAACTTTCTGTATTAGATTTGTCTGAGGCGAAGATTGTAAAAGGTGGGGATAGTTATTATCCTGGTGATAATTGTTATACTTCTAATGATGAAATAGGCGAGAAAGCATTCACAGACTGTAGCAGATTAACGAGTTTAACCCTTCCTGTTGGTATTACCTCAATAGGCTATGACGCATTCGCATACTGTAGCGGATTAACGAGTTTAACCCTTCCTGCTGGTATTACTTCAATAGGCGAGTACGCATTCTATGGCTGTAGCGGATTAACGAGTTTAACCCTTCCTGCTGGTATTACCGAGATAGGCGAGAGCACATTCTCTGACTGTAGCGGATTAACGAGTTTAACCCTTCCTGATGGTATTACCTCAATAGGCATTAGCGCATTCGCATACTGTAGCGGATTAACGAGTTTAAACCTTCCTGCTGGTATTACCTCAATAGACAAGTACGCATTCCTGGACTGTAGCGGATTAACGAGTTTAACCCTTCCTGATGGTATTACCTCAATAGGCAGTCGCGCATTCTATGGCTGTAGCGGATTAACGAGTTTAACCCTTCCTGCTGGTATTACCTCAATAGGCGATGACACATTCTCTGGCTGTAGCGGATTAACGAGTTTAACCCTTCCTGCTGGTATTACTTCAATAGGCGAGTACGCATTCTCTGGCTGTAGCGGATTAACGAGTTTAAACCTTCCTGCTGGTATTACCTCAATAGACAAGTACGCATTCTCTGGCTGTAGCAGATTAACGAGTTTAACCCTTCCTGCTGGTATTACTTCAATAGGCGAGTTCGCATTCTCTTACTGTAGCGGATTAACGAGTATATATGTATATGCAGAGAAAGTACCAAGAATAGGTCGTTATGCATTCGAAGGTTGTGCTTCCAGGAAATGTACACTTTATGTACCTAAGGGAACTTATGATAATTACAGGCTCTCTGAATTTGGCTACTTTGAGAATATAGTAGAATTCGATGCAACAGGTATCGACAAGACTACAACCTCTACTGATGTTGAGGAGGTATCTCGCTATTCTCTAAATGGTCAGCGATTGGCTGTTCCTGTTAAGGGCTTGAACATCGTGAAGTATAGCGACGGAACTGCGAGGAAGGTTGTTGTGAAGTAAAAAAACTTAATTGATAAATCGATATGAAAAGAGTGAGGGTGCGTCAGCAGTCAATGACGCACCCTCGCTTCTTTTATGCAAAAATATTACTTGTTCAGGTGTGGATAGGAAATCCTGGTGTGGTAGATGGATTTCAGTCGTTCGATGAGTACAGACTTGGCCAAGGCAATGTCGCGGAAGGTGATAGGACACTCCCTGAAGAATCCGTCTGCCACCTGACTGTCTATCAACTTGTTGGTGAGCGTGCTGATACTCTCCTCTGTGTATTCATTGAGTGAGCGAGAGGCTGCCTCCACGGTGTCTGCCATCATCAGGATGGCCTGCTCGCGGGTGAAGGGGTTAGGACCAGGATACTGGAACATCTCCTTGTCCACCTGCTCGTCGGGGTGCTCGTTACAATAATTAATATAGAAGTACTTGGTGAGTCCTGTGCCGTGGTGGGTAGAGATGAAGTCCTTGATGATGCCTGGCAGATTGAATTTCTCGGCAAGCTTCAGTCCTTCCGTAACGTGGCTGATGATGATTTGTGCGCTCTCCAGGTCGGAGAGTTGGTCGTGAGGATTGACACCAGCTTGGTTTTCGGTAAAGAATACAGGATTGGTCATCTTGCCGATGTCATGATAGAGCGCACCGGTACGTACCAGCAGACTGTTGGCATGAATACGGTTGGCAATTTCGGCAGCCAGGTTTCCCACGGTGATGGAATGCTGGAAGGTGCCAGGAGCTATCTCGCTCAGGTTTCGGAGCAGTCCCTTGTTGGTATTGGAAAGCTCGAAGAGTGTCACGTTGGAGATGAATCCAAACATCTTCTCGATGAGGTACATCATCGGGTAGGAGAGCAGCAGGAAGATGCCGTTGATAATAAAATAGGTGTACATGCTCGGGTCGATGTTGAACACCTGGTTGTCCTGCATGAGCTGTAGTGCTAAGTAGACGATGCAACTCGATATGGTGACGAGTATGGCTGTGATGAATATCTGCGACCGCTTGGACAGTTCGCGGAGCGAGTAGATGGCCACCAGTCCCGATGCTAACTGCACGATAATGAACTCGTACTGATACTTTACTGCTGCGGCACAGATAAGAATCATCGTGACATGGGTGATGAATGCCGTTCGGGAATCCATAAACACCCTGACGAAGATTGCAGCCATGGCAAAGGGGATGATATAGACCGAGAAGAAGTTGTGCTTCATCATCATCGACACGAGGATAGGGAAGAGGGTGATCATCGTGTAGAGCATGGTGAGGCTTCGTGGCTTCTCGAAGTAGTCTTTGCGGAAGAGCGTGAGGTAGGAGGTGAACATCATGACGAGTATCAGCACGAAGAGAATCTGGCCGATGAAGGTGGTCATGATTTCGTCTTGAGTGGAGCTTCTGCGCTTCATCTCCTTGTCGAAAGAGTTGAGCACACGGCAAGTGTAATCGTTGACGATTTCTCCACGGTCGATGATTTTCTGTCCGCTCATCACCATGCCACTTGCCAAAGGAATGCTGCTCAGCAGATCGTTTTTCTCGGCATCGCTCTTCTCTTTATCGTACACGATATTGGCCTCTATATAGTTGTTGAGGTTGCATCGTGAGAGGATGGCTCGCTGGTCTGCGAGTTTCTCGTTGGCAAAGATGTGCTCGTAGGCAGCTATGGTGGAGTAGAAACTGCTCACCTTGAGACTCTTGGCATTTTTACCACTCACGAATCGTATCATGCTGGTGGAGTCCTTGAAGATGTTGTTGTATTCGTTGGTGTTGATGATGCCCATCTGGTATATTTCCTGCATCTGTCTTGCCACGATGCCCACATATTCTTTGGGCAGACCGTTGATGCCCTGTTCGTAGTCGTGCAGGAATCGCTCCACTTGCTTTTTCTCGATAAGCGGGTTGAGACTGTAGTAAGGCTGGAAGTGCTTGAGCAGGGAATCCTGTTCGTGCTTGATGGCCTCGTCTGTTTTGTAGATAGGGAAGTCGAACTTGGCAATGACCGATCCATACATCCATGGCTTTCCTACATCGTAGCGATACATTCTGCCCTCGTTGCGTGGCAGGAACCACACGATGATGGCTACGGTGATACATACGAGTACGGTCTTGGTGGCGAGATTTCGCCAGTAATTCTCTTCTGTGTTGTTGAATATGCTCATTTTATACCACTATTTTTAGATTACTCTGCGAAAATACGAAAAAAAACTGCTAAAATCGCAAAAAAAAGTGTAATTTTGCAGAAAATTTAAAAAATAGCTATTTTCAGACATGACTGATAGAAAAGTAAGAGTGCGTTTTGCCCCCAGTCCTACGGGTGCATTGCACATTGGCGGTGTTCGTACTGCCTTATATAATTATTTGTTTGCTCGCCAGCATGGTGGTGAGCTTGTGTTCCGTATTGAGGATACTGACTCACATCGTTTTGTGCCAGGAGCTGAGGAGTATATCCTGGAGTCATTCAAATGGCTCGGTATCAAGTTTGACGAGGGTGTAAGCTTTGGTGGAGAGCATGGTCCTTACCGCCAGAGTGAGCGTCGCGACATCTATAAGAAATATGTGCAGCAGTTGCTCGATGCTGGTAAGGCTTATATCGCTTTCGATACTCCCGAGGAGCTTGAGGCAAAGCGTGCCGAGATACAGAACTTCCAGTATGATGCCCATACCCGTATGCAGATGCGCAACTCGCTTACTCTTTCCAAGGAGGAGGTTGACCAGCTCATTGCAGACGGCAAGCAGTATACTGTGCGCTTCAAGATTGAGCCCGGCGAGGAGATTCATGTCAACGATATGATACGAGGAGACGTGAAGGTGATGAGTGATATCTTGGACGACAAGGTGCTCTATAAGAGCGCAGACGAGTTGCCAACATATCATCTTGCCAACATCGTGGACGACCATCTGATGGAGATTTCCCACGTGATTCGTGGTGAGGAGTGGCTGCCAAGTGCTCCCTTGCATGTGTTGCTCTATAAGGCTTTTGGCTGGGAAGACACTATGCCACGTTTTGCCCATCTTCCTTTGTTGCTCAAGCCAGAGGGTAAGGGTAAACTGAGCAAGCGTGATGGCGACCGTCTGGGTTTCCCTGTGTTCCCATTGGAGTGGCACGATCCCAAGACCGGCGAGGTGTCATCAGGCTATCGCGAGAGTGGTTACTTCCCCGAGGCAGTGGTCAACTTCCTGGCTCTGTTGGGATGGAATCCTGGTACAGAACAGGAAATCTTCTCGCTCGATGAGTTGGTGAAGGCTTTCGATATCTCACGTTGCTCGAAAGCTGGCGCCAAGTTTGACTTCAAGAAGGGTATTTGGTTCAACCATGAGTATATACTGATGAAGAGCGATGACGAAATAGCCAATCTCTTTGCCCCTATCGTTGCCAACAATGGTGTGGAGGAAACGATGGATCGTGTGAAGCAGGTTGTGCACATGATGAAGGACCGTGTGAACTTCGTCTATGAGTTGTGGCCTCTTTGCTCTTTCTTCTTTATTCCACCAACCGAGTACGATGCCAAGACAGCCAAGAAGCGCTGGAAGGAGTATTCGGCTCAGCAGATGACCGAGCTTGCAGAGGTGCTTGAAGGTATCGAAGATTTCTCTATTGAGGGACAGGAGCCTGTCGTGATGAAATGGGTAGAGGACAAGGGCTATAAGCTTGGCGACGTGATGAACGCATTCCGTCTCACACTCGTTGGCGAGGGCAAGGGCCCAGGCATGTTCGACATCTCAGCCTTCCTTGGCAAGGAGGAAACCCTGAAGCGCTTGCGCAAGGCCATCGAAGTGTTAGGATAAAGTGTCAATCAAACTTCCGGTATCATGATTTACAACGTAGTCATTTATTTGGTCCTCTGGGGCATAGCCATTGCGAGCCTTTTCGACCATAAGGTGCGCAAGATGTGGCGTGGCGAGCGTGAAGCATTCAGACTGCTCAAGCAGAAGGTAGACCCTACTGCTCAGTATGTGTGGTTTCATGCAGCCTCGCTCGGCGAGTTCGAGCAGGGGCGTCCCCTCATGGAACGTATTCGCAGGGATTTCCCTCAGTACAAGATATTGCTTACCTTCTATTCGCCATCGGGCTATGAGGTGCGCAAGAACTACGAGGGAGCCGACATTATCTGTTATATGCCGGTGGATACTCGATTGAATGCCATCCGTTTCCTGCGTCTGGTGCGCCCGGTGATGGCTTTCTTCATCAAGTATGAATTCTGGTCAAACTTCCTTCACATTCTGAAGCATCGCAATATTCCTACCTACAGTGTGAGCAGCATCTTCCGCGAGGACCAGGTGTTCTTCAAGTGGTATGGCAGGAGCTATGCCGGAGTACTGAAGTGCTTCACCCGTTTCTTCGTGCAGAACGAGGAAAGCAAGCGCCTGCTCGAAAGTATTGGCATAACTGCTGTCGACGTGGTGGGAGATACCCGTTTTGACCGTGTGCTCCAGATCAAGGAGGCTGCCAAGCAGTTGCCTATATGTGATGCTTTCCGCAAGGGACACGTTGCAGAGGCTTTGGCTGCTGGAGAAACCCCTGCTAAAGAGGACTATAAGGTTTTTGTGGCAGGCAGTTCCTGGCCACCTGATGAGGAGATATTCATTCCGTTCTTCAATGAGCATAAGGACTGGCGTCTGCTGATAGCTCCTCATGTCATAGGTGAGGATCATCTGCGCCAGATTCTTTCTCTGATAAAGGACAAAAAGGTGGTGCGCTACACACAGACCACTCCCGAGGAAGCAGCTCAGGCTGACGTGCTGATCATCGACTGTTTCGGATTGCTGAGCAGCATGTACCATTATGGTGATGTGGCTTATGTAGGTGGAGGCTTCGGTGTTGGTATTCACAACACTTTGGAGGCTGCAGTATGGAATATGCCGGTCATCTTTGGCCCTAACAACAAGAAGTTCCAGGAAGCCCAGGGCTTGCTCAAGTCGGGTGGTGGTTTTGAGATTCAGAACTATGAGAGGTTTGAGGGCTTGATGAATTCTATGATGAATGATGAGGCTTTCCTGAAGCAGGCCGGTGACAAGGCTGGTGCTTTCGTAGCGAGTCTTTCTGGTGCTACCGATAAGGTTCTGTCTAAAGTGGAGCTTTAAACTCTTTCACAAGAGCGGTGCTTTTCACAAAGCGGGATGGTTCTTTTTCGCAAAGAATTGAGGTGCTTTTCACAAAGCAGTATTTTTGTAATTACGGTTGCAAAAGTACTGCTTTTTTCTGTAACCACCAAATTTCAGTGTGCGTGAAGGGGCTGTTTTCTGCAACTCATAGTTTTGTGATGAAGAAAACTAAATTTTACGCCTCGTTATCTTATGAGTTGATACCGTACGTTTCATACGGTATCATCTCCTAAGACATGAGGCAGCCGTGCGTTTCATATGGTAGCCTTTCTGTAAGAAAAAAGATGGTACTCGCTGACGCTGACGCTGACAGTCCAATTTTCCGCAGGGTAAAAAGGGTAAGGGTAGAAGTTTATATTTATGTATATAATTTATATA
>ERZ1034713.622-NODE-622-length-19768-cov-6.766347_pt1 | contig 19768 bp, 16 predicted proteins | sample MGYA00520692_ERZ1034713 | MGnify/ENA primary metagenome ERZ1034713 (study PRJEB33766, sample SAMN09781717) | gut metagenome | biome: gut microbiome | host: Homo sapiens | place: Madagascar | study: EMG produced TPA metagenomics assembly of the PRJNA485056 data set... | reverse complement strand
CTTATATAATTTTATAATTTATATTTAACTGTTAATTCTCTCTTTCCTGTCACGGATTTTTTTTGCCATGAGCGACATTATACTACTGGTCTTTGCATGTGTCAAGACACCTGTATATTTTCTACTGCCTTCCTGCTTTAACTCCCATTACTTTTTTCATGGCATCAAAGAAGAATCTCTGCTCTTTTACAAAAAGAACTGCTTTCACTCTTTTTTCACGGTTTACTTTTTCTTATTTTTCCTCTATAATCACCATAGAGCAACCAGCTATGGGAGTTACTAAGTTTTCAGAAGGGGCAAAGTCATGGATAAAAACAAATTAAACCACAATGCTGACAGGGGCAGTGACAAACAGCAGCAGCTGTACCTAAACATCGCTTTTTTCGGTGTTTTCGCCTGTGCCGCCCTGATTTTTTTACTGCTGGCTTTTGATAAAATACCGCCAGTCAGTGAACACAAAAAAACAGAAAAAGAAACGATATCAACCGAAGCTCAGTCCGAGACCGGAACCGAGTCCGCCACACCGAAAGAAACACTTGCTGCCCAGACAAGCATCACGATCAGCCTGATGGGTGACTGCACTCTTGGCTCTGCTCCGGATTCTGACCAGTACAACAATTTTGATGCTTATCAGTCCGTATATGGTATTGATTATTTCTTCCAGAATGTGAAATCTTACCTGGAAGGGGATGATCTTTCCATTATCAACTTGGACGGTGCACTGACAACCGCTGAGAATTCAGCCAGCAAGAGCGATGTTTATAAAGGCGATCCTTCCTATGTTTCCGCACTCTCTAACAGTTCGATCGAGGCTGTCAACCTTGCCAACGATCACACCGAAGATTACGGAACCGCCGGTCTGACCGAAACACAGACCACTCTGAAAGACGCAGGGATCACGACTTTTGGCAACGACGATACCTCTGTTCTTGAGATCAAAGGCATCAAGGTCGGACTTGTCGGTATATCTGCCATTGACAAACAGGTAAGTGAATGCAGGACACAGCTGACAAATGATATCAATGCAGTAAAAGAACAGGGTGCAAACCTGATCATCGTAAATTTCCACTGGGGAGCGAACGGCGAGACAACACCAGACAGCGACCAGACAACACTGGCACACGCAGCGATCGATGCAGGAGCAGATCTGGTAGTCGGACATCATCCTCACGTTCTGCAGGGTATGGAAGTTTATAATGGAAGAACGATCTTCTACAGTCTGGGAAGTTTCTGCGATGGTGCAACTATGTACCCGGACGACATGGATACCGTTATTTTCCAGCCGACCTTTACTTTCAACACAAGCAAAGAGCTGACCCAAACAACGAATTCCATCATTCCTTGCACGATTTCTTCCGACAGCACATTCAACAACTATCAGCCAACACCGGCCGAAGACAGTGAGAAGACCAGAATCGAAGAAAAAGTCAAAGAACTGAGCAATCAGATCGGAAACAGCATTTCCGGAGATAATTCCGATGCAAACAGCACCACCGGAAACACCGCTGATTCAAACAGCACATCCGATTCCGCAGATACAACGGATTCAAACAATACATCCGGCTCTGACGGAAATACAACCGCTTCCTCTGAAAGCGAGACTTCCTCCGAGAGCGAAACTTCCTCTGAGACAAGTTCAGACGGAGGCAGCAGTGATGGCAGCGATAATTCCGCTTCTAACGGAAACGACTCCACAAAACTGTTCTTACCGGAATAAAAATTTACCGTTGGTTTCCTGGCAGATGTAAGGAATGGAAATGCCGCATATTTTAAAATACTGTTTGCAAATGAACAGTATTGCATGTGCAGACGAACTGCATTGTAAAATATGGTGCGTAAAATAATACAGCCATGATGAATTCGAAAACAAATCAAGGAGCCGCTGTCTGAGCCTCGAAGAGGCGAGTTTAGGCGGAAGGGCGGCTAACAGGCGAGCGAACCGAACAGGAAACGCAGCGTGTCAGGAGATTGTTTTCGAATCATCATGGCGTTCTATTTTACACAACTATTTTTTTATAACATTCATTTGTACATTCCAGAACCTCCGCTGTACACTTTCGCCGATATTGCGGACACGATTGGCACAGTCAGTACGATCCCCAGTGTTCCGGAAATTCCTTTTATTACCTCAATACCGATCGAGTACATATTTACTACCTGAAGGTACGGCATAATGTATGCATAAATTAAGATCATCGTATTGATCGCTCCTCCGGTAAATGCGAGGATCAGTGTATTTGACATCGTACCCATCATATCTTTGCCCACATGTATCCCTGACTTAAACAGTTCTTTCGCCGTCAGCTCCGGTCTTTTATTATGGATTTCTTCTATTGTCGAGGAAATAGAAACTGCAACATCCATGACTGCTCCAAGAGATGCAATCAGGATACCGGAAAACAGTACTCCGCCTATCTGAAGTTTACTGTTCTGAGACACATACACCATCGTTTCGATATCTTCAATGTTATAACCTGTGATTCTGGTTATTTTTCCAAATACTGTCGCAAATATGCCTGCGATCAGTACGCCTGATATCGTTCCCGTCATAGCACAGATTCCTTTTTTTGTACTTCCGCAGATCAGATAAATCGAAACAATCGTCACCACGATCACCACTGCAACTGCTGCCAGGAAGGGAGAGACACCTATGTACATCAGCGGAATGTATAAGTAAATAATGCAGATAAAGGTAAAAACAAGTGCCAGCATAGATTTCAGTCCACGTTTTCCGCCAACCAGAAATAATGCCGCTCCTAAAACTGCAACGATCAGCCATATAAAATTACCTCTGTCATAGCCATAAATACTTCCTGACAGTTCATCTCCATAACTGCTCAGCTGCACGATCACATTCGTTCCCTTTTTGCAATAAGTTCCGTAAAGATAACCATTCATGTTGTTGGCTTCGCATATTTTTCCTTTATACTTTCCTGATGTGATCTCTACTTTCACATTCTGGCTTCCGCCATTGACTTCTTTGTTTACTGTGTTATCCTCTACAACCTCAACAACTTTTGCTTTTACAAAATAAAAATTATCATCTGAAAGCAAAGGAACTCTGGTTATATTGGAATTAAATAACCAAAGTCCCGCTGCGAAGATTATGAGGAAAACCACAAATATTGCATTTGAATATTTTTTCATTTTCCGAATCCTCTGTTTTAATATAGTTCAGTTCTGCAACCATTTGCTTTGTGGCTCGCCGCCTGTAAAGTCGAAAGCCACCTCACATCTTATATGTTTCGTCTGAAAATTATTTTGTTTTTACTTTAAATGTAATCTTCTGCTTTCCAAAGGAAGCCGTTACTTTTACTTTCTTTTTGCTCTTTTTCACAACTTTCATTTTTCCTGTACTGGAAATTTTTACAACTTTTTTGTTTGAAGTTTTGTATTTTACATTCTTTCCTGTAACACCGTTGATAGTCAGGCTGAGCTGTACCGTTTTGCCTTTCTTTAAAGCAATGGTTGAACCTGCTTTTACTGTCTTCTTTCCTGCTTTCAGCTGTAATTTTGCTGTTGCAGCAGGCGTTACGTTGTTGTCTGTATTGTTGCCGTTATTATTGTTGTTATTGTCATTTACAGCATTGTTTGTTTCTTTTTTCTGCAGATTTACTTTTGCTTCCAGAAGACTGTCATACTGATTTTCAAATTTTTTCTTTGCAATGAGCAGCTGCATATCCATAGTCTTGTCCAGTAAAGTTGAGAATCCGGCTTTTAAAGCAGTGCTGTCGCCTCGCTTATAATCACCCTGAGCATAGCCATAGTAATTCAGCATATCATTTGCATTATCTGCATCATTCGTCTTATCATATACGGCTGCCAGCTGTGCTGCACCTTTATCCTCTACTGTATATTTCATCAGGTCTTCGGCTGCTGCAATTTCGCTCTGCAGTTTATTCCAGGATGCTTCTGTATAACCATCGTTTTTGATTTCTTTTGCCTGTGCGATCAGATCCTTCATGGAAACCTTTTCGCCTGTTTTGTAGAGTGTATAATCATCTGCATATTTGTTTCCATTGTAATCGTATGTTTTGATAACAATGGATTCATCCGAAAAATCAATGGTTGAGAATGTCGGAATCTGTGTGTTGGAACGCTCTGCGATGTAATACTGTTTTGTGGTTGCCAGTTTATAGAACTTACTTCCTGATGCAGAACCTGCTGCAATGTAAAGTGTTCCTTCCGGATTGATCGCTACAGAATCATCATACTGGATCGCTGTTCCGTCTGCCATCAGATAGGATCTTGCATAAGAATGATCATGTCCGGTTAAGCACATATCAATACCGAACTCATCCATCAGCGGTGCAAACAGTGCTCTTAAGTTTGCTCCGTCTGTGTCAGAGTGCGGCTGACCGGAACCATAGATGTCGTGATGGAACATAACAACTTTCCATTTCGCATCCGGATTGCTTTCCACTGCTTTTTTCAGAAGTTCTCTGTGTTCAACGGTATTTCTGTTGTTGCTGTTCAGACTGATAAACAGTACGTTTCCATAGCTGAAGTAATAGTCAGAACCAGAGTTTGTGCTTCCAAGTTCATCTTCTGAATTTGGATTATTATAGTGATATTTATAATCGGTTCCTTTGCTCTCGTGATTGCCAATGGTCGTTGCCAGCGGGAGCATTCTCAAAAGTGCCGGATAAGTAAATCCTGCATATTCGCTTTCTCTGACATTCTTTCCATCTGAACTGTCTGTTCCTGCATAGTCAATCTGGTCTCCTGCCGACAGAATAAAGCTTGCATTTGGTGCTGTGATCTTTGCCTGTTCCAGGGTTTTATTCCAGTTAAAGGTATCTACTGCAATATTGATATCATCGGCAGTTCCCTGACCCTGTGAGCCGGATGCTCCGATCTGCGGATCACCTACGAGAATTGTCTGAAAGTTTGTTGTCTTTTTTGTTGTATAGGACTGAACCTCGCTCCAAGCAGGATTTTTTACATCATCTGTATAACTGTAATAATAGGTTGTATTTTCTTCAAAAAATCCTTCAACCGTAACTTTATTGGATGCTTTATATGTATTTTTCTGATTCGAACGATTGATCTCCGTTGCCGTTCCTTTAAATTCCTGTGCATCGCTCAAATCTTCTTTTTTTCCGATTTTTACTGCCGGCTCGCCCTTTTTCTGGCTGTACCATGCAAATCCCAGATCTTTTGCTGTCTTACCAGGTGTTAAGATAATTCTTGATGAATCATAGGATTCACCTTCTCCGGTAAGATTTCCCTGATCGTCTTTTTTATTCCAAACGGTATCTTTCCAGGTGGTATAATCTGAAATATTCTGTGTATCTGAAAATAATGTGCTGCTTGCACTTGTTTCTCCATATGCAAAAACATTGACCGGTGCTGATGTTGCTGCTACTGTTACCGCCATTGCTGCAGCGATGATCTGCAAAGCTTTCATTTTCTTCATATTTTTTATTCTCCTCTGCCTTCACAGGCTCTTTTTAAATGCATTTTGATTCTTTTATTGATAAGTCTTATCATTTGGCAGTATACAGGTGTTATGTAAAGACAATTTGCGGATATGTGTAAAATCTAAGTAAATTTAACTTTCTTTTTTTCTCGCAATTCTTTAAAAAATTCACTTAGCATGGTGCTGCATTCTTCCTGAAGAACTCCTTTTGTCAGTTCCACCTGATGATTGAAGCGATCCATCTGCAAAATATTTAAAACGGAACCGGCACAGCCGGCCTTCGGATTCATGCTTCCGATGACCACCCTGGATACTCTCGCCTGAACGATTGCCCCGGCACACATCTGGCATGGTTCTAACGTAATGTACATCGTACATCCTTCCAGTCTCCAGTCACCAAGTTTTTTGCTTGCTTTCCTGATCGCATTGAGTTCTGCATGGGAAAGTGTATTTTTATCGGTGTTCCTGCGATTGTAACCACGTGCGATAATTTTATCTTCATAAACGATCACGCAGCCAATCGGAACTTCATCCAGTGCTTTTGCTTTTTTCGCCTGTCGGATGGCTTCCTTCATATATTTTTCGTCTGTTGTCATATTTTTCTTTTGCCTTTCTGTAAATGTGGTATACTGAAAATATCATTTTTTATACAAATTCAAGTCGAACGCACGTGAGACTTAGCATGCGATTCCGGTCATCTCTGGCTAATATTTACCTGACAGAATCGCTGTGTATACATTGATTTTTTGCAATTTTAATTCCAGGAGGTTTTTATGAATATTCATGGTTTTATCACTTTAACTCTATTGGATTACCCGGAGCATCTCGCTGCTTCCATCTTCCTTGGCGGCTGCAACCTGCGATGCCCTTTCTGTCAGAATGGAAACCTTGTCCTTTCGCCGGAAAATGAACCTTCCATCTCCGAAGAAGAAGTGCTTGCCTTTCTGAAAAAAAGAAGCGGTATTCTCGAAGGAGTCTGTATCAGCGGCGGTGAACCTACGCTGTATCGCGAACTGCCGGATTTTATATCAAAGATCAAAGCTCTTGGATATCTTGTGAAATTGGATACAAACGGAACAAATCCGGAAATGCTGCGTTTCCTCTATGAAAATCATCTTCTTGATTATATTGCCATGGACATCAAAACGCAACCGGAACAATATGCAAAAGTTTCCGGGCTGCAGCCGGATGCTGCAGGCACACAGAAACTTCTGCAAAATATCAATCTTTCAAAAGAATATATTATGTCCTGCGGCATAGATTATGAATTTCGCACAACCGTTGTAAGGGAACTGCACGACGAGGAAGATTTCAGAGAAATCGGAGCATGGCTTTCCGGCTGCAGCCGCTATTATCTGCAGCCTTACCGGGAATCAGAACACATTCTTGCTTCCATGCAAAATCCGGGAAGCTGTTTTCATGCACCGGATACGGAATCTCTGCATCGTTATATTGAAATTTTAAAAAATACAATTCCAAATGCAGAATTACGTGGAGAAGAATAAAACTCAGTAATTATTTTTTCATACTCTTTTTCCTCCTGTCAGATAATGTCAAAATTTATATTTACTGATTTTATTATAACAGAAAACATTTTTAAATAGAACTGGCCAAACGGTTAGTATGTTGCGGTCTACAACATTTTTACAACAGCACTTATATCAGATTTTTGCACCAGTAACCAAAGCTCTGTTCTTTTATTTCCGATGTCCGCTCTGCTTTTGCCCTGCGAAACTCCGGAAATCCGAACATTTCTGCCATATTTTTTTCGCCATAAAATCCAGGGATTCCAAGAATATAGCCTCCCTCTTTACTTTTTCCTATCATCAGATGCTGATGCTGATAATATCCATGCATCAGAAAACTGTTGCTTCCCTGCCGCAGACCTTTCTGCCAGAGAATTTTTAAGTCCGATGGCTGAATGCGAATTGCATCTTCTATCTTTTCATCCTGCACCGGCTGAAAATGTATATAACGTGCTGTGGCACGATTCCATCTGGTATCCGTTCCCGGCTCGCAGCCCTGACATTTGTTTTCTGTTTCTGCACTTCTGATTTCGTTCTCGTTTTCAGATTTTCCCGCAGTTTCTTTTTGTGATATTTCTTCATCTGTTTCTTTTGGTCTTTCCTTCTGTGATACTGCATCCTGTAATTCCTGCGATATTTTTTCTGATACTTCTTTTTGAAATGTTTCTTCCGGTATTTTTTCTGATCTATCTTTCAATGATACTTTTTCTGGTATTTCTTCTGCCACTTCTTTTGAGAATATTTCTTCCTGCATCTCTTCTGCTGTGATTTCCGGCTCCGCTTTCGCATGTTCCGTTATATCCAGATTTATATTTTCTTCCTGCAATTCCTGATCAGCTTCTGACTCTGTAGATTTTTCGCTTTTTTCGTTTTCCTTAATCCCAACATTTTCTTTATCTGTTTCATTTTCTTCAACGGCTTCTTTATCTGTTTCACTCTTTTTGACATTTTCTTCGTCTGTTTCTGCCTTTATTTCTTCTGGTTTCCCAAGATTTTCGATCGCAATTGGCTCATCATCGAAAACGGTCATCCAGTTTCTACCACTCTGGCTTCTGATATAGATTCCACAGACTTGTTCAAAACGACAGGCTTCTTCCACAAACGGTTCTTCCGGAACGGTAAAACGCCGGTCAAATCCACTGCCCTGTGTCTGCCCTTCTCCGATCAGGAGAATAATAGGATTGTTTTTTCTGCTCTCTTTTGGCTGTCGCACAATTCCGAATACTTCTGTTTTTCCATCCAGCATTCTTATATTTTGAATATGTATCTGGATGCGGCAAATGGCATTTCGCAGTTCTATTTTTGCAAACCCTGTATTCTGCATCTTCTTTCCATTTACATATTCATAAATATAAGCCACAAAACGATGATAATCTGCCATCCATCTCGTCCTCCACAGACCTCGATTTTCTGGTGTGATTATATGCTCGTTTTGTGGCTCATATGCAAGGCAGATATTTCTGCCCTCTGTATCACAGAACTGTAACCATTTTTTCCGGTTCTTTTATATTCTTGCTGTTCCTGTTTCTCTTGCAGCTTTTGCAACTGCCGCAGATACTGCTTCTTTTACTCTCGGATCAAATGGATCCGGAATAATGTAATCTGCCCTCAGTTCACTTTCATCGATCAGGTTCGCGATCGCATGTGCTGCCGCTGCGTTCATCGGATCATTAATATCTTTCGCACGTACATCCAATGCACCGCGGAAGATTCCTGGGAATGCCAGTACGTTATTGATCTGATTCGGGAAGTCACTGCGTCCGGTACCGACTACGGCTGCTCCTGCCTTCATTGCCAGATCCGGCATGATTTCCGGAACCGGATTTGCCATAGGGAACAGGATCGGATCTTTTGCCATGGTCTTTACCATTTCTTCCGTTACGGTTCCCGGTGCGGATACTCCGATAAATACATCTGCACCTTTCAGTACGTCAGCAAGACTTCCTGCCTGTTTTTCTCTGTTGGTGATCGCTGCCATCTTTGCTTTTTCTTCATTCAGACCTTCTCTGCCTTCATAGATGGCACCCTTGCGGTCGCACATGATAACATTCTTCAATCCAAGCTCGATCAGCAGTTTGATGATCGCACTTCCGGCTGCTCCTGCACCGGACATAACTACTTTGATATTTTCGATTTTTCTTCCGGTAAACTTCAGTGCATTCAGCAGTGCTGCTGCTGTTACAACGGCCGTTCCATGCTGGTCGTCATGAAATACCGGAATGTCGCAGCGTTCTTTTAGTTTTCTTTCAATTTCAAAGCATCTCGGTGCAGAAATATCTTCCAGATTGATGCCTCCGAAACTTCCGGCAAGAAGTGCCACAGTATTGGCGATCTCGTCTACATCTTTGCTGCGAATGCAAAGCGGAAAAGCATCTACATCGCCAAATTCTTTAAACAAAGCACACTTTCCTTCCATAACCGGCATACCTGCCTCCGGTCCGATATCTCCAAGTCCGAGTACTGCTGTGCCGTCCGTTACGACAGCCACCAGGTTTCCTCTTCTTGTATACTTATAAGATAAATCAACGTCTTCTGCAATCTTCAGGCAAGGTTCCGCAACTCCCGGTGTATAGGCCACTGCCAGATCTTCCGGTGTCTCAATTTTTGCTCTGCTGATCACTTCGATTTTTCCATTCCATTTTTCATGCTGATTTAAAGCAAATTCTTTTTTATCCATTTTTATTTTCCTTTCTTTTCCGGATACAATTTGCATAGTAATTCTGTACTCTTATCATTACCAGATGACGGTCTGTTTACAACCATCTTTATCAAATCTGCATGAACACCTGACGTTTTCTTTTCTCACCCGTAACTGTTCTGTATCTTTACAGCTACTTTCACCCTTTAATAACCTGTTACGCGAAATCCTTTTTCACCTGGCTGCAGCGGCATACGCCTTGCTTCTATGTCTGTGATCCGTATGGATCTGGCTTCATAGAGGCGGGCAAGGAGGCGGTCTATATCAGAATCCCGTCCCTGTACTTCCATCTCGACCCTTCCGTCACAAAGGTTGCACACCCATCCGGTCAGCCCGAGATCATCGGCGGCATACTTCGCCTGATAACGAAATCCTACCATCTGCACATCTCCGGAAAAATAAAAATGTTTTCTTACTTTATCCCTCATAGACTTTCTCCTTTGCCTCTGCCTGATTTTTCATTCTGTATAAAACAATTATAATTTATGCCTTAATATTTTCCAGCACTTTTACCAGATAATCCCACATACGTGCGGTAGAAGAAATGGAAAGAACTTCTTCTGTTGTATGGATATCCTTCATGGTAGGTCCAAAGGAAACTGCATCCAGACCTTCGATCTTCTCATAGAAAAGACCACATTCCAGACCTGCATGGATCGCTTTTACTTCCGGTCCGTCTCCAAACAGCTCTTTGTAAGAATCTACCATAATGTCACGCAGTTTGGATTCTTTGCGGTACTCCCATGCCGGGTAGTCGCCCTCTGTCACACAGTCTCCGCCCAGGAATTCGCTGAGGTAGCAGACCTTTGCAGTCAGTGCATCTTTTGCACTGTCAATGCTGCTTCGCACACTGCTGACAATTTTGCATTCTTCTTCGTTCAGCATCAGAATACCAGGATTGATAGATGTCTCTACCAGTCCTTCGATGGAACCGCTCATTTTCTGGATGCCATATGGCATCTGTACCAGGAAGAAAATAATCTTTTCCTGACTTACCTGCTCCAGGGCTTTTTCGGTTGTCTCACCGATTTTTTTCACAGTCACGGTAATGCCTTCATCGGTTCCGGTATATTCCGTTCTCCAGTCATTCTGAAGTTTCTCTGCTGCAGCAAAAATTGCTTCTTCTGCTTCTTTATCTGCAACAAAAACAGCTTTTGACAGTCTCGTGATCGCATTGTCCTTTGTGCCGCCTTCCAGTGCTGTCAGGCAGAACGGGATATCCTGTTCCAGTGTAAATAAAGCCTGTCCGATCAGTTTGTTGGAGTTTGCTCTGTTTTTATCAATCTCTGCTCCTGAATGTCCGCCGTTCAGTCCGGAAATAACCAGCTCATATTTTTCTCCGCTTACCTCCTGATATCTGACCGGAATCGTTGTGATCGCAGAAAGTCCGCCTGCACAGCTTACCCACAGATATCCTTCTTCTTCGGAATCCATGTTGATCAAGTATTTACCTTTCAGCTGTGAGCAGTCCAGAGCTTTTGCTCCGAGAAGTCCTACTTCCTCATCTGTTGTGATAACCACTTCCAGTGCCGGATGTTTCAATGTATCATCATCAAGGATTGCCAGTGCATATGCAACTGCAATTCCGTCGTCTCCGCCAAGTGTTGTTCCGTTCGCAGTAACATAATCGCCTTCGATCATCAGATCCAGGCCATCTTTTTCAAAGTCGTGTGTGGAATCTGCTGTTTTTTCGCAGACCATATCGCAGTGTCCCTGCAAAATAACGACTGGTGCATCTTCGTATCCTGCGAATGCTGCTTTGCGGATCACAACATTGTTGCTGTCATCCTGACTGCACTCCAGGTTACGTTCTTTTGCAAACTGTACCAGATAATCACTGATCTGTTTTGTATGATAGGAACCATGTGGAATTTTACAAAGCTCCTCAAAATAATAAAATACTTTTTCCGGTTTTAAACCACTTAAAACACCCATTTTCATTTCCTCCAGACATTTTTATTGTCGTCCGAATCCAGACAGCACTTCCATTGTATAATTAAATATTTTCTGATACGTTTCCGCATCAAAGTGTACGCCGTCCTGTGTGGAATATCCACTCTCCAGCAGATAGGAATTTGTCTCTATCCAACCAGTCTCTGACGGAAGATTATTATAAAGAATATTGTTAAAATTCGCAATATCCTCATTGGAAATATACGGATGGTTTTCTACCGGATTTACCGACATATAGTAGACTTCGGCTCCTTTTTCCATCCACTGAGGAATTTTCTCTTTCAGAAGATCAATATATCCCCATGCATTTCCAAGATCGTTGACTCCCATATTGATAATGATCACAGATCCCTGCGTCACTGACTCATCAATCTCTCCAACGGCAGTATCCTGAAACCAGGATAATCCCGCTGAAACCTGACCGATCCACACGCAGCCGGAATCTCCGACTGTTTCATGCATGCCGACCGTCCTGGAATCTCCGACAAAAATATACTGCGTCACATCAAACGATGTCTCGCTGCTCTGCTCTTCCGTTTGTTGTTTTGTCTCTGCCTCCTGCGTCTGTTCTGTTTCCACTTGCTGCGTCTCTGTCTGTTCTTCTTTTTCCGACATTATTTGTGTTGCTTTGCTTACTGCAACAGCATTGGTACGGATACAGCTGAAATTGTATTCTTCCAGACAATCCCACGCCATATCCAGCAGCACTTCTCTTGTCGGTGTACCAAGCGGTGCCTTCGCCCCGGCTGTAAATGTCGGAATAAAAAGGCAGCACAGAAGCAGAATCCATCTACTAAACTTTCTTTTCTTCATGATCACATCATTCCAGTTCAAATGCTCCTGTATAAAGCTGATAATATTTGCCTTTTTCGGCGATCAGCTTATCGTGAGATCCTCTCTCAATAATACGTCCCTGCTCCAGCACCATTATAACATCAGAATTTCGTACTGTCGACAGTCTGTGTGCAATAACAAATACGGTACGTCCTTTCATCAGAGCATCCATACCTCTCTGTACGATTGCCTCTGTTCTGGTATCAATCGAAGACGTAGCCTCATCCAGGATCATAACAGGCGGATCAGCTACCGCTGCTCTTGCGATTGCGATCAGCTGACGCTGTCCCTGTGAAAGGCTTCCGCCATTTCCTGTGATCACCGTATCGTAACCATTCGGAAGCAGTCGGATAAAGTCATCCGCATTTGCAAGTTTTGCTGCTGCATAGACTTCCTCATCCGTTGCATCCAGTTTTCCATAACGGATGTTTTCCATGATCGTTCCGGTAAACAGGTTTGTTTCCTGCAGAACCACACCAAGAGAACGTCTCAGGTCTGCCTTTTTGATCTTGTTGATATTGATGTCATCGTAACGGATCTTTCCGTCAGCCAGATCATAGAAACGGTTGATCAGGTTTGTGATCGTTGTTTTTCCGGCTCCGGTAGAACCTACAAACGCCACTTTTTGTCCCGGTTCTGCATACAGACTGATATTGTGGAGCACGATCTTTTCTTCATTATAACCAAAATCTACATCATAGAACCGCACTTCGCCACGCATTTTTGTGTAAGTCAGCGTTCCATCGCCATGCGGATGTTTCCATGCCCACAGTCCGGTTCTTTCTTTTGATTCCGTCAGCTCACCGTTCTCGTCATATTTTGCATTGACCAGTGTAACGTATCCTTCGTCCACTTCCGGCTCTTCATCCATCAGTTTAAAAATACGTTCTGCTCCGGCAAGTGCCATGACAACCATATTCAGCTGATTTGAAATCTGACTGATCGGATTCATAAAGCTTCTGCTCAGCTGCAGGAACGATGCAATCGTACCGACCGTCATACCGCCTGCACCGCCAAGTGCCATTGTGCCTCCGATTGTTGCCAGCAGCACATACTGCAGGTTTCCGAGGTTACCCATGATCGGCATCAGGATATTTGCGAAACTGTTTGCTGCGGATGCATCCTTGCATAATTCTTCGTTTTTCTGGTCGAAAATCTCTTTTGCTTTCTCTTCGTGACAGAATACTTTGATAACTTTCTGTCCGTTGATCATCTCTTCGATATAACCATTTACATCACCAAGAGCTTTCTGCTGACGTATAAAATAATAACCACTCTTTCCGGCAACACGGCCTGTCACCTGAAGCATGATAAATACAAAGCAGAGTACAAAAATGGTAAGCTGCCAGCTTGTGAAAAGCATGGCAAAAAACACAGAAATAATTGTGATCAGAGAGGAGAACATCTGCGGGATACTCTGTGCAAGCATCTGACGCAGCGTGTCCGTATCGTTCGTATAATGGCTCATAATATCGCCATGTGTATGCGTATCAAAATAACGGATCGGCAGTGTCTGCATATGTTCGAACATCTCGTCTCGAATACGTTTTAACGTTCCCTGTGCGATACTTACCATCGTTCTGTTGTAAAATAGGCAGGCAAGGATTCCCACTGCGTAAATACATCCCATGATCAAAATGGAACGGAACAGCGGTGCAAAGTCCGGTGTGGCTGCCTGAAGCAGCGGTGTGATATAACTGTCGATCAGTGTCTGCAGATACAGTGAGCAGGACACCATGGCAAGTGCATTGACTACGATACAGATCAGGACAGCAACAAAACGCAGTTTATAATGTCCGATATAAGACATCAATCTTTTTACAACATCTTTATTTACTTTTGCCATTCCTTCCGGTCCTTTTTTGTTATTCGGCTGTCTCATCTTCGCTTCCTCCTTTCACCTGAGAATAGTAAACCTCCTGATAGATCTCATTGGATGCAAGCAGCTCTTCATGCGTGCCAACCGCAGAAATATGGCCTTTATCCATAACAATGATCTTGTCCGCATCCTGTACCGATGAAATACGCTGTGCGATGATGAATTTCGTTGTATCCGGGATTTCCTCACGGAATGCCTTTCGGATCAACGCATCTGTTTTCGTATCTACCGCACTGGTAGAGTCATCCAGAATCAGGATTTTCGGTTTTTTCAGAAGTGCTCTTGCAATACAGATTCTCTGTTTCTGACCGCCGGATACATTGCTTCCGCCCTGCTCAATGTAAGTATCGTATTTATCCGGAAATGTCTGGATAAAATCGTCAGCCTGGGCGAGCTGACAGACATGAATCAGCTGTTCATCTGTCGCATTTTCATTTCCCCAGCGTAAGTTTTCTTTGATCGTTCCGGAGAACAGCACATTTTTCTGAAGAACCACCGCTACCTGATCACGCAGAGCTTCCAGATCATATTTTCTTGTGTCCAGACCGCCTACTTTCAGGCTTCCTTCGGTGACATCATAAAGTCTCGGGATCAGCTGAACCAGCGTTGTCTTTGCAGAACCGGTTCCTCCGATGATACCAACCGTCTCACCGGATCTGATATTTAAATTAATATCAGAAAGACAGATCTTATCCTTTTTCCCTGTGTAGCTGAAGCTTACATGATCAAATACAACGGAACCGTCTTTTACTTCTGTTACCGGAGATTCTCCATTTGTAAGGTCGCTTTTCTCATCAAGAATCTCTACAATACGCTCTGCAGATGCTCTGGAAATAATGATCATAACAAATACCATCGACAGCATCATAAGACTCATCAGAATCTGCATCGCATAAGCAACGAGACTCATCAGCTGACCGGTAGACATACCATTTACCGGATCATTTCCGGTTGTAACGATCAGTTTTGCACCAAACCAGGAAATCAGGATCATACATGCATACATGCAGAACTGCATCAGCGGCATATTGAATGCGATCAGTTTTTCTGCAAATGTAAAATCGTTATAAATCGATGTGGAAATTTTTTCAAATTTCTCAATCTCATGATCCTCACGGACATAAGATTTCACAACACGGATTCCGTGAAGATTTTCCTGCACAACATTGTTCAGTTTATCGTAAGTTTTGAAAACTTTTTCAAATACCGGATGTGCATGTGTCATGATCAAATACAGTCCGATACCAAGGATCGGAGCTGCTGCCAGGAAAATCACTGCCATCTCGGAATTTACCTGAAATGCCATAAACATAGAAAAAACAAGCATGATCGGTGCACGAACCGCCATACGGATGATCATCTGATATGCATTCTGCACGTTGGTAACGTCCGTTGTCAGACGCGTTACGATACTTGCCGTTGAAAATTTATCAATATTGGAAAAAGAAAAATTCTGTACATTGTAATACATATCCTTTCTCAGGTTCTTTGCAAATCCGGCAGATGCCCGTGCGGCAAATTTACCGGAAAGCACACCGAACATCAGTGAGATCATCGCTGTGACAGCAAGCAGAATACCCATCTTCCAGATATATCCCAGGTTCTGTGCCTGAATACCGTAGTCGATCAGTCTTGCCATCAACATCGGAATGATCACTTCCATGATTACTTCAAGCGTGACCATCGCCGGAGATAAAAGGGAATCCTTCTTGTACTCACGGATGCTCTTCATCAGTTTCTTAATCATGATTGATTAGCCTCCTTATTATCTTTTTTTGCATAACATTTGTTTTTCATCGAACATTTTAAATCTTCTGTGAGGTTCTCACGAATCTTCTTTGTCAGCTGAAACAGACAGTCAATATCGTCCGCTGTCATATCCTTTACCAGCAAACGCTCCATTCTCTGGATATGCTGTATTACAAGCTGACTGGCTTCATCGCCTTTTTCTGTCAGGACAATTTTCTTCAGTCTCGCATCCCCGGGATAAGACTGCATCTCAATATAGTCATTCTGCTCCATCTTCTGCAAAATACCGGCAACAGTAGAGCGTGTAAGGCAGAAACGCTTCACGATATCCCGCGGAAAAATGTCCTTTTGAGGATTTTCTTTAATATACTTTATAATCCCGCCCTGAACATACTGGAGATCATAAATTCCACTTTTTTTCTTATCATACTCAATTTTTCGATATAAAAGATTGGATAATGACAAGATTTCTCTGCCCACTTCACGTTTTTCTCCAAAATCCATTTTCGCTTCACCTCCCGTCCGATTGTTCGTCGTCGAACAATTATAAGGCGAATAAAATTTTTTGTCAATCATTATATCGCACCAATTTTTTCATCTGAAATCAAATATTTTTGGAAGCATACTTTACATCTTTGCCGCAAAATATTTTTGGATACCGTCACAAATCGATTCTGCTGCCTTCTGCTGATAGGTATCTGTAATTAAAAGTGCTGCCTCCCTCTCATTCGACAGAAAACCGCATTCCACGATCACCGCCGGAGCTTCACTCCGTTTCAATATGTAGTACGTGTCATTTGCCTTGATTTCCCGCGGTCTTTCGATCTGCAGCTCTTTATTCATAACATTCTGAATACATCCGGCGATCTCCTTGCCCTCTGCCGAAGTCGTATAATAAAAAACCTGAGGTCCCGATACATACTCCTCCGTATAACTGTTCTGATGAACACTGACCGCCATCGCCGGTTTTGTCTCCCTGATCTTTGCACACCGGTTTCTCATATCCGTGCTCTTTTTCTTTCCCTGCTCCGGTCCCTTTACACTTTCGTCCGCCTCCCGCGTCATCACAACCTCAAATCCCGCCTTCTCCAGACAAACTTTTAGCTTCTTTGCAATCGCCAGATTGATATCCTTTTCCTTCGCCTGATTGATTCCAATCTTCCCCGGATCATCACCACCATGCCCCGCATCAATCAAAATAACCTTCTTCTCCACACTGCCGGAAGCCGGAAGTACATTTTTTACTCCGCCCGTAAAAAGCAGAATTGTACACGCCAGCACAAGAATTCCCATCCATACTTCCGCAGGGATATTTTTCAGCCGCAGATCATACATCAAAACCGTCACCCATTTTTGGACTCTTGTGACAGTTTATTCAGAAAGAAGTCCATTTAAGAACAGGTTAAATGCAAATCATAATTACCTGGCACTGTTAGGACGCCACTTTTTCAGTGGCGTCCTGTTAGAAGTGGGAGTCTTCTCCGACTAAGATAAAAAATCTCTGCAAGAGTTCCTGCCGTAAGTCGCTCCTGCAGAGGGGAAATGTTCATTTAATCCAGTGCCTGTTCAAACTCCTGAACGGTATTTGCCTTTAATGCTTTTGTAAACCAAATGTCCAAAAGATCTACATCCGGTTCTTCTTCGATTCTTTTCCTCGTCTTTTCATCCACGCCTCCTTTCATTTCCAGCACACGTAAAATAAATTCCACTCTGCTGGCTTTCTTTTCCTCTTCCCTTCCAAGCTCAATTCCTTTCGCAATACCCATCTTTTCCAGCCTCTCTGCCACATCACACATACTATGCACCTCCTTCTTTTTCTTGAACATTTCTTTATAACGGTCGTCACCTGTCATTACCTGCAACAGTTTTAACGCTTCATCTACATGCTTTATTTCTGTCGGATCATCCGGGATATAATCTTTGTTCTTTCTTTTTTTCACAAAGAAATTTGCTACGATTCGAAAATCACTTTGGAATCTTTCTATTTCTTCCTCTGTAAGCCATGCGATCTCAAAGACCTGCATACTGTAGTCATTTACAAACTTATCCAGCCCTTCCGGTATTTCCATCAAAGATTTAATATTTTTCTTGCTGTTCCAGTGTCTGTCCGTCCCAAAATACAATACAATTGTCACCACCGGAAGAATCTTTTTCCTTTCTTCCAGCAACTGGCTGTGGTACGCTGTCCCATCATATCCTATCACGCGAAACGGCATATTTTTCTCCACAACGCTCTGATTCTCAATACCGCAGATTGCCAGCTCCACTTCTTTTTCTTTCCAATACTTTGCTACGTCTCGTTCCAGTTCATGCACTTTTTCATCTTCCGCTTTGTACTGTGAATGGATTGACGTATTTTCCAGTGCTTCCGGCAGGATTCTCTGTTCTCCCGCAAAAAGTAATCCATTCATAATATCCGCAAAAACATCATTATAATCTGCCAGAATCTTTTCTGTAATATCCTTTTCTCCCATAGCTTCTCCTTTTCTTTTGTTCTTTTTACGTGAAGAAACCACAGGATGTAAGTTTTTCCCTCAAATAACATTTCAGGTAATACTGCTTACTTTTAAGTATACGAAAAATTTTTATTTCTTCAAGCCGCTTCACGCAGGTCTTTTTTAAGTTGGATATTCCTGCCGAACGGCATTGAATTTTCATTGAGTTTTGAAAAGCAATACGATTTTTGCTTTCTGTTTGATAGATATATAATATATTTTACTTCTGTTTTGTGTTTATTATAATTGTCTATGTGATGTTTGTCAACTATTTTGTTATGTGCTTTGCATGGTATTTTTACATACACTTTATAAAATCAACATCAAAAGTAAACTTTATAACAATAGGGAGGCAACCCTCCCCATCAAAAAATTTCATCTTTTATCCTTCTTTTAATTTTCTGATCAGCTTACGATATTCCGGACGTTCAAAGTCTTTTCCGGACTGATAATCGCAATAAATATTTTTTGGTGAAATACTATATGGTTTTAATGCCATGATCTGCCTGTCTATGTGCTGCTCTTTTGTAGAAACTCTGATATATGCATATTGTTCCATCTTCATCCTGCCACTCAAAATGTGATTAAATAGACTCACACCGAGATAATGTAGACCCTCACGAGTTCTACTTACTGCTTTATCGTGTATGCTTTGGATTGACCGAAATCATATCTACTCACAAGTTCTTGTACACTCCACAGTCGTAAATTCCCGAAATAGCCTTCGGTACATACCTACGTTCGCGTTTATTTATGCAACTTCGTAAGTCATGGCATCTCTCAAATTAAGTGCAGCATTGAAATCTCTGTCTTCGACATAACCGCAACTGCATTTAAACATTCTATCTGAAAGCTTTAAATCTTTTTTGACAGTGCCACAGCAGTGACAGGTTTTAGATGACGGATACCATCTGTTTGCCACACGAAGTTCCATTCCATTTTCGTTGCATTTAGCAACAATGACATGTTTTAGATGATGGAAACCATCTATCTACAACTCGAAGTTCAATTCCGTTTTCATTGCATTTAGCTTGAAGTTTTGTTCTAAATTCATAAAACTTCTGCGAAGCAACTGCCTTTGAAAGATGTTTGTTCTTCATCATTCCTGATACGTTTAAATCTTCAATCGTTATATAAGATGGTTTGGTTTTCACTATCTCTGCGATTGTTTTATTGATGTAATCAGTACGAATATTGTCAATTCTATGATGA